>Ga0302325_10009453_pt1 | contig 21270 bp, 11 predicted proteins | sample Palsa_T0_2_FD_201948 | JGI IMG/M metagenome (GOLD analysis project Ga0302325, IMG submission 201948) | Peat permafrost microbial communities from Stordalen Mire near Abisko, Sweden - Palsa_T0_2 | ecosystem: Environmental > Terrestrial > Soil > Palsa > Peat permafrost | place: Sweden: Abisko...
GGGAGAAATAACCATGTCCACCGTTCAACAATGGGGACGAAAAGAATCCATTATCTGGCCGCCGCAGGGCTACGTATACACGCTTGGAGCCTTTCTGTTTGCGTGCATATTGGCCGGAGTTTTTGTCTACATTCACTTTCAATACGGTCTTTTGCCCCTCGAACGCTACTACCTTCCATACTATTTGCGGAGTGAGACGGCGGGTCTGACACATCCCGTCAGCGCCTATCAGTTGCTCTACATATCGGACGGAGAAAGGCCGCGCCGGCTAGCGTTGGAGAGTGATGTAGAGCCGGGGTCCACGGCCCAATTCGCCGGCCGCCCATTGCCTCTAACCCTGACTCCACGGGCGGCTCAGCATGGCAAATTTGTCCTCTTGCGCGAGGGACTCCGCAATTATCAGAACAAGGCACTCCATGCGTGGATTGGGCACTGGATCTACCAAGATGTGCCGGTATACAGGCTTTTCACGCTGCAGTTCATTTTTGGCATTCTTGCGTTCGTTCTGCAGCTTCCTTTTTCGGTACCGAAGGACATCCGGCGGATCAAAGACCTTCGCTATGGACGCCGCCTCAAAGGTCCTGTTCTTGTAAGCGCGAAGCAATTCACCAAAGCGGTGGCAGGGACGGGAATCGGGATTACGACTGAAGACTCAAAGCTGCCGCTCCGGATACCGCGAGACGCAGAGAACAAGCATTTTCTGATCGTCGGGGATACCGGCACGGGGAAGTCCAGCGTCATTCGCCAGATGCTTTACCAGGTGGAAGCGCGGGGTGACAGCGCAATCGTGTATGACCCAGCCTGCGAATTCGTGAAGCAGTTCTACAGCCCTCACCGCGGGGACATTGTCCTCAATCCCCTGGATGCCCGGATGCCGTATTGGAACCCGTCGAAGGAGCTACGACGCAAGGCCGAAGCCAAAGCCCTTGCTGTCTCGCTTTACCAGCCGGAAGGAGTGTCTAACCGATTCTTTGTCGAGGCTCCGCAGAAGATATTCGCGCATCTATTGACCTACTTGCCGACACCCGAGGACCTCGTCAAGTGGATGTCCGACCCGGCAGAAATAGACCGCCGGGTCAAAGGAACCGAGTATTGGATGCTGATCGATCCGAAAGCTCCGCAGCAGCGGACCGGAGTACTCGGATCGCTTAACATGAGTGCTGACAGCTTCCGTTTGTTGCCCAAAGAACACGAGACAACTTCAACCTGGACCGCGACCCAGTGGGCCGAAACTCGGCGCGGATGGATCTTCATTACATCGCGCCCAACCATGCGTGAGGCGCTCCGCCCGCTCATCAGCCTATGGATCGACACACTGGTTCTGCGACTGTTGAACGAACCGATGCCCGATCAAAGACCCGTATGGTTTGTGATCGATGAGCTGGCTAGTCTCCAGCGACTACCACAGCTTCACACGGCTATCACTGAAAACCGGAAGTCGCAGAATCCTGTGATCCTTGGCTTTCAGGGCCGAAGCCAGATGGAGGCTCGCTACGGGCAGGATGCCGAGGCCATGCTTTCCCAGCCAGCCACCAAAATCTTCCTGCGAACAACGGAGCCACGGGCTGCCAAATGGGTGAGCGAAGCCATCGGTGAAGTCGAAATCGAGCGCCTCCGCGAGACGCACTACGACGGTTCACGGGCAGGCAAAAACTTCGCCCTCGACCGCCAGACGGAGCCTCTCGTCCTGCCCTCTGAGGTATCGGGCCTTGACGATCTACGCGGTTTCCTCAAGTACGGGAACCACGTAGCGCGATTCTCGTTCCCGTTCATCGCATTGAAGGAGAAAAATCCCGGATTCGACGAACGCACGATGGATGACCTCATTGTCCCGAGCACTCCTCTTCCGCCAGAGCCGGAGGGACAACAAGGCAATCTCTTGGCGCCGGAGTACCTGGTCCAACCCGCCGGACACCAGATGGAGTAACAGGCCATGTTAACCATTTCAAAGCCGCTGTCCGCGGGCCAGGCGCAGAGCTACCACCAGAAGGAGTTCGCAGCGAAGGAGCAGAATTATTGGTCACAGCGCGGCGTTGTTGCCGGCGAGTGGCAAGGCCGCCTCGCAGCACCTTTGGGGCTTGCCGGTGCGGTTTCAGTAGAAAATTTCACCAAGCTCAGCCAAGGCCAGCACCCGGAGACTGGCGAACAGCTTGTTCGCCAGCGAGCCTCGTACGAATACCAGGATGCGGAGGGCAAGACCATCAAGACGATGGAGCATCGCGCTGGGTGGGACGCAACTTTCTCCGCTCCGAAATCTGTGTCTTTGACGGCTTTGGTAGGCGGCGATGACCGCGTACGTGAAGCGCACCGCGACAGTGTCCGCATCGCGCTCGAACAGTTGGAACACTACACGCAGGCGCGCATTGGCGGGAACCATCCCCCCGAGACAACAGGCAAATTTGTGGCCGCCAAGTTCGAGCACGACACGGCTCGCCCGGTAGACGGATATGTGGCGCCGCAGCTCCATACTCACGCTGTCATCTTCAACCTTACTGAGCGCGAGGATGGTCAGCCGCGTGCGATCCAGCCGCAAAGTCTCTTCGATTCCCAGCAGTTTGCCACAGCCGTCTTTCAGTCCGAATTGACCTACCGATTGCGGGAACTGGGGTATGAGATTACCGTCGGCCGCAGCGGTGCCCCGGAGGTCAAGGGATATAGCCAGGAATATCTCGACGCGTCCAGTCCCCGCAGTCAACAGATTCGCGAGTATCTGGAGCGCACCGGTCGGCACGGCAAGGAGGCTGCTGAGATCGCGGCGCACTCGACCCGCGACAAGAAGGAGATTCACTCGCCCGGCGAAGTGATGGCTGCGCATCGCAAGCTCGCTGCCGACTTCGGGAACCAGGCCGACGCTGTCGTGCGCGCGGCACGCGAGCGCGTCCAGCAACAGGAGAAGCCTGCCAATACGTTCGACCGCGTGCGGGAATCGCTTACCTTTTCTCGCGACAAGAATTTTGAGCGAGAGGCCGTCGTAGATGAGCGCGCACTGATCCGTGACGGACTCCGAAGGGGCATGGGTGACGTCACCTATGCCCAGGTTCGCAGCAATCTTGATGCCCGCATTGCCTCGGGAGAATTTCAGGGTGTGGAACGGGGATCCATGCCAGGTCGTCAATTCACAACCGCCAAGACCATTGCGGCTGAACGCGAGATTGTTAGCCGTGTGCGCGAGGGCCGGAACCACGCTGAGCCCCTCCTCTCTCGATCACAAGCCATCTCGGTTGCCGACCACCACCCGCATCTTAACCGCACTCAGCAGGCCGTTGTTGAGGATGTCCTGAGCTCGCCAGACCGCATACAAGGAATCCAGGGTTTCGCGGGTTCTGGCAAGACCACGACGCTCTCCGTCATCCGCAGCGCCGCCGAAAGCCAGGGATATCATGTCGAGGGTTTTGCTCCAACCTCACGCGCGGCGCGACAGTTGGGTGAGGCCGGTGTTCCGGCTGGGACGCTCCAAGGATTTCTCGCGCGGTCCGCCACCACCGTGCCGCCTGATCAGAGACACCTCTACTTTGTAGACGAATCGAGCCTTGCCAGCACCAACCAGATGCGCGCGTTTCTCTCCCGCCTCACTCCTCAGGACCGCGTGTTGTTGATTGGCGATACGCGCCAACATCAGGGCGTTGAGGCGGGCCGACCTTTTGAGCAGTTGCAGGAAGCTGGAATGCGTACAGCTAAACTTGACGAGATCGTCCGCCAGAAGGACCCGGCACTCAAATCCGCCGTTGAGATGCTTGCCACTGGCCAGGTGTCTGCTGCACTGGACGCACTCCAAAAACAGGGCCGTGTCAGGGAAATTCCGAACGCGGAAGAACGGCACCGCGCTATTGCCAGAAGCTACATCGAATCTCCCGAAAAGACGCTCATCGTCTCGCCGGATAACGCCTCAAGGCGCGAACTGAACTCCACCGTCCGGCAAGAGTTGAAGGCCAACGGCACTGTTGCACCGGAGGACCATAGCTTCCGCATCCTGGTCCAGCGCCAAGACATGACAGGTGCCGACCGTTCCTGGGCCGGCCGCTACGAAATCAATGACGTCGTCCGCTACGCACGCGGGAGCAAGAGCGCAGGAATCGAGGCCGGGGAATACAGAACAGTTGTCGGAATCAACTCCGACTCCAATCTGCTCGCCGTTGAGAAATCCACGGGTGAGTTGGCCAATTACGATCCACGTCGGCTCACTGGTGTGAGTGTGTACCGCGAAGTTATGCAGGAGTTCTCTGCCGGCGACCGCATCCAGTTCACCGCGCCGGACAAGTCGCTCGGCACTGCCAATCGCGACCTAGCCGTCATTGAGTCTGTCGCATCGGATGGGGTCATTATCGCGCGTCTTGACAATAACCGCCGGGTAGAATTCGACGCCCAACAACACCGTCACTTTGACCACGGGTATGCAGTCACCAGCCACAGCTCTCAGGGCCTCACTGCAGAGCGCGTCCTCGTAAATGCTGACACCGGCGTTCACCCGGACCTCCTGAATTCACGCTTTGGATACGTCTCTATTTCCCGCGCCAGCCACGACGTCACCCTTTATACCGACGACATGATTAAGCTCGATCCGCAACTCAGCGGGGATGTCTCCAAGACTTCGGCGTTGGTCGTCGACCGAACGCCTTCGATCAGCCAGGGCCTTGCATGACCTGCATTCAAGAGCGAAATGACATCTCACAAAACTCTGCATTCGCCTGTCAGCTCGAGTTGAGTCCAACCGGAGCCTAGTTCGGGGCACGTTGGTCGTAGACTTAACGCTCCAAAACCGTGATGTGTGCCTGTTCTATGCAACTGAATTCCCGATCAGCGGGACGCGATTTTTGTTCTGTCCTGCTGGCCGGCGGTGCTCATGCTGATCCTCCTTTCACCTACAGCGAGGCGGAATACTCGGCCCTCTACGGCTTGGCGCGCGATATCCGTTTCGCCGTAGAAAACGCCGATGAGGGCTTCCTGACGGTCCGGAAAGAAGTAAGCGACTCGAAGCGGCAAAATCTTCGCATAAGGCAACCCGCGTAAGGGGCAAGGCACCAAACAACGCATGATTGATCCCTTATCCCTTTATATCGTGGGGAAGGCGACGCTCGTGCTTGCCGGGGCGGTAGGTGGCTTTATTCTTGGAAGGGCGGTCGAAAGGTTGGCAATTGCCGATGTTCCTGCCGCGGCTCCACCGATCCCGGTAAAAACACCACCTACCGTCGAAGGAAAGCGAGTAGTCCAGGCCGATCCCTTAGTCCAGAACAAACAAGTAAACCCGCCAAAGGCTCCGTCCACGCTGCAAAAAGCCGCTGCCGCAGTAGCAGACGCAGCGGATGTGGTCGCAGCTCAAGTTCAAGAATTGATCGCTTTGCCTATTTTTAAGGATCTACGCGATTCAGCGCTTTTCGCTACGTTCATGGCGAAGATGGCCGGCAGCGAAAAGATCCAGCTAATGCTTCAGTCCCTCCATCTGTCTCAGCTGGTCCCATTCCTTGCAAGCATTCCCGGCTTTTCTGTCTGCGGATCAGGTCTCCTCATCACCCTGCTGGTCGGCGGCGGGTTCTACCTCGGCGGTAAATTGCTGAGTGGCAGACTGTCCTTCATGGGCGAACTTCGGCATGTCTGGGAAGACATCAAAGAGTTTTGCAAGTCGGTCATCGAATGTGTTTCTGTGTTCTGCTTCCATCCGCTCCGGGTCTGAGACCTGTCGAGCAATCCTCCTAAAATCAAAGTCTCAGCTAATGCAGTACAGCTGCATCCGCCCAAATGTGTTCGTATGCGGGCCTGATGTGCTGTGTGCTCTGCTCGACGATGTCGGTCGGCTTTTTCTTGGCTGCATCCTTGATCGACTGGCCAATGACCCACGCTCGGCCGTCGATCAGGATCAGCCTGTCATGAATCAACGAGGTGGTGCATAGAGCGAGGTCTCCCTCTGAGGCGTATTTCGCGGCGATTGCGGCCGTGGATGCCGGAACGCGTTCCGAGAGGATGCGGAGAATGACGCTGCGGCTGATACCGTTGGCATAGAGTTTGAAAATTTCATTGCTGAGATACGGGTCGATGACGAACACCTCAGTCTTCGCGAGCGCCAGGATTTCCTTGACGTCGCAATAGAACTCGTATTCTTCGCCGACGTCGTAGTAACCCTTGATTTCCTTTGCCACAGCTCGGGCCGCGAGCCGCCACGAGGCTAGTGTAGTACGGGAACTTCAGATGTCTACCGGCGATGCCATGGTAATGACCACTCGCAGGATGCGATCCAGCTGTGCGGCAGCCGTGCCGGTCAGAATCACCCCCAGTTCCATGCGCGACCGCAGGCTTGAGTAAGTCATGTTTGCACTCCCCATGTAGCCTCGTTCTCCTTTATCCGCGCTCGCGGCTTTGAAGTGAAATGTCTGGGTATCAGCGCCCGATCCCTCGATCCAGGAGAGAATCGAGCACTCTTGTTCGCTAGCAATCCTTCGAAGTTCAGACCTGACTCCAGCGGGAAGATCCCGCTCGAAGCGGCCCAATAGCCAGACACGGACGCCGGTGCCAAGCCTTTTGTCTAACAGTGAAGCCATTTCGCCGGCTGTTCCTGCATCCCAGAAAGGCGAGGCCACGATTAGCGAATGCTTCGCACCTGCGACCACGTCGATGAGGCTGCTGCGCAGGTCAGCGGACGCTTCTCGGATAACGTGCTCAGAGGCTGCAGGCAGGCTGGGGGGAAGCGAAACGCAGAGTTGTGCTTCCGGAGGGCCGTCAGGGAAACTCTCGCCCACAATTGCAAGCGCTGCATGAATGCCTTCTCGCAATCCCTCAGTGGCATCGAACTGTTGCTTGTTTAGGCGGTAGCCAAGACCTATTCGCTCCAACACCCCGAGATCGCAGAGCGCATTGAGGGCAAGCAGGGCCTCATCGTCGGAAACAGGCCGGCCTCCAGGAGTACGAAGTCCCCGCAAGAGACGGGAAAGTCCCTGCACGGGTTCCTGGGTCAGCCCACGAATTGTGGCCTCGACCAGGGGTAACATCCACGGATACCGTCTAACGGTGAGCACGTATTTCTTCATCAGTCACCGCCCGAAAGCTCCCAATAGCCGGTAAGCCGCGTGTCGGCAGAAACGTCAGCCCAAGGGGCATGGCCTCCGATTAGAAAGGCGCGCGAGAGACCGTGATTGAATACGCGGCAGGAAATCTCGGGAGAATGGATGCAACCATGACAGGCACCGGTGTGATCAGCGCAGTCGGGATCGTAGAGACATTCAACCGCTTCATCCGCAATGTTCTGCAAAAAAGCCGCCAGGTGATCGCGGACTAAGGTAGCGATGCCGCCAAGTTTGAAACTGCTGGAATTGTCGTAGACGACGAAGCCGAGAAGCGGCAGGAAAATATACTCCCCCACGGACGTTCGGTCGATTCCCGCATACCTTGTGATCGCCCTCATCGCAGCGTGTGACAGGCTGTGAATTAGGCCAAAGACCATTCGGCGAACCGGCAGTTGCCAGATGGAATCGTAATAGCGGTCGTGGTCGATTGGTTCGAGCGCGGCGAGGATACGGGCTATCGGCGGAAGATGACTGCCGGGCAGGTCGATGCCATTGAGCGCGAGCCAATGGATAACACGCTTTGGCTCCAGGGACATGAATATACCCTCATGCTCACCTTCGCGCGCCGGGATCGGCAAGGTTCCCACTACGTCCACTTTCCCTAGCCGCTGGGCGGCTGCTTTCTGTAATGGCGGAAAAGCGCGAATCTGCACAGGTAGATCGTGTGCACCCAGTTCCTCGTAAACGGGCTCGAAGCTGCGGCGTGTATAGCCATAGGTCGCGGTTATGATGGGCAGGTCATCCACGTAGAGCAACTCATTGATGCCGAGAAACGTCTGGAGCCGCAATACGTCTTGGGTTAGCGACTCGGAGGTGCCTCCATCGATCCGTGCCTTCTCAGAGGCGGGGATGGTGGTCACCGTACCCCGGAAGGCGAGGCTTTCCTTAATACCCTTCTCGAGATCTGGAGAAATAGAATCCAGCAGTCCTGCCGGTGCAAAGGACGGGGCGGGATTCTTGCCTGTGGCAATCTCTCCGATGCGCTGCAATAGGCGCGCTGTTTCCGCCTGATCCCCCTGTGCAGCCCTCAGCCGCTCTGTTAGCGCCTTGATCGCATCAGCCGGGGACAGGGTCGCATCGGGCCTGCGTGATTGCGGCAGAATCTTGTAGAGCAGCGACGAGATGTCATCGTCGGCGCTGGTCAGGCGGGGGCGGTCCAGACGCAGAACCGAGAGTGTCTGCGGATAGTAGGTGTCGCTGGCACTGTAGCGCGCAAGCCGCATTGCCAATTCTGAGACTATGGTGCCGCCCGATTCTTCGGTTGCTGGCCGACGACCTTCCTTGTTTTTCAGCTTGAGGCAACGATGGCATCTGGCGGTGAAGCGATCCAAGACCTCGATCTTGCAGGTACGGCAAAGGACCTTCATGTCCTTCACACGGTCGGACCGGCCCGGAATGTACAGATTCGTGCGCTTGCCACACTGTGAACACTGGATGGGATGGAAGGTTGGCTCAAGTCCTCCCGTCTCCGCATTCTTCTTGGTTGCTGGCATCCATGCCTGGATCGGCACGAGTTCACCGCAACCGTGAACGAAGACGAACGGAAATTGGTGTATGCGCGAACTTTTACAATGAGGGCAGTGCAGCGAGTCCGCTCTTGCGAGTTTGTTGTCAAAGATGAGCTGGCCACAGCTCTGGCAGATAAGGGCTGCCTGCAAAACTGTCGCATCAATCGATTCAGGGGAGCCAACCGTGAAGCGCTGTGCCTCATGAACCGGATGGGGAAAGGCAGGGTCAATCGTCCCCTTGCGAGAACGCCATCTATCGAACGATTCGCTGAGCTCTTTCAGCAGTGTGGTCTTGCGCTCCTCTTCCCAGCAGCTTGAGAACCGCAGTTCACCGAGCTGGATGATCGCCCGACCGTCCTCCCAGTCCACTGTTCGGTAGGGAAGGTAGTTGAAGAGTAGCTGGGAAACGCCGCGCTGCATCGACGGCACGCGCTCGACGGCCGGCGTGGTGTCATTATCGGGCGGTGCAAAGGTGCGGGCATTAGCCATCAATCAACCTCCTCAGCGCCTTGGCTTCCTCTGAATTCCCGACGCGAATGAAGGCTGGCTCATCGACATCGCGCAGGCTGTTCATGGATTCAAGGTGAAAGTTGAGCTGGTGGGGCTTACCTGCATGTGGCGGCATATTGACGATGGAGCTGAAATGGTTCTTGACCCCGAGCACGAGCTTCTCAGCGTATTTGGGGGACGGGGCATGTTCGCAGCCATACGCACCCAGCATCCATTCCACGATGGCATCCTGCGTCAGGGCACCGGCCCTCGGATCACCTTGCGAATTTCGTACCGCTTCGACGGTCGCCATTGGCTTGCCGATGGCAGAGGAGGCAACGCCCATCAGATAGCCACAGAGAAGGCCCGGCAGGGTGCGCCGCATCGCAGGGTCCGGCCATCGCGTCACCGCCGCTGGATCAACCAGACGATCCAGGTATTGATGGAACTTGGCGAATCGGTCAAAGATGCTTCGGTCTCGTTCGCCCTGGGGTGTCGGTACAAAGATCGATATGCCCGGAAATCGCCTGCCGACGCGCGCCGATGCCTGGATATATTCAGCCACAAGGCGTGTGAAACCAGCAAAGACGATGACGTTGAATCTATCCACGTCCACGCCATGCCCAATGATATTGGTGGTCACCACACCGCGAACGCGCGTGCTTGGATCGGCGTCGCTCGTCATGGCCTTAAGACCGTCCATGGTCGCGATCATGTGGGAAACATCAACGCCGCCGTTAAACATCTCAATCAGCAGTTCGCCGTGCTGGGGAGAGCTGTCTTGCAGCTCACGCCTGACCCGTGACTCGATAGCTTCGGCCACCTGATCTGAGCCCTTGCGCGTCAGGACGTAGGTGAGAGCCAGTTCATAGAGGAATACGAGTTCCTTCTTTTCGGCGTCGGTAAGCCCCCCGGTCGCATAGATCGCAGCTGCCCGCGCGGGGTCGCTGGCAATCAGCTCGCGCGCTTTCTGTATTTCCTGGTAGAAAATCGACAGTGCCTTTGTGACGGCGGGCGTGTGCTTGCGCCCTACACCTAGGAGGCCCACGAAGATGCGCCCCGCCCGCCCTACGCTCTGCCGGTAGTAAAACGAATCGTCGGCGTCTGGTCCATGGGCGGGAAACTGGCGGGCACCTTTCAGGTAAAGCTCCCATGCCTGTCGCTCAAAATCCTGGATGGTCGCTGTCGCACCGATGATCTTCCAGGGCTTGGCCTTCAGGCTCTTAAAGAGAGCGATAATGCCGGTCTCATAATGCGCATCGAAAGTTCCCATTTCTTCATTGAGAAGGTGAAGCTCATCCTGGACAAGAACCGCAGGTGCCGGGTCGTGAAAAGGCCCGTACTGGACTGGCGTACCCTCACATGTCAGCGGATGTTCGCCGCGTCCCAACGCGGCTGCGGCCTCGCAGAGGTCATTGGATTTATTGAAACTGGCACCGTGTTTGTTGCAGATGAGGTCGATCCGCCCGAAGATGTTGGAGAACCGGTAGTTTTGACCGAGCAGCGCCAGCTTATCGACGGTAGAGACGATGACGGTAGGAACGAAGCGGTAGATATCCTGGTCGGTGACGTATACGGGAAGTCGTTCCGCCGAAGCGCTGCACTTGGGGTTAGTGCAGCGATGTTCGATCAGGCGAAGGGAGGGTTCGTACCCCACGGCCGCATCAGCGTCGCAGAATGGGCACTTGAATATACGCTGATATCTCGCATCGATTCCATGCCGGACGTAGCGCTGGTGAAGCTCATCGCTGATGCTGTTCGGGGTCACGGTGCTCCCGACGAAATAACCGATGCTGAATCGTGCTCCTTTCAGGCCGTTCTGTTTTCGGATGATCTCGGCAGCGGCGAGCGCGCGGGCAAGGCGCTGCAGCTGCTGGAACGTCAAAAGCCTGAGCGGGAAACGCACGAAGGCAGTGTTGCCGAAGCGTTTGCCGCGTAGCCGATCAAAGAACGCCTGCCACAAAATGATTCCCATAAACGCTTCGGTCTTGCCCCCGCCTGCGGCAAACCAGAGCAACTCCACCTTGCCGTCAGAATCGTCCCTGAGCTGTGGATATTCACGCGAGGCAAGCTCTGGCAGCAGGGAGACAATAAATGCGATCTGGAATAGCCGCCAGCGCAGGTGTTGTTTATTGGTAATCTGCATAGCTTGGTTCATCAGCTGGAACGCCTGAAGCACGAGAGGATAAGTGGGGTCTTTGAGCAACTCGACGCCGCGCTTGAACCGGGCCACTTCCTTGCTGAAGTCAGTCCGTGAAGTCTCCGCCTCCGCACGCTCGAGACCACTTAATGAAAGCACCTTGTCGGCCCATTCCTTGCTGTCGTAGTCGTCCATGTGGTGGGCAACAGACTCCAGGATAGGTACAGGGTTTGAAGCCAGTGCAGCGAAGGTCGGATCGGCGTCGCTAAACTCGCGGGCCTCAAGCCGGGGCGTTTCAGCAAGCGGCACGCTTTCGGCGGTAAGCCGGATATCCTGACCGATCACTTCTGCCTCAACATGGGAGTTGATGCCGACACCCGCCATCTCGCGGTCGTAGCGGAAGCTTGCAGGCAGTTCCTGAAAGATCGTCGGGCGATGCACAGCGACCGGAATCTGGGCTGTCAGCCGGATCGCGTAGAGATTGGCGTCGAGAAAATCGCCCTGCGCCCTTCCCGGAACTGGGCTGTCGTTAATAACGCGCATGGCGACGCGGACAGCTGAGGGCTCGGTGGGAACGCGGATGAGTCGCACATCGATGATTGCCTTCCAGAAGGGAACAAAGGGCTGGGCACTGGCGCGCCTTGCCGCGACCGTAAATGCGGCCTCTGTCTCGCACTCTTCCGGTGTCACGATAACTGCTTGACGGACTGAGAATATGTCAGGTGCAGCGAGTTCCTCCGGGGTCAGCCGTAAGTGTGCAGAAACATCGAGGCGCTGCCTGCGGTTTTGGAGCAATTCGCCGACCGCAACGCTCACATCGAAGGGCGCAATTGAGAATCGTCTCCAGACGGGAATGAGGGACTGCACCCTGCGGCCCTCGGTGCCGTCGACTGTGCGTTCCCTCCGCCAGGAACCGAATTGCCGCTGCTCCTCCAAGCTTGGTGTGCATCGCATATAGACATTAAGGGCAAGAGAAAGGCTGAGGGTTTCCAACTGGGACAGCGCATCTTCATCACCCCGCCATTCAAGCCCGATGGAGGTAAGCTCGAAGGCCGAGTCCCTGGGCAGGTCCTGTGCCTCATCGTCATCAGCAGCCACGGGCGCTGCCTGAGTGTTAGCGGCGCGCGGGGTGAGAAATCCGGCAAGGATATGTTCCCCTGGGCGAGTATTAACGATCCGCGCGCTCTCCTCATCGAGCCCCTTGGCGCGATGACGCAGTCCATCGGCAAGTGCCCTGGCGAACGTATTGAAGGTGTGGTCGGTGATCATCATGCCTCGCTCGATAAGGGAATGACATCGTCCACCACGGCGACACGAGCTGCTTCGAGAAGCTCCTTGGCTTGCACTCCCCATTCCCGCTCCATGCGGGCTATAGTGACTGCGTCGAGGCGGCCGAGATACGCGCCCCGGATGGCTTTGCCAAGCTCTCGGCCAATGACTCGGTGATGAATACGCAGGCGCTTGATGGCCATGTACCATTCCCGGAGCATTTCGACGGGTAGTGCAATTTCGAGTGCCGCCGCGAATGCCAGGAAAACCGCTTCCGACTCAGGAACCCCGCAATCGTCCGAAGCGGCAGACGGAAGCCAGCTGCGGATCGTGGTGAGGTCAACTTCGATGACCGCATTTTCCATTCGTTTCTTGATGAGAGATGCGGATATTTTCCCGGAAGCCCGCACAGCCCTGACCATGGATATCCAGGCGGACCGGGTCTGGCTATCCTCCTTGAGGCGGCCCTGATCCATAAGTTGCAGCAGGTCCCCGGAGAAAGCCGCCCGCTCATCGTCTCGCAACAGTATGACCTGATCGCCTATCTGAAGCTCTTTGGCGGTGACACTCTTTAACTGGAGTCGCTTTCTGCCAAGCACTTCGAATCGTGCATTTGCAGCGACCTGGCGTGTCGCACCGTCGGCAAAGCAGATGCAGACATACGACGCGTTCCCTCCGTAGTGGTGTGTCATCGTCGCGGCAGAACCGGAAGCGCCCCGCTCACCGGAAAGGCTCGATAGCGAGATCGGGTCGCTCGACGGCGAGGCGTGGGTGGACAGTGCAGCAGAGAGCGAGCGCAGGGATGACATGACCGGCCCCGGCAATCCAGCAACCTCGCAGAAGCGCTTCTCTATATCCCAAATCGCAATGCGCGCTTCAATAGGATCCACCACCGTAACTAGCTTTGCAGCCTTACTGGCAAAAAGCATGTCTATCGTGCTGGTACCGAAATACCCAGCCACAACGCACACGTCATAGCTCACGGAAGGCCATGCACTGAAGACGTTTTGGACCTGGATGCCCAATGCGGCGAGGTCTGCAGGGGAGATATCGATGTATTGTGCGAGCGAGGTTCTGAGTTCACGCGCCGCGCTGTCTGACCGCGCCAGAACCATGACGGACCGTGCGGAAGAATCATGGAATACGGCCTCGATGACGGCTTCGCGCCGCTCATCGCGGGCCGCACCGTTTCCGGCTTCTTGCAGGATCAGCTGCTTTGCGCCTTCGAGTAGTTCGAGTTCAATGCCTGGGCTTCGGGACACGAGGTCCCCGTAAAGCGTTTCAAACGCAAGGGCTTCGGGGGGCGGGGCGACCGACATAGATTGGCGGGTCGCCCACCATGCCCGCTGGGCTTGCGCCACAAGACGGGCAATCATATCGGACTTCTCCGTAAGTCCATCGATTGCATAGCAAAACTGCCGCTCGGCCATGACGCGATCATGGTTTACCGGGCGGACCTGAATGGATGCCTCGCGCCGGGTATCGCTTAGGACCTCCAGCACTGCGGAGGGCGCCAGGAGCGCATTGATGGCGATGAGGTCAGCGGGACTCGATGCGACGATAAGCATCGGAACGGTGTGTGGAATAACCGAGAGGAAATGCGCGATGGAGCTGGTGAGTTGCTTGCCGCGAATGCTCTGTACATTGACGAGGACGAGATCAAGGTCCTCGAAGGTCCGCACAAGTTGCTTGGTGACCTCGATGCGCGAGGGAACAAGGAACTGGGGCTTAAGCTGGCCGCGCGGCGCGAGCTGGCCGATGACTTGCCGGTGCCCGCTCTTGATATCACCGGAACCGCTTACCCGGTCAATGGAGATGAATGAACTCGCAGGCAGGGTCATGTGTCCCAGCCTCTTGCCGCGACGGTCCACAGCCTGTTCCCAGTCGGGGTAAAAATCGCCCTTGAACTTATTGGCCGAAGAAAAACGGCGTGTGCGTGCATTCTTGCGCGATGCGCGGGCTGTTGTGACGGAATAAAGCGGCTTGGAGAGCAGCTCCATATCCGAGCGGAAGAACGGAAAAATCCCGATCCTTGGGGAGAGCGGCAGCGAGTCCACTTGGCCTGCCCATTTCAAGTGCAGATGCGATGCAAAAAGGGAAACCAGGGGCAAATGCTTCCAGAGCGACAGCACGGCTATCCGCGAGCGGGATGTCACTGCCCGCTCGGCGAGCGCGAGCAGGGGTGATAATTCTTCGTCCATGAAAGCCGGAGTAAGCACGGCGGGGTGCAAGTCGGCAACTGCCTGCATTCATGCACCTCCTCGCGAGCCACCCAGTCTACGCGGCTGTGAACGAAAGACGAAGACACTATGAACTAAGTACATTTTCCCCCTATCTGCACGTCGGCGATGGCGACCGCCTCGGAAATTTTGGAAGCAAGCAGGAGATCGACTGCGCGGCGGTAGTTTTCGGCCGCATCAGTGGTGCTCCTCGGGGGTCTTAACTGAAAAGAATTCAGATCGTGGGGTTCAAGCTTGGGAAGCCCGTCGGGATAGCGTCTCGATAGTTCGGCAAACTGGAGGCGACTGGACGTGGACAAGAGGGACAGGCCCCACGCGGCATGTTCATCGGCGGTCATCTTGTTCTTCGCGGTCAGCGTGTAGAGCGTATTGGTCGCAGCAAGCTCGCGCATCGAACGAAACGAGATCCACGGGCCGAGTCGCGTCATCCCGCTTAGGAACCCGGTAGCATTGCGGATATCGCGGACCTGATACCAGGGGTCGCGGTGCTTGAGTTTGTAGGCGTTGAGGTCGCAGGCCTTCTTCCCATGTTCCAGGTAGGCACGCACCGCCTTTTGTTTCAGAGCATTCGCTGTGGGACTAAACAGCCACACCCGTTCATTGGCATCAAGAAGGCGCTTCCAGTGCGCCTTGGTCATCCTGGCTGCGACGAGATGCCTTGCCTTCGAGAGAACCGGACGGAGTGCTTCTACGGGCAGCTTATGGAAGACGCGATCGGCCTCGGTCAGCAGAAAATACCGCGCATCCCCAGTCACACAGCCGATGCCGACGTTGTAGAGATCGCAAAAATGTACGCGTTTAGAGTCCAGTGGCGACGGCCGCAGCTGGTAAGATTTGGCGACCGCTGCCCGTTCAGCACTGCTTCTCGCTAGGGACGCAATCAGCAATTCAGAATTGGCGTGGTCGAAGCGCACCGTTCTTGCTGGCGTCTGTTTATATCCCTTGGCTACCAGGACCACGCATCCCTCACGCACGTCCGGGAAGAGCGGCTCCAAGCTTCGGTGAACATCGACAGACTGAAAGTTAGCCAGCACATACTGCCGGACGGAATCGGCATAAAGTGCGTACTCCCAGGCAGCGGGCAGCACGAATGATAGGCTGCCATTCTCCTCAAGCACACGCAGGGACGCCGCGAGGAAGGCGCACCAATAGTTGGACCGAAGCGCAAACGAGTCGTCGTTCCCGCCCCCGAAATCGCGCAAGGACTTCTGCAGGGTCGGATGGAGTTTGCGGATAGCGACGTAAGGCGGATTGGCGACGATTTTAGTGAAGCGCTGCCGGGTACTGGCACACCACTGAAAGAAATCTACCCCCCTGATGGTCTTGGCTGCGGCATCCTCTTTCCCCACCGACATATCAATATCAATTCCGACAATCCTATCCCTCGGAATCCCATGGTGCCTAAGCGGTTCAATAAACGTCCCCGGCCCCATGCAGGGATCCAGCCAATAGTCGTCCCGGTGCGGCTCTACTGCCCTGACCATGGCGTAAGCCAGCATCGGCGGCGTATAAACCTTGCACTCTGCGGGTGGCAACGTCATCGTGTGGTTCCACCTGTAGGTCCACTTCCGCGGTCTATAGTCACAGCCTCCTTCACCCGGGGTCGCAAAGGTGGCTAAATGCATCAGTTTTCGGTCGCCCCATCGTATCACCCGAAGGGGTTGCACCCACGGATAGGAGCACAACGCAACTTTTGGAACAGCACCAACCCATTTCCGACCTTTTTAGATACTTGTTTTGCGAAAAACCCAGGAGATCAGCAGAGGAGCCGTACCCTGTTCGGCTAGTAAGCGGTAACAACAGAAAAGCCTAAGGGGAGCTCCGCCCCTCGCGCCCGCAAGGAGTTTCCCCAGGCTTCCGTGCTTCGCTTGTGCAGCCCTCCGCTTTGCTCCGCCCTTTCCACTCCCGCTGCGCTCCGTTCCAAGGGTGGGAGATCCCCCTCTCCTTGCAGTTGCTACCCCCCGCCTTCGCCAGGAGGCGTTCGGCCTGTATGTACACGCCAACGCCCCGATTTAAGGGCAAAGGCGAGTGCGACAGCCGAAGGAGGATCATCCATGAACACCAGCGTCACCGCCACAGTCGTCACCCCGTCCACCCCAAATCCCAATAAGCAACAGAAGCAGACCGCGAAAGAAGTAATCGCGGCCAACGTCGAAGCCCTCATCGAGCAGTTGGAGCAGGGACACTCCGAAGCCCTTACCGCCTACCTCACCGCCATGGGCAGGTTTCACAATTACAGCTTTGGCAACATTCTGGAGATCGCACGGCAGAAACCGGACGCAACCCGCGTTGCTGGCTTCTATGCATGGAAACAGCTTGGCCGCAGAGTCAAGAAGGGAGAACACGGCATCCGCATTCTTGCTCCGATGATCGGAGTACGGCGAAAGAAGGATGGGGAGGCCGAAAAGGACATTCGCACTCAGAACCAAGCCGTCTTGGTTGGCTTTCGCGCCGCTTATGTCTTCGATGTAAGCCAGACCGAAGGCAACCCACTTCCGGAATTCTCCGAGCGCGTCTCGGGCAACGCCGGGGAGTACCGCGACCGCCTTATGGATTTCGTGATCGAGCAGGGAATCGAGCTTGAGTTCAAGGAAAGCATCGCCCCGGCACTTGGGATGAGCTACGGCGGAAAGATCGCTTTGCTGCCGGGCCAGTCTTCCGCCGAGGAGTTCTCAACTCTTGTGCATGAACTGGCACACGAGATGTTGCACAAGGCAGAGCGTCGCACCGCCACCACCAAAACAGTACGCGAAACCGAGGCCGAGGCCGTTGCATTCGTGGTCGGCAAGACCATAGGCCTGCAGACAAACAGGGCATCGGCGGATTACATCCACTTGTACCACGGCAACGCAGCCCTGCTCGCGGAGAGCTTGGAAGTCATCCAGAAAACTTCCGCCGTGATCCTCTCTGCCCTCGAAAAGCCCTCCGCAGAAGCCACCGAAGAACGTGAAACCGATATGGCGCAAGCCAGCTAACCACGGCTTTGAACACGCGGGCGGCGTCAGGCCGTCCGCTCAACTCCCCACCTGCACGATCCAACCGCTCAAAGGAGAGCAATCCATGAACACGAACACAGCGATCGAATATCGGGACCTTCCCCTTGCCGTCCTCAGTGAGTCCCGCACGAACCCGCGCCGTATTTTCGAAGATGCTGCTCTTAAAGAGCTCGCTGAGAGCATACGCAGCCAGGGCGTTCTGTCTCCCTTGCTGGTGCGGCCTCTTACCAACCAAAGCTTCGAGATTGTCGCCGGAGCGAGACGCTACCGCGCCGCGCAACTTGCGGAGGCCTCGAGCGTGCCCGTCCGTGTCGTCCACCTCACCGATGCCGAGGCCCTGGAGGCGCAGCTAGTCGAAAATCTTCAGAGAGAGAACGTCCATCCGTTGGAGGAGGCTCAGGGGTTCCGCGCCCTTCTCAGTCTGGAGGAACCGAAATACAGCATCGAGCAGATCGCCGCAAAGATGGGTAAATCACCGGCATACTGCACTACTCGATTGAAATTGACCGAACTGTCCCCGGTTGTGGTGGAAGCCTTTTCCAAAGGCGAGATCGGCGTGGGCCATGCCCTGTTGCTGGCACGACTTCAGCCCGCGCAACAGGAAGAGGCCCTCAACGCTTGCTTCCGGGAAGAATGGGCGGGCGCAGATCAGAAGCCTAAGCGCATCCTGTTGCCAGTCCGCCAGCTTCAGGTGTGGATTGAACGGAACGTCTTGCTCATCCTGAAAGATGCGCCGTTCGACAGGGAAGACCCGCAGCTTGTCCCGGCAGCCGGAAGCTGCCTGACCTGTCCCAAACGCACAGGACACAACAAGCTACTCTTTGCCGGTATTAGCGAGCATTCGGACGCTTGCTCAGACCCCGATTGCTACGCCGCCAAGGTTGACGCGCACGTAAAGGCGACCGTCGCGGCCAAGCCAAAGCTGATTCAGGTCACGACCGCTTACGGCAAACCTGCCGAGGGCAGTACGGTTCTTCCACGCAATCAGTACGTCGAAATTCGCACGGATGAATCGAAGCAGAAGCGGGATTGGCCGGAGTACAAGACCTGCAAATACACCACCGATGCCATCGTCGCCGAAGGCACTGAGAAAGGCGAACTGCGCAAGGTCTGCGCTCATGCTGATTGTCCGGTTCATCACGCGAAGAAGCAGGGAAACGCCGGTGATGCGAAGTGGAAAGCTGAGCAGGAGAAACAGCGGAGGCAGGAAGCTATTGCACGAGCAACCGGTCTGCGGGTCCTGGGAGCCATCGGGGATGCGGTTCCAGTCCGTTTGTTGAAACGCGAGTTGTTGTTTATCGCGCTTCAGACGACAGCAAAACTAGACCTGCAGCGTATGGAGACCCTCGCCAAGCTGCATCGACTCCAAGTCCAGAAGGGTGGGGAAACGGTTCAGAAAACCTTGGTAGCTTTTCTTCGCAGCTCTGGAGAAGGCACGTTGGGGAGATTGCTGGTAGAGACAGCAATACTGCTGCGCGCCGATTCGGAACAGGCAGGAAGCAAGGTTCTTGCCGAAGCTGCCAAAGAATACAACATCGATGTGGTCTCGATAGGAGCGGCGGTCAACAAGGAATTTGCCGAGCGGGACAGGACCAAGACCGCGAAGAAGACAACCGTAAAACCCCAAACGAAGGCAGCAAAGAAGACTACGGCGGCCTAACCTGCAACCATCGCAACGTCAAAGGAGCCTGTAAAGCAGGCTCCTTTGACGTGTTGCGTACGTCCTGCTGAAACCTGCCAGATTCGGGATTCGGGCCTCGACTGATCGATGATCTTCGCGTCCCACCCCACCTCCTGCTGATTGGCAAGAATGTCTCGGCCGACGGACCAGTACAAGAGGATGAGCTCCCGATTGACGGCCAGGGTGGCCCGCACCTGGGCTCAGGTTTTGTGAGCCACTCTGCGTCGCGCACCCTTCAGAGGACGATCACGGCCGAGCTATTCTTCGTCTAATCTATATTTCGATCTATATTACTAGCGATGCAAGGTCTCCAGGGCTTCCCATATCACTTTCGGATCGTATTGCCCCTTGTAGAACGGAGAGGGTTCTTCAGGTAAGTGCAATAGCTTATAAACCGCGATCTGGGCTGACCTCACGGAATACTCCACAGTGAACACCACATCATCGGGTAGCTCCGCGTACTGCCCAACAAAAGCGAGATTCGTAGACCTTGCAGGGACGACATCGGGCCGATCCCCGTGCTTTCTGACGAGAAACTGGCTTGTAATGTAAGGCATCGTGCAGGGGATGCAGTTTGAGGATGTCATGATGGTGTCCCTATCTGCCTCGAAGTGAAGTTGACCAATCACCTCTTCAAGAATCTCGCGGCCTGAACAATCCTGCATGGTCTTCTTCACAAAATCCCCAACCCGGTCGTGGTAAAGCCCGTAACCCCACCAGACGAACACACCCTCCGGTTGGCCGGCAAAGAACGGCTGATGAAAGATCGACAGAGTCAGCAGCCATGCCGAGTCTTTGAAGGTAATCAGACCGCCTTTACCTGCCTCGCTTCCGCTGAATGCCTGCATGAGATTGAAGAAGGTTGGATCGTTTACGGTGACTGTGAACGAGACCCAGGTAGATTCTTCAACGTGATTGTCAAAAACACCGGGGTTCCCAAATTCAGGTCTTCCGGCGGCCAGGGTCTCCCAAAGTTGCCACGCCCCACTGCGGCCTGCGTGATCCTTCGCTGGAGCGGATGTCATCGAACCGAAGCTCTTGCCCGCGGTCATCGACCCGTTCGTGATAAAGACGAGATCGCCGGGACCGACCGCTATCGTTGTGGTGGCCTCCTCTGAGACATATTCCAACGAGTTGACTGTGATCTTGTCCGACCCGGACTCAAAGCCCAGACCGCTGACCTTGGACCTCAACCGAAACTCAACGCCCTTTCCACGGAGCCAGTTGAGCAGTGGCACTGCCATCGAGTCGTACTGGTTATACCGGGTCCTGAACACGCCCTCCTGTGTATCGATTGTCGAGAAGTGGTGAATGAAACGTAGCAGGTATCTGCGAAACTCAATCGCACTGTGCCAGGGCTCGAAGGCAAAGAGAGAGCACCACTCGAACCAGAAGTTCGTCTCAAAAAAGTGGCCGGCGAAGCAGTCTGAGATCCGCATGGAATCGAGTGAGTGTTCGCTACGCGCCATCAGGGCGACCATGTCAATTCGATCCCGCTCGCTAAAGCCCAATTCGTGAAAGTTAGTGATCTTGCGGTCACGGTCTACAAGGCGAGCCTTGTTGTGCCAGACCGCATCCTGTTCAGCAAGCTCTGTATCCTGTTTGACGGACACTTTTGGATCGATAACGGAAGGGATGAACGAGAACAGATCGAAGGTGGCGTTGTACTTGTGCTCAAACATCCGGCTGCCACTCATGAAGTAGCCCGTCTCAGGGCTTCCGTGCGCATCAAGCGCACCTCCTAGCTGGCTGGCCTCCTCATAGACCACAATATTTTCGCCTCGAATGCCGCCGTCACGGATGAGGTATGCCGCTGCCGCAAGCGAAGCGATCCCGGAACCTACGAGATGGATTTTTCGGTACGTCGTGTCAACAACTTCAAACATGCGGGATTC
>Ga0302325_10009454_pt1 | contig 21262 bp, 16 predicted proteins | sample Palsa_T0_2_FD_201948 | JGI IMG/M metagenome (GOLD analysis project Ga0302325, IMG submission 201948) | Peat permafrost microbial communities from Stordalen Mire near Abisko, Sweden - Palsa_T0_2 | ecosystem: Environmental > Terrestrial > Soil > Palsa > Peat permafrost | place: Sweden: Abisko...
TGTCCTCCCGATCAAGTGCCTTGGAGAGGATCTCAAACAGGATCAGATCGCCGTACCGGTCAACGATGAGTCCGGGAAGTTGGTCCGCCTCACTGAAAACCAGCCGGCAAGCATCGCTTTCCTCGTCGAGCATCCCTGCTCGCAGCTGGATGGCCGCGCGCATACGCTGCTGGAGTAGAGTCAGCCAGGCCTCATGGATCAGGTGGGGGTCACTGGTGAGGAGGCGAAGTGCAATCTGTGACGAGGGGCTCCACAGCGCCGTGCCCAGGGGGAAGCCGCGATGGTCAGCCACCGCGATCAGGCCAGCATCCGCCTCAGCTAGGTGCTCGATATCCGAACGGTAGACCCAGACGTGGCCAGCGCGGAGCCGCTCCGCAGCCCTACGGGAGATCACAACGACATGGCCGGCCGGCGCCGAGATGGGTTCGCGGGACACAAATAATCTTCGCACAGCCCCAAATGGCGCGGACAAAGGCTGGTTGCAACTTTATTTTCTTCCGGAGCGTACCCGGATTTCCTACTTTGCGCTGCTAGCGACGACTACGTGTGCGGCTCTCCCTAAAGAGAGCCGCATGCAGATCATCGAAGCCACGGGTCTCGACAGGAAATCCGGGGCAGCGTAGTGGAGAGATCTGCGGTTCAACGGTCTTCGCATGGAAATGTTTTACTACTGTGGCAAATCAAACCCAGTCAGGACCTTAACCTTGCCCCGGTAGCAACCCTTATCTAACCGGCCTATAATCAGGTATGGCGACTGTGCACTCCACGTCACTCGAGCCTCCGGCGGAGCCAGGAATCCTGGCAGAGAAGTTCGCCGAGTTGCTGGCCACCATCGGCAAAAATCGGCCGAGTGATGACATTGGCATTATCCGCAGAGCATGGGAGTTCTGTGTGCAGCATCACAGCGGGCAACTCCGTGCTTCGGGAGAGCCCTATGTCCTGCATCCCCTCGAAGTCGCCCAGGTCTTAGCCGAAATGAAGTTGGACTCGACCGCCATTGCGGCCGGGCTCCTGCACGATGCCGTCGAAGACACTCCCGTTACCACCGAGGACATCTCGGAACAATTCGGAGAGCAGGTCGCGCACATTGTCGAAGGCGTAACCAAAATCGACAAAATCCAGTTTGCCAACCGCGAAGACCGCCAGGCCGAGAACGTACGCAAGATGCTCTTAGCCATGGTCAGCGACGTGCGTGTGGTCCTCATCAAAATGGCCGACCGGCTACACAACATGCGCACCCTGCAGCATCTGTCGCCTGATCGCCAGGAATCCATCGCCCGCGAAACACTGGATATCTACGCTCCCTTGGCCCACCGGCTGGGCATGGGCAAGGTGCGCGGCGAATTAGAAGACCTGGCCTTCCGTTACGTCGATCCCTTTGGCTACGAACAGGTCAAGACTGCGGTCGATGCGGCACGCGATGAGGATGAGCAATTCCTCAACTCGGTAGAATCCCTGCTCAACGAACGGCTGCGGGAAAACAACATCGAAGCGCGCGTAGAGTGGCGCATCAAGCGGCTCTACAGCATTTATCAAAAACTCCAAAAGCAAAAGATCACCGTAGACCAGGTGTACGACTTGCTGGCAGTCCGCGTGATCACCGCAACCGTACAAGACTGTTACGCCGCCTTTGGCCTGATCCATTCCATATGGCGCCCGGTGCCGGGCCGCATCAAGGACTTCATCGCCATGCCCCGGCCCAACCTCTACCAATCCCTGCACACCACGGTCATGGGCGAGGGCGGACATCAATTCGAAGTCCAGATCAGGACCGAAGAGATGCATCGCATTGCCGAAGAAGGTATCGCGGCGCATTGGAAATACAAAGCGGCTGGTTCGCCTACCAACGCCCGCGATGAACAGCGCCTCGCCTGGGTCCGCCAGCTGGTCGAATGGCAGCGGGAAATGAGCGACCCCAACGAGTTTCTCTCCACGCTCAAGATCGATCTGTACCCGGAAGAGGTTTACACCTTTACCCCCAAGGGCAAAGTGGTGGTTTTGCCCAAGGACGCGACCCCGATCGACTTTGCCTATTCCATCCACACCGAGGTGGGCAACACCTGCGTCGGCGCCAAGGTAAATGGCCGCATGGCCCAGTTGCGCACCAAGCTGCATAACGGCGATATCGTCGAGGTGGTCACCCAGAATGGCCACACCCCCAGCCGCGATTGGCTTACCTTTGCCAAAAGCTCGCGCGCGCGCAACAAGATCAAGCACTGGCTCAACGAGCACCAGCGCGAGCGGGCGGTCGAAATCGGCAAAAAACTGCTCGACCGGGAAGCGCGCAAGTACAAGGTATCCCTCAGCAAACTCACCGACACGGACTACGCCCGCGCGGCTAGCGAATGTGGCTTGGCCACCGCCGGCGACCTAATGGCCGCCATCGGCTTCGGCAAATATTCTTCGCGCCAGGTATTGAACAAACTTGCCCCCGGCGTCACTTCGCACACCGGAACCGAATTGGAGCCGGGCAAAGAGATCCCCCAGGGCGGCATGTCCCAGGCTGTTCGCCGGGTTCACATGCACGGATCGGACTCCCTGCAGGTGGAAGGCCAGGACGACCTGCTCGTCTACCGCGCCCGATGTTGCAACCCCATTCGCGGGGAAGAGATCGTCGGTTACGTGACTCGCGGCAAAGGGGTGGCTGTGCATGCCCGCAGCTGCCCCAACGTGCAGAATCTGCTCTACGAGAGCGATCGCCGCATCTCCGTGGAATGGGCGCAGATGGTGGACGAGAATGCCAGCCGCAAAATGACCTACCCGGTCAAACTCACCGTCTTTTGCGATGATCGCGCGGGAATGCTGAAGGAAATGACCGCGGTCATCAGCGATGACGGCACCAACATCCGCGGGGTTGATTCCAAATCCACAGCAGACTCAGAAGCCGTCGTTGAATTTGTGCTTGAAGCGGAAGACATGCGCCACCTGAACCGCCTGGTGAGCGGCCTGCGGCGGGTGCCGGGTGTCCGCGACGTGCAGCGCGCCCACAAGGTTTAATGTGATTCCATGAGTCCTTCTGCCAAGTCACCAATTTCCACAAAGAATGCACCCGAAGCCATCGGTCCCTACTCCCAGGCCGTGGCGATCCCGGAACTGATTTACACCTCAGGGCAGATCCCGCTCGATCCTGCTACGGGTCAACTGGTCGAAGGCGGGATCCGGGAACAGACCAAACGCGTGCTCGAAAATCTCGAGGCTGTGCTGGCCGCGGCAAACAGCCATCTGCAACATGTGGTCAAGACGACCGTCTATCTCAAAAGCATGAATGATTTTGCTGCGATGAACGAAGTTTACGCTGCTTATTTCGCCAGGGAAGGTTGGGTTCCACCGGCGCGTTCTACTGTCGAAGTAGCCAGGCTGCCCAAAGACGCGCTGGTCGAAATCGAAGTCATCGCGCTACGATAAGCCGCGTCCTTCACGGACGCACCGCATCGAATTTCGAGGAGCATTTCATGGAAAAAGTAGAGAAGACGGATGCCGAGTGGCGTGCTGAACTAACCCCGGAGCAGTATCACGTGATGCGGCAAAAGGGGACAGAGCCGGCATTCTCGGGTGCGCTTTACCGCAATCACGCTGACGGAACCTACCGTTGTGGCGCCTGCGGCGCGGAGCTTTTCAGCTCCGACACCAAATTTGAATCCGGCAGTGGCTGGCCCAGCTTTTCCGTGCCGGCAAACGCTGAGGCAGTGCATTTGATTGAAGACAAGAGCCACGGCATGACTCGCACCGAAGTGACCTGCGCACGCTGCGGCGCCCACCTCGGACACGTCTTCCCCGACGGTCCAGGCCCTGGCGGCCTGCGTTACTGCATCAACTCGTTGTCGCTAGGTTTTGACCCCAAACAAGCCGGGGAAAAGGAATAGTCAGCGCCTGGAGGGTTCAAGCCTGTAGGGACCTGCGGTTTCTTTCCCGGGTCTAACCCTAAGCCTTGACTACCTTGCCCGCCTTAATGCACCGCGTGCAGACACGGATCCGCTTGCTGCCGCCGGGCACCTCGGCCTTAACGGGACGAAGATTGACATTCCAGCGCCGCTTGGAAACATTGTGCGCATGCGAGATCTTATTGCCGAACTGCGGACCCTTGCCGCAGACAGTACAAACCTGAGCCATGACCAACTCCAGATAACTTATGCTTTTCGCAGAAACATGCGGCAGTCTTGATTCTGTGCGCAGGGCACACGACAGGGCACGCACCAAACCGGCGAACCCTTAGTATAGCCGTCCCCGTAACCGACGACAACCCGGGTTGATAGAATCTTGAGCGCTGATGAATGCTCCTCCCCAAGCATCCCGCGCCCCGTGGTCAATCGTCTGGGTCGCTTTTGCGGTGCGTGTCGTTTACCTGACCCTGGCCCATACCTACCGCATCCGCCCTTACGACGACCACATCTTGTTTGGAGAGGAGATGGGGCGAATCGCCCGCGCATTGGCCACCGGCTACGGTTACTCTGACCCTTTTCGCGGCCACACTGGCCCCACTGCGTGGGTAGGCCCCCTTTTCCCCCTGCTCCTCGCCGGGGTCTTCAAGCTATTCGGCGTCTTCACCCCGCTCTCCGCGTGGGTCATTCTCACCCTCGACAGCCTGTTTTCGGCTCTGACCGCCGGCGCCGTCTGGGAAATCGCTGCACGCTGTTTCAACCAGAAGGTAGCCCGCTGGTCGGCGTGGATCTGGGCTCTCTACCCGGCAGCCATGCAGTATGCAGTGCGCTGGGTTTGGGATACCTCACTCACCACCTTTCTGTTCTCCTGGGTGTTCGTGGTCGCCTTACGCTTGCGCTCCGGCGCCACCCTGGGGCGCTGGGCCCTCCTGGGGCTGCTCTGGGGCCTCACCGGCCTCAGCAACCCGGCACTTCTCATCTTCCTGCCTGCTTGCGGACTCTGGGTGCTCGCGGGCACCCCCGGCTGGAAACGCCAGGCTGGTGGAGTCCTGCTGGCAGCGGCGCTCTTCACTGCTTGCCTGGGACCCTGGACCTGGAGGAACTGGCAAGTCTTTCACCAATTCGTGCCCGCACGGGGCAATTTCGGCGCCGAGCTGTACCTGGGCAATGGACCAGGAGCAACCGGCCTAATCATGGAGCATGACCATCCCATCCAGGCGCCCGGCCAACTGCGCCTCTACACCCACTTAGGAGAAATCCGTTACTCCAGAATGCGCGGCGAGCAAGCGATGGCCTTCATCCACTCCGATCGGATGTTATTTGTGGGCAACACCCTCAAGCGCGTCTTCTTTTTCTGGGCCGGCGTTCCCCATCCATCGAGCAAGACCGAGTGGGTCGAATACGCGCGAAGTCTGAATTTCATCTTTGGTAGTGTCTGTGGCGTGCTGGGACTCGCCCTCGCCCTCCACCGCAAAGCTCCAGCCGCCGGACTGTTTGCCTGGGCCTTCCTGCTCTTGCCGTTGGTCTATTACGCCGTGGCCGCCCACGCCCGCTTTCGTCATCCGCTGGAGCCGCTGATGGTAGTGCTTGGGGTTTACCTCTTCCAGTCCGCCGAGTTGACCAAAACTGGCCGCAAACGTAAACTTAGAGAGCTTGGGATCTAAGCCTACGTCTGCTCACCTCTAGGGTTTGAGCACCTTACGGCAATCCATTTGCAGCCCAGCTAGTTTTGTTCGCGCCATTGTGAATACGGCGTGTGGAGGTTTTTATGTACGCAGTGATCCGCACAGGCGGTAAACAGTATCGCGTCGCTCCCGGCGACGTAGTTAAAATCGAAAAGGCCGGAGGCGAGGCCAACTCCGCAGTGGAGTTTAATGACGTGCTCGCCTTTACCGATGGACATTCCCCAATCGCCAAGCCCTCCGACGCCAAGGTTCTGGGCACGGTCGTGAGCGAGGGACGTGGGGACAAGGTCCTGGTCTTCCATTTCAAGCGCAAGAAGCAATACAAGAAGCTTCAGGGTCATCGCCAGGCCTACTCCGAGATCCGGATTAACAGCATCGAGGTCAACGGCTTCAGCTATGGCAGCGACCAATCAAAATCGGATCGGGGATAGGCAATGGCACATAAAAAAGGCTTAGGCAGTTCCAAAAACGGCCGCGACTCCAACGCTCAGCGACTGGGTGTAAAGATCTTTGCTGGCCAGGTAGTCACCGGTGGTTCCATCATCGTCCGTCAGCGCGGCACCAAGCTGAAGCCCGGTTTGAACGTCGGCCGGGGCAAAGACGACACCCTTTACGCCGAGATAGCCGGCAAGGTGAACTTCATCGATCGCGGCCGGACCGGCCGTTTTGTCACCGTAGAACCCGTAGAAACCCCAGCAACCTAATCCGGTCTTCTTCGCTTCATCTCAGGGCATGACTAACCTCGTGCCCTGAACGTGCGTTTGGGCTCTAACCCCGCAACAGACCTGTCAGACACCATCCCCGCACATACCGCCGGGTGCCCCACATCCCCGATTTCCTGTGTAGTTTCATGGGTTCCCTGGACTTCATGCGGCTCTCCTTAAAGAGAGCCGCACACGCGGTCCTGTCCAGAGCTGCGTACAGGAAATTCGGGGCATCTCGCTCGTTTTTCGCGAGATGTGGGATACCAAGGCCCTCACCCCCAAGCCTCTAACGGACCCAACAGGTCTTCACGGGTGCCCTACGTTCGCACCAGCGTACGTGGGCCGAAAACGATGGCGAAGCCCCACGAAAGCTTTTTCATCCCGGACCCAAGCGTTCGTCATTCGAACCAAGAAATGACAACCGCGCGGACGAACCACTGGTGTTTCGGTCAGGAGCAATCTGCGGGGGAACACCCAGGTCTCAAAATCGAGACCTGGGCCACCCACTCATTCTGGGACCCGTTGTTGAATCGCAAGCTCACTCTCACGTAAGACAGCGCTGGCAGCGCAGCTCCGCAAGTCCCGGAGGGACGACACAACCTGTAGCCCGGCACGTTAGTGCCGGGAAGGCTTAGCGATATGACGCGAGTCCCGGAGGGACGGCACAGAGCCCAGCTCCCCCCGAAAACCCACGCCCCAAACCAAAAGGCCATAACGGAAATCCGTTATGGCCTTTACGCCTTCGAACTACAGACCTAACTAGCTACATTGAGTGAGTTCTTGATGAGAATACGATCGACCACCTTCTCAACATCCTGAAGGAAGAAGTTGCTCGCCGGAGCCGCAACCACCGGAACTCGCGGAGCGCTCTGCCCCAGCGAAGTAGCAATTTCGTTCCAACGCGCCAGGGGTGAAGAGGGATGGAGGACTGCGGCCCGGCGAACCGGCTCGCGCTGCAGGAAGTATGCGGACCAAACCCCCAGCGTCAACAAGCTGGCAGTGGTCGTGACTACGCTGATGGTTGAGGTCATCATGTTGTGTTTGAAGTGAAGAAACGCGGCGGAGACCACCAGGTCGCCGGCCGCCATAATGCCGAAGCCAAAGCTGATCCCGAATACCCGGCTGCGATACGAAAGGCCAAGTTTCCCGGCCGTAAGCATTAGGAAAAGCAGCAAGCTAAGGATGAAGATGCTCTCGCAGCGCATCACCTGTGCGACCATGGCGAGCAGAAATTTGTCGCCGCGATTACCCGGCGTCAACAAAGCCGCCATCGCTGCAACAAACGAAATGCAGGCCACCCAGCGGAAGGATATGGTACCCAACCACTTCAAACCGGGAAAAGGATCCATCGAGGACTGGAACATCTCCTGAATGACCAGGAAGACTACGACCGCGCCCGCAATATAGCTTAACCAGTACGTGTAGAAATACCACGCATAAGCGGTCTTCTCGCTGATCGCGGTGAACCTGTGCACCTGAAGCAGCAGGTGGAGCAGCACTGAGGACCCAAGCCGAAGCGAAAGGTAAGCGAAAAGTGCTGGATAGCGCCGCTGTTCACGCGACCTGAGCAGGGCGATCATGGCGACGACCATGACCAGAGGTTCTGCTGCATACAAGATGGTGAGGGCTACGCTCGTCATCACAACACCCCTTCCGAGTCTTGAGAATAGCTCGAAACAAGGTGCTGCTCAACCGAAGAAAGCCTTTAAAACTGGCACTTTCGTGTTATGCCAGTATCGTTTGGGTACTAGCGGAATCTGCGCTGGTACCCAGAATTGCCCTTAGTATGCACATCCGGCGCCGGGATCGCAGCTGGGAACCGGCATGGCGTGCGAAAAGGCGCATCCAGCGCCAGGATCGCAGCTCGGTACTGGCATTGCATGTGAAACGACCAGACTGTGATTGGTGGGAAATTGAGATGTCGGCTTAATAGTTACCGCACTGGCCACAAAACCGGCAAATACGACCGAGAAAATCGATGCGTTGATGAGAAGCTTCATAGTCTGGTTACCTCCGGGGGGTCTTCTGTTCCATTTTTTGTAGAAGTTGGGAATAAGTCAGAGTATAGTGCGCCAATTTATAAACCACGCTGATTTAAACACATATACAGGTTATGAACTCTTATCGTTACCCAAGTACCTTACTATGACTGCCCTAGAGTACCCTAACTTATGGTTACTTTTGAATTCTGCTAAGGGGGCATATTGATCACCTAAGTACTGCTTTCCAGCTTTTGCTCGCCGCCCGCCTGTAGCTCCTGCAGAATCACAATTAACCGCTGTTTTCCACCCCGCCAGGGCCACCAGCGACCCAGCTGCGGAAGCCTCAAACGTGATAAACTTAAGGTATTCAAGTGCAGCCAAACCCTGCACTTTCAAGATGTTATTTCCCCTCGGCGCCTTCGTACCGAGAGCCGTTGGCGAGCTTTTCTTTTCGGAGTTGCATGTCCACCAAAGAACTTCCAGTTTCCACCGCTCTTCCCCCTGCAGCCATGCCTGATTCCGTCAACCCCGAGCGCACCTATACCGGCGACAACATCAAGATTCTTGAAGGTTTAGAGGCCGTTCGCCTGCGTCCCGCCATGTATATCGGATCGACCGGGGACCAGGGTCTGCATCACTTGGTCTACGAGGTCGTGGATAATTCGGTCGACGAAGCCCTGGCTGGCTACGCAACCCATGTCGACGTAACCATCCACATCGACAATTCCATCACCGTCACCGATGACGGCCGAGGCATCCCGGTAGACATGATGGATGTTCCCGGAGGCGAGCGCATGCCTGCCCTGCAGGTGGTGCTCACCAAGCTGCATGCCGGTGGCAAATTTGATTCGTCCAATTACAAGGTTTCAGGCGGCTTGCACGGCGTGGGAGTCTCCTGCGTAAACGCACTGAGCGAAGAGCTCGACGTCGAGGTGTGGAAAGACCTGCATACGTACGAGCAGACCTACGCCAAGGGAACTCCCATAACCAAGCTGAAGGAGACTGGGACGACCAAGAAGCGGGGAACCAAGATCCACTTTCTCCCCGATCGCAGCATCTTCACCGTGAGTGAATACAACTTCGACACCTTGGCCCAGAGGCTGCGCGAGCTCGCCTTTCTCAACAAGGGTTTGGAGATCAGTCTGGTCGATGAGCGCACCACCGACCCCAAAACCGGGGAAGCCAAGCGCTCTGACTTTAAGTATGCCGGCGGCATCGCCGAATTCATCAAGCACCTCAATCGAGGCAAGCAGGTGCTCCACGATAAGCCCATCGTCATGGAAGCCTCCCGCGACAGCGTGGAGCTCGATATTGCCCTGCAGTACAACGACAGCTATTCCGAGTCGGTCTTCAGCTTTGCCAACAACATCAACACCGTCGATGGGGGCACCCACCTCTCCGGTTTCCGCACCGCCCTGACCCGCACCATCAATACCGCCGGCCAGCAGATGGGGTTGTTTAAAGACGTCAAGGAGAATCTCTCCGGAGACGATGTGCGCGAAGGATTGGTGGCCGTGGTCAGCGTCAAGCTGTCTCAGCCGCAATTCGAAGGACAGACCAAGGGCAAGCTCAATTCCGACATCGCCGGCACCGTGCAGGCCTTCGTCAACGAGCGCCTGGGCATGTTCTTCGAGCAGAATCCTCCCGTCGCCAAGCGGATCATCAATAAGGCCATCGAGGCTGCCCGCGCTCGCGAGGCTGCCAGAAAGGCACGCGACCTCACTCGCCGCAAGGGCGCGCTCGACGGCGGCGGCTTGCCCGGCAAGCTGGCGGACTGCAGTGAACGGAATCCAGACCGCTGCGAGCTATACCTGGTCGAGGGTGAGTCCGCAGGCGGGACCGCCAAGCAGGGCCGGGATCGGAAATTCCAGGCCGTGCTGCCCCTCAAGGGCAAAATCCTCAACGTAGAGAAGGCCCGCTACGACAAAATGCTGGGCCATGAGGAAATCCGCGCCATGATCACTGCGCTGGGCTGCGGCATTGGCAAGGACGACTTCGATCCTTCCAAGCTGCGCTACGGCAAGATCATCCTCATGACAGACGCAGACGTGGATGGCTCCCACATCCGCACCCTGCTCTTGACCTTCTTCTTCCGCCACATGGTCGATTTGATCCGCCGTGGGCACGTATACATTGCCCAGCCGCCGCTCTATCGCATCAAGAAGGGCAAATTCGAACAGTACATCAAAGACGACCGCGAATTCGTAAAGGTGATGATCAAGCGTGCCTCTGAGGGCATGGGCTTGCGTTACGGCAGCGAAGGCAAGAAGCTCGAGGGCGGCGCCCTGACCCGGTTTATGAGCCAACTGAACGACTACCTGGGCGTCTTCGAGAAGGCGAACAAGCATCTTCGCAACGAAGACGTGACCGAACTCCTTCCCAGGTTCGAGCTCATGAAGCGCGTAGACTTTGAGTCCGAAGGTAAGGTGCCGGCGAAGCTCGCCAAGGTCCATGCCGAATTGCAAAACATGACCAAGCGCTTCCAGTTCAAAGCGGTCGCAACCCCGAGCTACGAGGAGGAGCACCGCACCTGGTCGGTGAGCTTTACCGATAGCCAGGGCGCCCAGCGCCGCATCGACTGGACCTTGGCGTCCTCGCCCGAATTCCGCCAGATGATGGCCAAGTACTCTGTCATTCGAGCGGAGCTGGAAGGGCCCTACGTCATTGAATACGCCAAGGCTGCCGAAACCGAGGAGCCTGAGGCGGAAGCAGCGTCTCCAGCGACTCCGGAAGCAGGTGCTGCCGCCAAGCCTAAGAAGGCAAAGCGCGCCGTGCCGGAGCCTGTAAGCAAGCAATCGGCCCGGGAAGTGTTCGAGTATGTGATCGAGGCCGGACGGCGCGATTACGACGTGCAGCGCTACAAGGGTCTGGGCGAAATGACTTCCACCCAGCTATGGGAGACGACCATGGACCCGGACAGGCGTACTCTGCTCTCGGTCAAGCTCGAAGACATCGCCGAAACCGAAAACATCTTCAGCACGCTGATGGGCGAAGACGTCGAAGCGAGGCGCAAGTTCATCGAAGACAATGCCTTAGACGTAAAGAACCTAGACATCTAAAGCGAGCGGTTTGGAACGAACAGCGCTTGGGGCACTATCCTCGCACAGACCGCCGGGGATACCGCAGGTCTCCCCCTCAAGTCTCCCGCGGGTACCAAAGCTCTACACGGGTGCCCTACGTTCGCACCAGCGTACGTGGGCCGAAAAAGATGGGCGAAGCCCAACCAAAGCTTTTACTTTCCCCGGGCTGCTAACATCCGGCCATGGCCCTGCTTGAAGTAAACCAGCTGACCAAGAACTACGCCCGCCGCTCCGGCTGGCTAGGCAAAACCCAGCAAAAGTGCGTCGTAGACCGGATATCCTTCTCCATCCCTAGAGGAGAAACCCTGGGCCTGGTCGGAGAATCCGGCTCCGGAAAAAGTACGGTAGCCCGCATGGTGCTGGGGCTGATCCCACCCACCTCCGGAACCGTCTCTTTCGACGGCCACGAAGTCATCCATGGATCTTCCAGCGCCCACCTGCGGACTCTCCGCCGTCGCATGCAACCCGTCTTCCAGGACCCCTTTGCTGCCCTGAATCCCCGCATGACGGTTCGCCAGATCATCGCGGAACCCTTCCGCATTCATCGCCACGATCCCGAACTCACCGCCCGCCCCAAAACTGCAAATGAGCTGCTCTCTGAGGTGGGTCTGGACGAATCAGCCCTGCCCCGCTATCCCCATGAATTTTCCGGCGGCCAGCGGCAGAGAATCAACATCGCCCGCGCTCTCGCTCTTCGTCCCGAGCTGCTCTTGCTGGACGAGCCCGTCTCCGCTCTCGATGTCAGCGTCGGGGCGCAGATCATGAACCTGCTGCGCCATCTCCAGCAAACCCTTCATTTGACGTACCTTTTCATCTCCCACTCCATGCCCCTGGTCCGCTATCTCTCCACCAACATCGTGGTCATGCGAGCCGGAAAGGTCATCGAAGCCGGAACCAGCGATCAAATCTGCCATTCCCCCCTTGAGCCCTACACCAGGACCCTTTTGGAGGCCACTCCCGAGCTGCCAACATGAAATATGATGAAACTGCGCTCATATTTTATGATTCGTTTATGCTATGATTGTCATCAAAGTTGCAGCTGGGTAAGAACCCGGCACCTTTGGAGGAGATTTATGGCAATTAATCGTTGGGATAGCTTCCGCGACGTTGTCGCTTTGCAGAATCGTATGAACAGTCTTTTCCAGGACTTCTCCCGCAACGGTGAGAACGAACTGGTAGCTGCTGGCTTTGTTCCCCCGGTCGACATCTATGAGGATGAGCACAAGCTCGTGCTCACCGTTGAAATCCCCGGCCTGCGCCTGGAGGATCTCGATGTCCGGCTGGAAAACAACACTTTGGCCGTAAAGGGCGAGCGCCTTTTCAAGGGCGAGGCCAAGGAAGAGAACTTCCATCGCGTCGAGCGCCGCTACGGCGCCTTCTATCGTGCGTTCACCATTCCCAACACGATCGATCCGGACAGCATCAAGGCTGAGTATGACGCGGGTGTTCTCCGCTTGGAATTGCAGAAGAAGCCGGAAAGCAAGCCCAAGCAAATCAAGGTAAATGTGTCTCCCGCCAGGCAGTTAAACCAAAATCAACCTGCCGGCCAGCCCGTCGGCGCATAATCGAATGAGTGAAAGCTCACCCCGGCAGACAAACTCTCTCCGGGGTGAGCTCATACCTGCTTCTCAAGAACCAAAACAGGAAAGATACGACCAGGCATCGAGGCGATGCCAAACTCGCTTTCGCCACCCAGGCGATTCAGCATGATCTGGTCGTGAAGGATGACACTCATATGGCAATGCGTTGGGATAAATTCACAGTGAAATCACAGGAGGCAGTCCAGAGGGCCGCTGCGCTGGCCAACGAAAATGGCCAGCCCGAAGTGCTCCCCATGCACCTACTGCTGGCCCTGATAGAAGACAAAGAGGGCATTATTGTTCCGCTGCTGCAGAAGATCGGCGTGCCCGCAGATAAATTGTTGGGGACCGCCCAGCAGGCGATCGCCGACATGCCTAAGGTCAGCGGCTCCGCTTCAGAGTCCGGCCTCTCTTCGAACATGCAAAAAGTGTTAAACGAGGCCTCCAAGGAGGCCAGCGATTTTAAAGACGAGTACGTCTCGACCGAGCATTTGTTGCTGGCGCTGACACACATCAAAAACGATCCGGCGCAATTGCTGTTGACGTCCGCCGGAGCAACTCGGGACGCCATCCTCAAGGCGCTCACCTCGGTGCGTGGCAACCAAAGAGTCACCGATCAGAACCCGGAAGGCAAATACCAGGCCCTGGAGCGTTACGCCAAGGACCTGACCGAACTTGCGCGGCGAGGGAAGCTCGATCCGGTCATCGGGCGGGATGAAGAGATTCGCCGCGTGATCCAGGTGCTGTCTCGCCGCACCAAGAACAACCCCGTATTGATCGGCGAGCCGGGCGTGGGCAAGACCGCCATCGTCGAGGGATTGGCGCGCCGCATCGTCTCCGGAGACGTACCCGAGCTGCTACGTGACAAGCGCGTCATCTCGCTCGACCTGGGCTCCATGCTGGCAGGCGCGAAATATCGCGGCGAGTTCGAAGACCGGCTCAAAGCGGTGCTCAAGGATATTGAGGAATCTCATGGCCGCATCATCCTCTTCATCGACGAACTGCACACCCTGGTAGGGGCAGGCGCGGCAGAAGGCGCCATCGACGCTTCCAACATGTTGAAGCCGCCCTTGGCGCGGGGTGAGCTGCGGGCCATCGGCGCGACCACTCTCAATGAATATCGCAAGTACATCGAGAAGGATGCCGCGCTCGAGAGGCGATTCCAGATTGTCTTTGTGGGCGAGCCAAGTGTCGAAGACACGATCGCCATTTTGCGCGGTCTCAAAGAGCGGTATGAGGCCCACCACAATGTGCGCATCAAGGACTCCGCCATCGTAGCCGCGGCCACTCTTTCGCACCGCTACATCTCTGACCGCTTTCTGCCTGACAAGGCGATCGACCTGGTAGACGAGGCGGCAGCTTCGCTGGCCATCCAAATCGGCTCGGTGCCGGTTGAGATTGATCAGCTCGAGCGGCAAATGATTTCGCTTGAGATCGAGCGCACGGCGTTAAAAAGGGAAAACGACCGCAACTCGAAAGAGCGGCTAGAGGTCGTTATCCGGGAATTTGCGGCGTTGAAAGAAAAGGCCACGGCCTTGCGCGCCCGCTGGCAGACGGAGCGGGAGGCAATCACTCGCCTGACCGAAGCAAAGAAGAAGATCGAAGCGCTGCGATTTGAGATGGAAGAGCAAACGCGGCGTGGCAATCTGGAGCGCTCAGCCGCCATCCAGTATGGCGAACTGCCCCAGCTCGAAGCCGAGCTGAAGCGCTTAAACGCGCAGCAGGACACCGATGCCGGAGGCACTCGCCTGCTCAAAGAGGAAGTCGACGAAGAAGACATTGCCAAAATCGTAAGCAAGTGGACCGGCATCCCGGTGGACAAGATGCTCGAAGGCGAAGTGCGCAAGCTGGTGGAGATGGAAGGCCGGCTGCGCGAGCGCGTAGTCGGGCAAGAAGAAGCAATCGAGACGGTTGCGAACGCGATTCGCCGGTCACGCGCCGGCCTGAGCGATCCCAATCGACCGATTGGCTCTTTCCTCTTTCTTGGACCGACAGGGGTTGGCAAGACAGAGACTGCACGCGCGTTGGCGGAGTTCCTTTTCGACGACGAGCATTCCATGATTCGCATCGACATGTCGGAGTACATGGAAAAACATTCGGTCGCCAGGCTCATCGGCGCCCCGCCGGGATATGTCGGCTACGACGAAGGTGGCCAGCTGACCGAGGCAGTCCGACGTCGGCCCTACTCTGTGATCCTGTTTGACGAGATTGAAAAGGCAAATCCGGATGTCTTCAACATCCTCTTGCAGGTGCTTGACGATGGCCGTCTCACCGACTCGAAAGGTCGCACCGTGGACTTCAAGAACACGGTGTTGATCATGACCTCGAATCTGGGAGCGCATCTACTGCAGTCAGAGAATCTGGAGAGCGAATCGGCATTTGAGGAGGCGCGCGAGCACGTGATGCAGCTATTGCGGCAAAGCTTCCGGCCGGAATTTCTCAACCGCATAGACGATGTAGTCATTTTCCGTCCGCTCAACGAGGAGCAACTGGTGCATATCGTTGACCTGCGTCTGGCCGATCTGCGCAAGCTTTTGGAACCGCGCAAGATCACGCTTGAGTTGACATCGAATGCGCGTCACCAGTTATTGTTGACTGGCTACGATCGGCAATACGGAGCTCGTCCCATGAAGAGAGCCATCCAGCACTTGATCCAGGATCCCTTGGCCATCAAGATTCTGGACGGCGAAATCCTACAGGGCGATCACGTCCGCATCGACGCCGATCCGCTAAAGAACCGGCTGCTCTTCGAAGTAGCAGGCAGGACCGTAGAAGCCTAATTGGCTGCCATCATCGCAACAATGAGTGGGTGGCCCAGGTCTCGCTTTTGAGACCTGGGTTTTCCATTTAGAGCATCATGACTTTACAGGCTGCCTGCGGCACAGCGAGTATTTCTTGCCAGCCACAAAGGATCGGGTGTCCCATCCTTCGCGCTTTCTGCGAAGGGTGGGCTAAGCAGAAGTTGCGGGCAAGGGCCTCGGGTGAAGAACAGTGGCATCCCACCCTTCGCCAACAGCGCGAAGGATGGGGCACCCGATCCTTTGTGGCTGGGCAAGGAATACGGTTTTCGACTGTGCCGTAAATGACCCGCCATACCCGGCTTTGGCCGCTGGGGGCATCTTTCTATCCGGAACAGTTACTGTCCGAAACCCGCAAAGATCTGGGCTTTTAGCCCCTGCTGGAGTCGAATTCCGAAAACTCTCGCTTCGCAAGCCGCAGCTAAACCCACTCCCCTTTACGCATGAGCGGTTCCGCAACACCCGTAGACGTAATCCCATCCAAATCAATCTCACCCGATCCAATCATCCAATCCACATGAATGAGGCTGTCATTCGCCCCGCGAGCAGCAAGCTCCTCAGGCGCCAACGAATCCCCATCTTTCAGGCAAGTGCTATAAGCCTGTCCCAAAGCAATATGACTAGCCGCGTTCTCATCGAATAGCGTATTAAAAAACAGCAGCCCACTACTGGCAATAGGTGAGGAGTGAGGAACCAGCGCGACCTCTCCCAGGCGCCGTGCCCCATCGTCGGTATCGATCATTCTTTGCAGCACTTCCTGCCCTCTGGAAGCCTTAGCCTCCACCACACGCCCCTGCTCAAACCTCACCGCGATTTTCTCAATCATCGTGCCTTGATAAGAGAGAGGTTTGGTGCTCGTAACCGTCCCTTCCACGCGATCTTTGTGCGGCGTGGTAAACACCTCTTCCGTAGGCATGTTGGGAATGCAATACGCCCCCGTGCCCGCCTGCGTGCCTCCCCCCATCCACAGATGATCGTCCGCCAGGCCCACGCGCAGATCCGTCCCGGGTCCCTGAAAATGCAGCGCGGAGTACCGCTTCTCGTTCAGTAGATCGGCGCGTCGATGAAGCCCCGCGTCATGACGTTTCCAGCGCGCAACAGGATCATCCCCATCCACCCGTGACGCGGCAAAGATCGCGTCCCACAGCTTGCTCATTGCCTGATCGGGCGGCAATTCAGGAAACACCGTTGCCGCCCACGCCGGCGTGGCGCCGGCAACAATCGTCCAATTGATCTCGTGCCGGGTAATGAGCTCGATTGCCGGACGATAGGCTTTGGAAACTGCGCGGTTGGCCCGCCCAACTTTTTCCGGATCTTCCTTTGACAGCAGCGACGGATCACCGCCGGTAATCGCCAGCCGCGCCGCACCGCTGCGAAATGCGTCTGCCATTCCCTCGTAGAGCCATCCCGGGGCCTTATCGAAGCCTGCGTCCTCGGCATAGCGGTAGCGCAAGAGCGCCGATTGCTCATCGGTGAAAAGTGTCGTCACCAGCGAGGCGCCGGCCTTATAAGCCTGCTCCGTAATGAGGCGGGCCAGCGGCAAAGCATCGAGCGTTGCCGTCATGACCAATTCTTGTCCTCGCTGCAGCCCCAGGCCGGCGTTGATCGCGACCTGCGCCAGGCGCTCCAGCTTCTGTTCAAAAGTCAGAGATGTTTTCGGAAGCTCCGAGATGGTAGCCATAAATTCCCTCTCCCCAATTATCAATCACAAAGCAGACGCGGAACCCGGGGTCCGATCGCACACAATATTTCCCACGGAACCGTCCCGCAAAGGTCCGCCAGGTCCCAGGCGTCGATCGTTTCGCTGCCCTGGCTCCCCAGCAGCACCACTTCGTCTCCGATTGCAACTCCGGGAATGCCCGTAACATCAGCCATTGCCTGGTCCATCGAAACGCGGCCGGCAATGGGAGCTGACCGGCCTCGGATGAGAACGTAGCCACGATTCGAAAGCAGGCGATTGAATCCATCGGCATAGCCTACAGGCAGCAACGCGAGGCGAGTATCACCCTCCGCAACAAAGGTATTGCCGTAGCCCGCGGTGTCCCCGGAGCGCAGGCTGCGCAGCGACGTCACCTGGGTCTTCCACGTCAGCACGGGAACAAACCCCGGCTCGCCATCCCACGAGAGCCCGTCCTGGGTCACTCGGTCAACATAACCATAGAGGGCGAGACCAGGGCGCAACATGAGCCGTGCTCCCGCCAGCGACGCCATCCGGCTGAGGGTCCCCCGGTCGGGTCCGGCGACTATGGTCGACGAATTGCCCGCGTGCACCCACCGCGGGCGCAACCTATTCGCAGCAATCAATCCGAGCGCAGCTTGAAAATTTGCCAACTGCGGGTTAGGGCGGATGGTCGAGATGGTCTCGGGGGAAGAGAAGTGGGTCAACACTCCTTCCAGCCGCAGGCATGAATCGGAGTGAAAACGAGGTAACAACGACGCCAGCTCAGCCACGCCCACGCCCTGGCGCGACATCCCGGTATCAATCTCCAGATGAACCGCGATCGACCCGGGAGGCAGGTTGCGGGCCACTCCCACCTGCTCCAGCAGGTCAAGGTGCCACGGCTCCCAAACCACCGGAGTCAGTCCCCAGTCGACGACTGTCTCCGCATCCCCCTGGAATACCCCGGACATCACCAGAATGCGCGGCTGAGGGCAGACCGCGCGCACCGCACAGCCTTCCTCCGTCGAGGTAACCCCCAGCCACAGCGCCCCGGCCGCGGCCAGCAGGGGTGCGCATGCCAACGCATCATGGCCGTAAGCGTCGGCCTTGACCACCGCCATCAAGTCAGCGTTGGATCCGGCCAGGCCGCGCAGCTTTTCATAGTTGGCCAGCAGGCGTTGGCTGGAGATTTCAACCCATACGGGCCGGTTCGGCTGAGCCACTTAGTATTCTCCCGGGCCCTCACCAAAGGCCAGGTTCTCAAAACGCGTGCATTCTGCAAGATACGCCAGATGCACCGAACCGGTGGGACCATTGCGCTGTTTGGCGATGATGATCTCCGCCTTGTTCTTGGAATCGGGATCTTCGTCCCCGTTCTCGTCCTTGTTGTAGTAGCTATCCCGATGGATAAAGGCAACCACATCGGCATCCTGCTCAATCGAGCCCGATTCGCGGAGATCGGAAAGCATAGGCTTTTTGTCGCCGCCGCGTTGCTCCGAAGCGCGGCTGAGCTGCGAAAGCGCCACCACCGGAACCCGCAATTCCTTAGCCAGCGCCTTGAGCCCGCGGGAGATGGCTGAGACTTCCTGGGTGCGGTTCTCATAGCGACGTGCACCCACCCCGAAAGAAGAAGCACTCATCAGCTGCAAATAGTCAATCACGATCAGGTCCAGGGCCCCCTGCTGCCGCTGCAACCGCCGCGCCTTCGCCCGCATTTCAGAGAGCGCGATGGCCGGGGTATCGTCGATAAATATTTTCGATTCCGCCAACCGTTCCAGCGCTTCCATCAATTTCCCCCGATCGGCTTTTGGAATAAATCCCGTTTGAATCTTCTGCATGGAAACCAGGGCCTGTGAAGCCAGCATGCGTCGCAGCAGAGACTCCTTCGACATTTCGAGGGAGAACACGGCCACGATTTTGCCATCCCTCACTGCCGCATTTTCCGCAATGTTGATCGCCCAGGCGGTCTTTCCCATGCTGGGACGGGCAGCGATGATGATCAGGTCAGAAGCCTGCAGGCCGCTCGTCATTTTGTCGAACTGGGTGTAGTGGGTGGCCAGCCCGGTCACCTCTTTCTGCTGTGCGTACAAATTGTCGATGGTTCCGAAAGAATCGCGAACGATTTCGGGGATGCCTGCAAATCCACGGGTAATGCCGCGTTCCGAAACTTCGAGCAGTCCGGATTCGGCGGCATCGAGCACCACCAGTGCCTCATCGCTCTGGTCTGCGGCGCGTGTGATGGCAGTGTTGCAGATACCGATCAGTTGCCGGGAGAGGGATTTATCCTTGACGATGCGGACATACTCTTCAATACTCGGCCGCCGCGGCAGTCCCTCTGTTAAGGACGCGAGGTAGGCCACGCCGCCCACTGCTTCCACTTCCTTGCGCCGGGCCAGTTCTTCCGCCAGGGTGACGATGTCGACTGCCCGGTGGGCGTCGATCAACTCCGCCATCCGGCTATAGATGCGGCGATGCGAATCGAGCGAAAAGTCTTCGGACCGAAGCTTTTCCGCCGCCTCGTTGTAGGAATGGTTATCGAGCAGGATTGCGCCCAGGATCGAACGCTCCGCCTCTACGCTGGCGGGCAGACCGCGCTCCAACGACACATCAGAAATACTGGCCATAAGGGGGAAACTCCAAGCCTCAGTTTGACCGTCGGGAGCCGTCCAGTCCAATCTGGAAATGTGGACAAAGTATGATTAAACGAGAATGCGTTCCCTATTCATCACGCTTTTTCTTTTATTGCCCGGAGTGATCTCCCCAGCGCAGCAAACTGCCAAAAGCGGACCGGTGCCGCCCGAGTTTCGCGAGATGCAGCAGGTCGAAGATCGCTGGGACGAGGCCATCACCAAACGCGATCAGTATGCATTGGAGCTGGTTCTGGCTCCGCAATTCATCGGTATCTCCGCCAGCGGAGATGTGGTTACGCGAAACCAGCAAATCGCCCATCTCTTCGTCAAGAATGAGGGACCTCAGTCTTTGGAGCAGAAAGTGGTGAGCGTCCGTTTGGTGGGTGAGGTAGCCATTGTGAACGGCACCTACGTCATGAGCTGGAAGGGCGAGAAGGGGCCGGTCCTGGAGAAGGGCATCTTCTCTCACGTTTTCGAGCACGTGCGCAACACCTGGCTTTGCCTAAATTCGCAGCGAACCGTAGTAGCAGAAGAAACCAAGGGAGCGGTCACCGAGAAGCCCAAAGCAAAGCGCAGCGGCGCCGAGTTGCCCATGCACGTGCCCCTGGTCTACAAGGGACCAGACAGCAGCCAGCCGCCCCCCGCCCCAGGCACCAACCAACCCCCGCAATAGACAGGTGGGCTACTGTCCCACCTGAAGTCCAAACATCGCAATCGCAACTCCCCCGGTAAGTCACGACTCTTTCCTTGTCATCCCGACCGAAGTGGAGGGATCTGCAGTTCTCTCCCAACCACAGCCTTTCGTTCCCGACCGGCGCCTTTTTGCTCCATCCCCGCCACCAATTGACGGGTGCCCCATCCTTCGCGTTCTTTGCGAAGGGTGGGATACGCCAAACTCACCCTCCACTGCGATTCAACCAGCTCCTCCTGAAAATGCATTGCTTTGCGATATAGTTCTTCTGCCATGCGCACCACAACCTTTGTGTTCTTAGCCCTGCTGACCCTCACCGCCCACGGCGCAGAAAAACTAACCGCCCCGCAACTAATCAACCTGGCGCAGCAGCACAGCTCCGCCCTGCAAGAAGCAATTACCTCCACCTTCACCGCCCAGGAATTAAAAGAGGGCACCGCCTGGGCGGGCAAGGGCCACGACTTCTTCTTCGCCGTCACCTCTACCACGCCTCCGGACCTTTTCATCGACGGCGTCCCCGGCCCGAAGATGCAGTCTCTGGGTGACCAATGGTATGCAACCGCCAGGATCGAAG
>Ga0302325_10009455_pt1 | contig 21261 bp, 21 predicted proteins | sample Palsa_T0_2_FD_201948 | JGI IMG/M metagenome (GOLD analysis project Ga0302325, IMG submission 201948) | Peat permafrost microbial communities from Stordalen Mire near Abisko, Sweden - Palsa_T0_2 | ecosystem: Environmental > Terrestrial > Soil > Palsa > Peat permafrost | place: Sweden: Abisko...
ACCGCCTCGCCGAGGAAGTAGCGCTTGAGCGGGGCCATGCCGGCGTTGACGAACAGCAGCGTGGGGTCGTTCACCGGGATCACCGAGGCAGCCCCGATCCGCTGGTGCCCTCGCGCGGTGAAGAACCCCAGGAACGTGTCGCGGATCTCGTCGCTGCTCGTCGGCCGTTTCATCCGGCCAGTAAATCCGCCCCCGCCGCCCGGCGCGAAGCCTTTTTTGTGCACGCCACCGTGATGCGATGGCTGGGGAAGCTCACAGCCGATTCATGGATGTCCGTTTGCTATGCGCCGGCGCATAGCAAACGGACATCCATCAGGCTCCCTGCTGTCCCCGGCGCCCCAGCCCGGAATAGGTCGGCTCCCGGCCCGGTCAGAGGGCGTCGCTGACCGGGAGGTCGAGGCGGTACTTCGTGATGGCCTGGCCGAGCACCTCGGGCTTGACCTCGCGCTGGCGGGCGAGCTGGCTCAGCACCGCGAGGGTGATCGACGGGGCGTCGACGTGGAAGAACCTGCGGGCGGCCGGCCGGGTGTCGGAGAAGCCCCAGCCGTCGGTGCCGAGGGAGGTGTACGGCCCCGGGACCCAGCGGGCGATCTGGTCGGGCACCGCCCGGATCCAGTCGCTGACCGCGACCACCGGCCCGGCGCTGCCCTCCAGCGCCTGGGTCAGCTGCGGCACCCGGTGCTCCTCGTCGGGATGCAGCAGGTTCCACTCGTCGCAGCGCAGCGCCTCGCGGCGCAGCTCGGTCCAGGAGGTCGCCGACCACGCCTCGGCGGCGACTCCCCAGTCCTCGGCGAGCAGCCGCTGTGCCTCCAGCGCCCAGCGCAGCGCGACCCCCGAGGCAAGGATCTTCGCGCGCGGCCGCTCGGCGGGCTGGTCCGCGGGCCCGGGCTGCCCGCCGGCCGGGGGCTGCGGCGCCGCGGCGTAGCGGTACAGCCCGCGCAGGATGCCCTGCTCCAGGGCGGCCGAGCCGCCCGGGTAGTCGGCGGGCTCGGCAGGCTGGACGTAGGGCTCGTTGTAGACCGTCAGGTAGTAGAAGACGTTCTCGCCGTCGGGGTGCCCGGGGGAGGAGGAGTACATCCGGCGCAGCGCGTCCCGCACGATGTAGGCAAGCTCGTAAGCCCAGGCCGCGTCGTAGGCGACGCAGGCCGGGCTGACCGAGGCCAGCAGTACCGAGTGGCCGTCGTCGTGCTGCAGCCCCTCGCCGGTCAGCGTGGTGCGGCCGGCCGTCGCGCCGAGCAGGAAGCCCCGGCCGAGCTGGTCGCCGAGCGCCCACATCTGGTCGCCGGTCCGCTGGAAGCCGAACATCGAGTAGAAGATGTAGACCGGGATCATCGCAGTGCCGTGCGTGGCGTACGCGGTGGCGGCCGCGGCCATCGAGCCCATCGCGCCTGCCTCGCTGATGCCCTCGTGCAGGATCTGGCCCTTCGCCGACTCCTTGTAGGACAGCAGCAGGTTGCGGTCGACCGCCTCGTAGGTCTGGCCGTGCGGAGAGTAGATCATCGCCGTCGGGAACAGCGAGTCCATGCCGAAGGTGCGCGCCTCGTCCGGGATGATCGGCACGAAGCGGGCGCCGATCTCCGAATGCCGCATCAGGTCCTTGAGCAGCCGGACGAACGCCATGGTGGTGGCGACCGCCTGCTTGCCCGACCCCTTCCGCAGCTCGTCGTAGGCCGAGTCGGGCGGCAGCGCGAGCGGCCTGGCACGGACCACCCGGCGCGGCAGGTAGCCGCCGAGGGCCGCGCGGCGCTCCTTCATGTACTGGATCTCGTCGGAGTTCTCGCCCGGGTGGTAGTACGGCGGCAGGTCCGCCTCCAGCGCGGCGTCCGGGATGTCCAGGTAGAGCCGGTCCCGGAACTCCTTCAGCTCGGCGGTGGTGAGGTGCTTCATCTGGTGGGTCGCGTTGCGGGCCTCGAAGTCGGGGCCCAGCGTCCAGCCCTTGATGGTGTGCGCGAGGATCACGGTGGGCTGCCCGACGTGCTCGGTCGCGGCCTTGAACGCGGCGTACACCTTGCGGTAGTCGTGGCCGCCGCGGGACAGGTTCCGCAGGTCGGCGTCCGACAGGTGCTCGACCATGGCGCGCAGCCGGGGGTCGCCGCCGAAGAAGTTCTCCCTGATGTAGGCCCCGGACTCGACCCCGTAGGTCTGGAACTGGCCGTCCGGCGTGGTGTTCATCTTGTTGACGAGCACGCCGTCGACGTCCTGGGCGAGCAGCGGGTCCCAGTCCCGGCCCCAGATGACCTTGATGACGTTCCAGCCGGCCCCGCGGAAGGATGCCTCAAGCTCCTGGATGATCTTCCCGTTGCCGCGGACCGGGCCGTCCAGGCGCTGCAGGTTGCAGTTGATGACGAAGGTCAGGTTGTCCAGTTCCTCGCGGGCCGCCAGGCCGATCGAGCCGAGTACCTCGGGCTCGTCAGTCTCGCCGTCGCCGAGGAATGCCCAGACGCGGGACCGGCTGGTGTCCTTTATCTGCCTGGCCAGCAGGTAGCGGTTGAACCTGGCCTGGTAAACCGCGTTGATCGCGCCGAGCCCCATCGACACGGTCGGGAATTCCCAGAAGTCCGGCATCAGCCGGGGATGCGGGTACGACGGAAGGCCGCCACCTGGATGGGACAGTTCCTGCCTGAATCCGTTCAGCTGATCTTCGGTGAGCCTGCCCTCAAGGAATGCCCGGGCGTAGATGCCCGGCGCCGCGTGCCCCTGGAAGAACACCTGGTCGCCCGACTCGCCGTAGTCCTTGCCGCGGAAGAAGTGGTTGTAGCCGACCTCGTACAGGCTGGCGGCCGAGGCGTAGGTGGCGATGTGGCCGCCGACGCCCATGCCGGGCCGGTTGGCGCGGGAGACCATCACCGCGGCGTTCCACCGGATGTAGGCGCGGATGCGGCGCTCGGCGTACTCGTCGCCGGGGAACCAGGGCTCGCGCTCGGGCGGGATCGTGTTGATGTAGTCGGTGCTGCGCAGCCCCGGCACGCCGACCTGCTGCTCCCTGGCCCGCTCCAGCAGGCGCAGCATCACGTACCTGGCGCGGGACCGGCCGCGGGTCCTGACGACGGTGTCGAAGGACTCGATCCATTCCCTGGTCTCGTCGGGGTCGATATCGGGCAGCTGGGTGGGCAGGCCGTCGCTGATGATCGAGAAGCGCTGGCTTCCGGAGGCCACGGGGTGTCCTCGCCTTCCACGGTGGCCGGCGTCCCCGGTCCCCGTGCTCGTGGTGAGGCGGTGCGGCGCACCGCCCGTCTGCATACGTATTCGTCCAGACCAATCCTCGTACGCTATGGTCGCCGGCGCATCTCTACCGGCCAGTAACCAGGACAGCCGTGACCACGCCGTGACCGATGTGACAGATGGGGGAATATAGGCACGTAACGGATTATTTAGGCTCATTCTTACGACCTGAGCCGGCCCCCGCCGGAGCATTTCCGTCGTCCCTCCGCGAGATCCTGCCGTTGCCCGGCACCGCAGCCGGAGAGTGCGCCGGACGCCGCGGAGTGCGGCGCCGGACGCCGCGGACGGTGCCGCCGGCCGCCGCGCCGGGGGCGCGGAGATGTCCGAATCATAACCGTTGTTTTCAAACTCTGAGCTAATTGTGACTTGCGCACCGCGCTTACCCAGTGTGGACTGTCCCATCAAGAAGTGCCGATGCCGCAAACGCCGCGTCTGGCCCAGGCTCCCGGCACGGACCGGGACGCACGCCAGTGGCGGGCGGGTCGCGGGAAGGGATCCAGGGAGGACGTCAGTGAGCGCGACCGCAGGCCAGGCGCAGGATCAGCGTGACCTGGCCGAACGGCTCGGAATCAAACCGGGCCAGGTGGTGCAGGAGATTGGCTACGACGACGACTGCGACGACGACCTGCGCGACGCGATCGCCGGGGGCAAGGACGTCGAGCTCGTCGACGAGGACTATGACGACGTCGTGGACGTGGTCCTGCTCTGGTGGCGGGACGGCGACGGGGACCTGGTCGACGCGCTGGTGGACGCGCTGACGCCGCTCGCCGACGGCGGTTACATCTGGCTGCTCACCCCCAAGGCGGGCCGGCCGGGCCATGTGGAGCCCAGCGAGATCGGGGAGGCCGCGCCGACCGCGGGGCTCTCCCAGACGTCGAGCGTCAGCGCGGCGCGCGACTGGTCGGGCACCCGGCTGGTCGCACCCAAGGCGCGCCGCTGACCAGGCCGGCGAGATCGTCGGCCGGCCGCGGCTCCCTGGCGCGCGACGTCGCGTTGCCGAGTTGTTGCACGCCGCGTCGCGCCGTGCTGGCCGGGGCGTCGCGCCGAGGTGGCACACTGAACTCGTCCCGATGGGGCCCTCCTGCGGGCCAGGACGGGGCACTCCGGTCGGAAGGAATGATCATGACGGTGGAGGTAGGCCAGCAGGCCCCGGACTTCGAGCTGAAGGACCAGCACGGCACCCCGGTGCGGCTGTCCGGCTTCCGCGGCAAGAAGAACGTGGTGCTGGTGTTCTACCCGCTGGCGTTCAGCGGGACCTGCACGGCGGAACTGTGCGCCATGCGCGACGAGTTCCCCGAGGTGACGCGCGACGACGTGGAGTTGCTGACCGTGTCCGTCGACTCGGGGTACGTGCAGCGAGCCTGGTCCGAGGCCCAGCACTTCGAGTTCCCGATGCTGTCCGACTTCTGGCCGCACGGCGACGTCGCCAGGGCCTACGGGGTGTTCAACGACACCAGGGGCGTCGCCACCCGGGGCACCTTCATCATCGACAAGGACGGGGTGGTCCGGTGGAAGGTAGTGCACCCCATTCCGCAGGCGCGTGACATCGCCGAGTACCAGAAGGCACTGGCCAGCCTGTAGCGCGGGGGCGCTCAGGGGCGGTTAGAGAGATCGGACGGCTGGATGCCCTGCTATCGCTGCGGGACGCGGCAGGTAGACCCCGACCGGGGGAAAAGCCCCTGGAAGCGAGGGGTCCGGGCCGATCACCAGGTGCTGGTCTGCCCTGGTTGCCAGGTGTCGTTCGCCTGGACGGACGACCTCGACCGGTGCACGGTCTGCGATGGCGTCCACCTGGTCCGGCGGCTCGGCGAGGTCGAATGCAAGGACTGCGGGCACGTTCGTGAACCCGCGGCGGCCCCGGACGACGGCCACGGCCTCAGCCAGGACGCTCTCGGCCCCGGCAGCGGGCAGGCCGGCCAGGTGGCCCCTCAGGTAGCCGGTCCTTACGGCGAAGCGCCGGGCAGCAGCGACACCCCGGGCCTGGCCGAGGACGTGGAGCGGGCGCTGGCGCGGGTCCTTGGCCGCGCCGGGCGGACGGCCGGCATCGGCTAGCGGCTGCCCGTGTCGGCTGCCGTTATCGTCGGCCGCCGTTATCGGCTAGCGGTAGCCCGGCCGCCCAGGGTCAGCTCTCCGCGCCCGGTCAGCTCTCCGCGCCCGGGTCAGGTCAGGGAGAGCCGCCAGGTCTGGCCGGCGACTTCCGGGCCGAAGCCGGCCGGGGCGGGCCCTCGACGACCTCGCGCACGGTGGCCATGGCGCTGGTCAGCCTCCGCTGGTCGGCGCCGGAGTACCGTTCAAGCAGCTCGCGGATCTGACTGGCGGAGCGCAGGTCCAGCATCCTGAAGGCGGCCTGCCCCTGCTCGGTCAGGCCGATCGACAGGCGCCGTCCGTCGTCGGGAGATCGCTGCCTGGAGATGAGCCGGCCAGCTTCGAGCTTGCCCAGGACCCTGCTGAGGTAGCCGGCGTCGATGTCCAGTACGCGGCCCAGTTCGGTGGCGTCCGCACGGCCCCGTCCGGCGAGTTCGAAGATCACTCTTGCCTCGGTCAGCGAGTACGGGGTCTGCAGCAGGCCTTCTTGCAGCAGGCCGATGACGTTCGTATAGAACCGGTTGAACGAGCGCACCGCCGCGACCCGCTCGTCGATACCGCCGGAATTGATTGCCTGGAGCATTGATCTAGTTGCCCTAGGCAACAATATGGCCTGCAAGCCTGGCCATGGTCCATCGCATCGGGCCGATGGCGGGACCGGCCGCTAGCCCAGGCACCGGCTGCCGCGCGACCCGCCGGGAGGTACGCTGTGCCGGGTTGCCGCCCGGGGCCCTGCGGGCTCTCAGCGGTTGCACGGGTGCATAGCTCAGCGGTAGAGCACTCGCCTTACAAGCGAGGGGCCGCAGGTTCGAACCCTGCTGCGCCCACCTGTTTTTGCAGGTCAACGGTGTGTTATGGTCTTGTGGTGATCGTTAGAAAGAGGCAGGGGAGCCAAACGGGGAGCCAAGGCTGCCGGTGATCTTGTGTGCGCTCCGGTAGCTGCTGTGTGCCCGGCTGGCCGGCAGCAGCCAGGGTGGCTCGCGATGCGGTCATCCGGGCGTCCGTCGGCGGCGCAGTGGGAGTGTCGCCGACGGTTCCTGGCCGCTATCGCCCGTGCCTCCGCGCGTTCCGCTGCGGGATGCGGGATGATGGGCGGCATGACAACGCTGCCGGTCGATGACTACGATCCGGATGACCCAGTGGAGATTCTTCGCGTCTTGCCTGGTGGGTTTCACGAGCAGTTCCTGGCGGCGTATGACGCGGCCGTGGCAGATGCTCGGCGGCCTGAGCAGTACCGGGAGTTGCATCATTTGTTGCGGTTGTGGCGGCTGCGGGCTGTGGCGTATTCCGATCCGGGGTACGCGGGCAGGCTGGCGGCCATACGGGCAGCGGTGCGGTCTGGCAGGCGGGACGGGACGCCGATCGAGGATGTTGTCCCGGATTGGGACGAGCGGGTCGCGGCCGCCCAGCATCGGCGTACGGACGGGTGAGTTACCGGGTCCAGTTTGAGGGCCAGGCCCTCGTGCAGCTCAAGGGACTGCCGCAGGCCATCTTTGACGCGCTGGTCGAGCGGGTCACGGACCTGGTCCGGGAGCCTTGGGACGCCGATCTGATGACGCCCGGCGGAGACCCTGCCTACCGGCAGGCCTTATTCGGCCACGGATACGGGCTGCTCTCATTCCAGGTCGATGAGGATGCTGAGGTGATCGCCATTTTCGATATCACCTGGATCGGCTGACGTCGGCAGATGCCAGACGGTAGCCCCGGTTGCCGAAGCGCAGCTCACTCAGCCGCATGCCGAGGACCTCGCAGCGGCGCAGCCTGCCAAGATCCGCACGAAGCTCACCCGCATAACATGCATGATCGGTCGACTCGTTGTGCTGCCAGGCCACGTCCCCTATCCCGTTAGGGACTCAGAACGATCTTCGGTTCGGTAGTCGCCGACGAGCGGCTTCAACGAGAAGTTCGACTACCGGGTGCGGCTGACCGGGGTCGGGGCGAGCAACGTGCACCACGCGGCAAACAACGTGGTTGCCAGATAGCCGATCGGCACAGTACCTCGTAGCCCGGGGCGCCTCATCGTGCCCGGGTATGCCCGCGTTCGGCCTGGACAAGCTCGCGCCGCTGATCGCCGCCAGCCGGCCGGGGTGCAGATCAGGCACCGGCGCAGTCCCCAGAACCAGCGCGAATGCGAGGTGCCATAGCCGTAGCCCGCCCGGCCGGCCAGCTCCGGGCGCCGAGCTCACACCGAACGGTGCTGCCTCGGCGTGTCTTCCGGCGGTTTGGCCGAAGGCTTCGTAGCAAGGCGGTTGCTGCCGAGACCAGGTTGACCACGAGCCGCATGTCAGGCAGGTCGCCCCATCTCAGTTACTGTAACTGCCGGCCGCCGCACCGCTTCCGGGTGCCCTCCGTTTGCCGCTAAAAAGGCGGCTCGTCGTCATCAGGTGATTCGGCATCAAATAGCTGACCTTCGACTGGATCGCTAGCTGGCTGAGGGCTGGCTTTAATCCACATCTTGCTATCGGCACGTTTCGCGATCGTGTAGTCAATGCCCTCGGAGCCCAGGAGTATGCTGAGCGCGTCTTTGACGACAATGAATGCCCAATCGAACCTTCCCTGTCATCCTCTAGGAAGTCTGGAGCGTACTTTGTTAGGAGCCGCTGTACAGTACCCCAACGGATACCCTATTCGGATCGTATCTTTTGCCAGATAGCTGGTCCACACGCAGTCCTTCAATTGCAGCCAATCGATAAGCCCGCTCAGCATCGGGTGTAGATCTCCAGCTGGATGCCGTTGCTGCTTACGGCTTAGCTCAGATCAGCAAGTAGCGCCATAGCGCGAGCTGCTGGTATCGCACGCGGGCAGTGCATGGCCGGCCAGCTCGCGCACTTCGGCGTAAGTGTGCGGCGGCCAGACGACAGGGGACGGGTGCTCCCAGTAATCTCTGGTCAGCCTGTAGCCCCGGTGCGCGATGGCCGCGGCGGCTTCCCAGGGCAGGTCCGCGGGCAGCCGGGACCGGGCGAGCCCGACGATGGCCAGCACGCCGCCCGCCGCCAGGAGCTGGCTCATCTGGCCGAGCGCGTCGTGAGCGTCCACCTGGTGCAGCACGGCGACCGAGGTGATCATGTCGAACGCTCCTACCGCGAATGGATGGGCGAGGAAGTCGCCGCGTATGAGGCCGATGGCGTCACCAGGATCCTGGCGGCGGGCCAGCTCCGGGCTCGCCGCGTCCTGGTCGATGCCTACGACGTGCGGGACCAGGTGAGCTAGCTGCCGGGTCAGCATGCCTCTTCGGGCAGTGGGCCGCAGGTCGGCGTTCCTGCGCCGGTGGCGCAGCACACCAGAACCCACTCTTGGGCTCACGGCCGCCCGGTGTCACAGTTGGGGCGTAGCGGTCGCTATGGTCGGGCTGACTCCGCACCACGGCGCCGTTTGGTGTAGCCCATTGAGCTCGATCATGGCTTCGCGGCGCCTGGCGGCACCGGCCGTGGCCGGCCGATATGGCCGATGCTCAGATACATGATGCCGCCAAGCGGGCTCTGGATCAGGCAGATGAGCGCCCATGCCCACTTGGGCAGATAGCGCACCTGCGCGGCCCGGGCGATGTCGACGAGGCAGAAGGCGTCAAAGCCGATAGCCAGTGCCAGGCCAAGCGTTACTAGCCAGCCGTGCGGGCCAGGAAGCGTACGGGCCAGCGTGAAGACGCCGGCCACAATGACGAGCCAGACAGCGAGGCCGACGACCGTGCGGACCGCCAGATCGGAAGGGCGGGTCTTCACGGCGCCTCGCCGCCACTGCGGGTTTCCGGTGCGTCGGGAACCCGCTCGCGCCGACCGGCTCAGCTGCCTGGTTGTCCTGGAGATGCCAATACAGAAGGTGAGCGCCCGCAGCGTGCGCAGGAACGAAGGGCGGATGCCCTGATCGTCCAGGATGGCGGGCAGTTCTGCGGTCCACTCCCGGCACTGCTCGGCGCGCACGTCTGCTGGGAGCCGGCGGCAGGCGGTGCGGATGAGCCCCTCGGCGATCCGCTGGGCGCGTGGGGCCTGGCTCATCGCGTGCTCCCTGGCGCGGGCCGCGTCGCACCATGCCCGATGCGACGCGCCGCGTCGCGGGAGGCTTGGGCAAGCTCGAGGCGGGCAACGCGGAGCCCTTCACCAGTCAATCGGTAGTACTTGCGTGGCGGCCGCCCGTCAGCGTCCTGCCGCTGTGCCTCCCACTCGGCGTCCACCAAGCCCTCTTGCCGCAGGCGGGCAAGCATCGGATACAGGGTTCCGCTTGACAGCCCGGCTGCTTTCATCAGGTCGTAGCCGTAGTGCGGTGCGGTCGGGTCAGTAATCATCACCCTGAGCACGCGTTCCAAGGGCCCGGTTAGCTTCACGGCAGCAGTCTACACATGTAGGCTACATATGTCGAAGGCTGGCTTCGGGGCCGCCCTGGAACGCCGGCCTTGCCGGGAGGCGCGGATGGCGGGTTGCGGGGTTGCGGGTGGCAGGCCTGCCACCCGCCGGGCTGGCGGGTGCAGGTTCCCGCTGGCGGCGAGGATGGTGAGGGTTGATGAGCCTGCCGCTGGGATCTGCCGTGGCGATACTGGTTCTGGCCGTGGCGGTTGCGTTTGCTGCTTGGTGCCTGGTCGACGTGGCCCGGGCTGGCCAGGTGCGCTACTTGCCCAAGTGGGTGTGGGTGGTGGTCATCTGTGTCTCGGTGCCCGGGGGTGGCCTTGTTTACCTGATCTTCGGGAAGGCCCGGCCCGCGGCGAGCGTGCCCTGGAAGGCCGCCATAGCCGAGGAGGCAGGGACTGCCGCGAGCGGGCCGCTGCTTGCCCGGCGTATTCCGGTCAGCCCGGTCGTGATCGAGGTATACCAACTGACCAAGCGCTTCGGGCCCGTCACGGCGGTAGATGCCCTGAGCTTCACGGTGCGCCCAGGGCATGTGACCGGGTTCCTGGGGCCCAACGGCGCCGGGAAGACGACCACGATGCGGGTGATCTTGGGCCTGGACGCCCCGACATCGGGCACGGCGCTGGTCGGGGGTAGCCGCTACCGGCAGATCACCCGCCCGCTGCACGTCGTTGGCTCGCTGCTGGACGCGACCGCTGTGCCTAGGGGGCGAACCGCCTGGTTGCACCTGCTGTCAATAGCGCAAAGCAACGGGATCGGGCGGCGCCGGGCGATTCAGGTGCTGGAGGCGACCGGGCTGGCGGCGGTGGCGGGCCGGCGCGTCAGGGAGTTCTCACTGGGGATGAAGCAGCGGCTCGGCATCGCCGCAGCACTGCTCGCCGACCCCCCAGTGCTGATCTTCGATGAGCCAGTCAACGGGCTAGACGCCGCAGGCGTCCGCTGGATCCGGCAGCTGTTCAAGTCGATGGCCGCCGAGGGCCGCACCGTCCTGGTCTCCAGCCATCTGATGAGCGAGATCGCGCTGACCGCCGATCACCTGATCATCATCGGCCGCGGCATGCTGCTCGCCGATACCCCCGCCGACCGGTTCGTATCCGGTACGCGCCAGGACGTGCTGGTGCGCTCGCCCAGGGCCGGTGAGCTCGCCGGGCTGCTCACCGCCCATGGGGCGGCCGTCCGGCCAGAAGGCGATGGCGGGCTCGCCGTAACCGGCCTGGATGCGCCCGCGATCGGCGACCTGGCTGCCGGGCGCGGGATCGCGGTGCACGAACTGGTGCCACGGCATGCCTCCCTCGAACAGGCCTACCTGGACCTCACCGGTGGCACCACCGACCACCGCGCCGGAACTTCGGCACCGGAAGGGATGGCCGCCTCATGACCGCACCGCAGATCACGGCGGCCGGCCGGGCTGTGCCGTCACGGCTGGTGCGCGCCCGTGACGTGCTCGCCTTCGAGTGGACCAAGCTCCGCTCGGTCCGCTCGAACTACTGGACGCTGCTGATCGCGGCGGTGGTGACGCTCGGTGTTACCGCAATCGTGTCGCAGAGCATCGCATCCGCCCCGGTACCGCCGCCCGGCGGCCCGATGAACCCGCTCACCAGCAGCTTCCTCGGCTATGGCGAGTACACCGTGCTGCCTGTCACCGTCTTGAGCGTGCTGACATTCACCTCCGAGTACGCCAGCGGCCTGATCCGCACCACATTCACAGCAGTGCCCCAGCGCCAGGCGGTGCTCGCCGCCAAGGCAGCGGTCACCGGGGCCTTCGCCCTCGTTGCCGGTGAACTACTCGCCTTCGCCTGCTTCTTCTTCACCCAGGCGATCCTGTCTCCCCACCACCGCGGCCTGGCCCTGTCCCAGCCCGGCGCGCTGCGGGCTGTGCTGACTGCAGGCTTGGTCCTGGCCGCCTGCGCTATCACAGGCGTCGGGGTCGGCGCGGTTATCCGGCACACCGCAGGCGCCATCGCAGCGGCCGTCACAGTGATCTACCTCCTGGCGGTGCTATGCCTGGTCCTGCCGTCCCCGTGGAACTTCAGGCTCGGCAGGTTCACCGTGCCCTTCGCCGCCTATCAGCTGATCACCTTGCATCCTCAGCCAGGCCTGCTTTCCCCGGGCCTGTCTATGCTGGTCCTCATCGGCTGGCCAGCTGCCGCCCTGCTGGCCGCCGCCTTCCTGATCACCCGGCGCGACGCATGATGCTCCGCGAGAGCGCTCTGGCTGGGAGGAGTGATGAGTTTGAGGCCTTCGTTCGTGTTCGTTGAAGGTTAGCGGTGCTAACGAACTGGGGGAGCCAAAGGGGAGCCAACGTCCACCGGCATCAGGCCACGCCAGGCGACGTCCAGCCACAGTCATCGCTGGTAGATGCCACGTCGGGCCACGTCCAGCCATGTCCAGCGACGGTACGTCCTCGCCTTACAAGCGAGGGGCCGCAGGTTCGAACCCTGCTGCGCCCACTGTTTTCGCAGCTCAGAGTCATGTTGCGATCTTCCCATGGTCGTTAGCAAGTCAAACGGGGAGCCAGTTGATGGTGATCTTGTGCATGGCCGGTGCTATGAGAACGACGAGCCGCTGAGGGAGATAGGAAGCAGTTGCGGCGAGATACCCCGAGATTGCCCGGCAGATGTCAACATCCAGCTCATGCTGCAGCTACGGCGCATGCGGTGCGCGCCCCTAGCCTCGCCGCGCTGAAACGTTATGCCGCCTCGGCATGCGCGTTGTGACGATCATGCGGCTGACGGCAGCTGCGGGTCCTGGCGGGTCGCGGCGCGCAGCGCGGGGTAGCCGGCCACGGCGGTGATGGCCAGGATTGCGGCAGCTGCCACGGACGCGGCAGGCACCGACCGCGCCTGCGCGATGAGGCCGCCGATGATCGCTCCGGCTGGCGTGCCACCGATGGCGATCATCCGCGCGATGACGTTGACTCGTGATTGGAGCGCATCGGGGATTACCTGCTGCCGGTAGGCGATCCCGTTGACGATGCCGATCTGGCCGACCATCGACTGCAGCAGGTAGAGGATCACCGCGCCGGCCAGGCCCCGGTCAGGGGCGGGCCAGCACCAGCGCGCTGGCGGCGACCGTGGCGACCATGATCACCTTCCGGCTCGCACGGTCCGCAATCGGCCCGGCCAGCGGGCCGACTGTGACGTAGGGCAGGACGTCAATCGCCGTCAGGGCCGCCCTGATCAGGCTCGGCGAGCCGCTGCGCTGGTAAACCAGGATCGGGAGCGCAACCATGCTCACGGCCGAGCCCGCGACACTGACCACGGCCGCGAGCAGGTTGCGCATCAGCGGCCGGATCCGACAGCAACAATGGCGCATGTTGCAACGATCTGGTGTCCGGACCGGCGTAGGAAGATTTCGCTGGGGGCCAGCGTGCCCGGCTGATCTCACCTCGGGTCAGGATATTGCGGTGAGGCTTGGGGTGTGCGTGCTTTGCCGGTGGCGCTATCATGGGATATCAGGTGGAGGTGGCTATGACTGACATGCTGATCCGCGACGTTCCTGATGACGTCATCGCGGCAGTGGACGCACACGCCGGCCGGCTGGGATTGTCGCGCAGTGAGTACGTGCGCCGCCGCCTGGCTCAGGACGCCGCGGCTCCTGGCTCTGCGGTCCTCGTGCAGGACCTGGCGCGCTTTGCTGATGTCTTTGGTGATCTGGCTGATCCGGAGGTGATGTCACGGGCATGGCGGTGACGACGTGGCTGATCGACAAGTCAGCGCTCGTGCGCCTCGGTGCCAGCCGGGATGCTGCACAGTGGGCCAGGCGGATTGAGCGCGGGCTGGTGCGGATCACGACAGTCACCCGGCTGGAGGCCGGCTATTCGGCCCGGTCGGGGCCGGAGTTGCGGGCCGGGTTCCGGGAGCCGCCGCTGGCCGCGATGCCGGTGGAGTACCTGACTCCGGCCATCGAGGACCGCGCGGTCGAGGTTCTCGCGCTGTTGGCCGACCGGGGCCAGCACCGGGCTCCCTCCGTGCCTGACCTGATCATCGCGGCGACTGCGGAACTCGCCGGGCTCACGGTCCTGCACCTGGATAAGGATTTCGAGGTCATAGCAGAGATCAGCGGGCAGCCCATCGAGCGCCTCAACATGTAGTGCTGCGCCGACCGGAAACAACTCACGATCCGCGGCACACACCGGTCGACTCGGCGCACTGCCAGGCCACGCCTCGATCCCGTTCTGGACTCAGAACGATCTTTGGCTCGTCAGTCGCTCCCTGGGGAGAACGCGCGCGTCAGGAGTTGCGCGCGTCTGGCGAGCGGAGCCGGGAGCAAGTTCCAGCTGCGCGTGATCAGCTGTCGACTCAGGAGCGTCAGATAGCCCAGATGGCGGCTACCGGAATGACGAACCGAGAAATTGGTCAGCAGCTCTACCTCTCAGCTCGAACAGTCGGATCCCACCTGTACCGGCTGTTCCCGAAGCTGGGGATCACGTCGCGCAACCAGCTCACGCCGGACTTCAGGCCGCCCGGGCGGGATCTGCTGAGCCATTGCCCTGTCGTGGTGTCATTCCGCGTGGTAGATGACCCGGCCGTTGCAGGGCGGCCCGCGGCGTTTGTAGCGGCAGGTTAGCCCGTCGGGGGTGGCGAGCCTGATGGTTCGCGGGGGATGGCGGGCGGGCACGGTGAACGATTGGCCGTCGCAGCGCCCTCCGATTGCGGTTGCCTGGGTCTTGGGCGCGGCGAGGCGTATCGCCAGGGCCCCCACGGCGGTGCCGGAGATGGCCAGGCCGGCAGCTGTTCCGCCGATGATGGCCCGGGCGGCCGGCATCGATGCGGCGGCGAGGGCCGCAAGCACGATGGCAGCAAGCCACGTGGCGGCAGCGAGCATCCACAGGAGATTTCGTGGCATATCAGCCTTTCGTTGCCGACCGCTGCCGCTTTCTATGGTCACGCGGCCATGGCCAGCGGGAAAGTCTCGGTTCGGCGATCGGGTGTTGTGGCGCGCCTGCGGGTATCTGGATCATGTCACCGGTCCGGGATTTAGCTTGCGGTCGCGACGACGGTGACCACGAAGGCGGCGTAGCCGGCGATGATCAGGAAGCCGCTGCGCCGGGTGATCCCGCGGCCGGCCAGGGCGAGGGCGAGGGTGGCCACGGTCAGCGCACCGTACCAGAGGGCAAACGGCAGCGCGCTGCCGAGGCCGGGGCCTGCGATGAGGGCCGCGGGCAGGAGCAGTCCGGCGAGCACGTTGATGGTGTTGCTGTTGAGCGCCTCGCTCAGTGTCGCAGCGGCGCGCCCTCGGCGGGCGAGGTAGACAGCGGCAACGGCGTTGGGCAGGCTCGTCACCGCAGCCAGCACGATCGCGCCGGTGATCGCGGCCGGGACGGCGAAGCGGGCGGCGAGCACCGAGACGCTGCGTTCCATGGCAAAACTTGCCGCGAGCACGACGCCTAGAGCCAGAGCGCCGATGCCGGCATCCCGCAGGCCGCCTTTTTCCGGGTGGATCGCTTCGGATAGTTCCTGTTCTTCCTCGGCGATCGCCTCAGCGAGCCAGGACCGCAGCCGGGCCGACAGCGGGATGGTCGCGCGGCTGGAGGGTTGCAGCGCCGAGACGTACACATATGGCGCCAGGACGGCCAGCGCGAGCACGAGGGCGGCCACGGGCGCGATCAGGCCGAGGGCGGCGGCGATGCTCAGGACCGCCATCCATAGCGCTAGCGAGCCTTCGAAGATGACGACCCTGGGGTGCAGGCGGACCTGCCCGGCCACGATAGCGCCCAGTCCGAGCAGCGCCGCCAGGTTGAATACGTTCGAGCCGAGTACCACGCCGGTGCCGACGTCATGCTGGCCATGGGTGAGCGCGGTCACCGCCGAGGTGATCTCCGGGGTGTCTGCGGCCAGTGCCGCCAGCAAGCCAAGCAGCGCTTCGGACAGGCCCAGCCGGGCGCCTACTCGTTCCAGCCGCACCACGAGCACCACGCTCGCGCTCAGGCTGAGCCCTGTGGCCGCCACGAAGACCGCAGCCGCCAGTGGCGATGACGCCATCAGTCACCAAGACCCGGCATGTCGCGATGATCTTGGTCCGCCCGCCAGATCAGCGACCGATCTTGAGCTGCGGTACTCGGGCTATCGTGCGTGGCGGCACGTCTCGCTGGGCCGCCAGCCCGGTTCGTCAGCGCCCGCTCCGCGCGGTCTGGCTGGCGCTCAGCGCCCGCCCGGCCTGATTGGCCAGCGTCACGGCGACCAGGCGGGCTTGCAGGGACGGCCTGGCGCCCGGCTTCGCGGTCAGCATGAAACGTCCGTAGTACTGCCCGTTGCCGAAGGTCCGCAGCTCGATCTCCTCTGGGGGCAGGCCCTTCTCCTCAACATCCCAGCGGCCATGACCCGCCAGCACGCTGCCGTCCGGCTCCAGCCGCGGCGGGTGGCCGAGCAGGGAACCGTACTCGAACCGGGATCCCTGCAGGTCCAGCAGGCCGATGAGCTGCTCCCTGACGTGATCGACAACGGCATCGGGCGACCGGGCGGACTGGGCCAGCGACGCGGTCTCGTGGATCTGCGCGAGGTAACCCGCGTCCGTGATCGCGATAACCTGCAGGCGCCGGGCGCGGGCCGCGAGCTGCGACACGGCCAGGCCCACGAGCAGCAGCAGGACCGCGGTCGTGATATCCGCGGAGCTGCGGATCGTGAACCGGTAATACGGCACGGTGAAGAAGAAGTCGAACCAGATGGCTGCCCATGCCGCCGCCAGGCCGCCAGCGGCGCGGTTCCCGATCGCCGCCACCCCGACCACGACCACGACCAGCAGCAGGGCCACGTTCGTGTTCGACCAGCTCGCCCGGAACGGCAGCAGAACCGCCGCCGCTGCCAGCGGCGCGGCCAGCGCGGCCAGGATCGCGACGCGGTCTCTGCTCAGGTAACGAGTCACCGGTGATACCTCCAGCCAGGGTTAGGACGGCTCGCGCCAGAGCTTCGCCCCGCCGACGGCCAGCGCCACCAGCGCGGGGACGAAGAACAGCCCGATGTGCAAGATCCCGCCGGCGATGCCCGCGGCCAGGACCAGCACGCCGGCGACGGCAGCCAGCCGGTTCACGGGGGCGGGGGCGAACGCGGCGGCCCCGGCGAGTGGTGCCGGGGCGATGGCCAGCAGCAGCGACCACCAGGTCACGGCCAGCGGGTCGGCGCTAACCAGCGCCGAAATGGTGATCAGCTGCGCGGCGCCAGCCAGGATCAGCGCGGCCCGTCGCCACGGCCAGCTCGGCGGAGCTGCCACAGACGGAGCATTTACCAGGGTGCTCGCGGTGGGGGAGGTGTCAGCGGGTGTGTTCTGCGTGGTCATGGCGCGCTCCTGGTGGGCGGATTCGACAGTCACGAACGTCGCGCCGACCAGGCTTCCCGGCTCACCTGATCACGAGCATAGACCTCGCCTGCCCGGGCGCCAAGTAACCGCCGACCGCTGCCAGCCTGGTACAGCGGATCTGTAGAGTGCGACGCGGGAATCAGCAATGCACGCTTCGCTGTCCCGGGCGGCTGGCTGAGTGCTCGTCATGGCAGGCAGTTACGTTCCTGCCCGGGTGAGGCCGCTGCTGGCCGTGAGGAGGACGCCGTGCCCGAGGACGGGCCGCCGGCTGCGGTGGATCCGTTGTCCGGGCGGACGGCGTGGGCGCGGAACCTGCAGACGCCGCTGCGGATCTTCTTGCGTACCGAGACCGGCAGCGCGGCCGTGCTGCTGGCCGCGGCGGTGACCGCGCTGGCCTGGGTGAACATCGACGCGTCGTCGTATACGGCTGTGTGGGGCGCCCGGCTGTCGGTGCAGCTGGCCGGAGCCGGGGTGTCACTGGACCTGCGCGAGTGGGTGAACAGCGGGCTGATGACGTTCTTCTTCTTCGTCTTCGGCTTGGAGGCCCGCCGCGAGTTCGACATGGGCGAACTGCGGGAGCGGGCGCGGCTGGCGCTCCCGGTGGCGGCCGGGCTGGGCGGCCTGGTGATCCCGGTCGTCATCTACCTGGCCGTGAACGCCGGCAGCCCGGCGGCTCATGGGTGGGGCGCGGCCATGTCCACCGACAGCGCGTTCGCGCTCGGGACGCTGGCGGTAACCGGGCCCCGGTTCCCCGACCGGGTGCGCGCGTTCCTGCTGTCGGTCGCGGTCGTGGATGACCTGGTCTCGCTGGTGGTGATCGGCGCCGCCTACAGCAAGGCAGTCGTGGCCGTCCCGCTGGCCGTCGCGGCCGGGATCTTCGCGGTGATCCTGGTCCTGCGCCGGGCCGGGATCCGGTACGGGATCGTCTACGCGCTGCTGGGGATGACGGCGTGGGTCGCGGTCCTGAAGTCCGGTGTTGACCCGGTCGTGGTCGGCCTGGTCCTGGGCCTGCTGACCTACGCCTACCCGGCCGCCCGGACCGACCTGGAGCGCGCCAGCGAGGCGTTCCGCAGCTTCCGGGAACAGCCCACCCCCGGCCTCGCACAGTCAGCCCGGGCCGGGCTCGTCACCGCGCTGTCCCCGAACGAGCGGCTCCAGCAGCTCTACCATCCCTGGACCAGTTACGTCATCGTCCCGCTGTTCGCGCTCGCCAACGCCGGCGTCGTCATTAACGGCGCCTTCCTCGCCCGCGCCTACACCTCCCCTATCACCCTGGGCATCCTGATCGGCTACGTCGCGGGAAAGCCGGCCGGGATCACCGGCGCGTCGTGGCTGCTGACCCGGCTCAGCCGTGGACGGCTCCGCCCGCCCGTGGGCTGGGCCACCGTCGCCGGGGTCGGCGCGATCGCCGGGATCGGGTTCGCCGTGTCCATCCTGATCGCGACCCTCGCCTTCACCGGCACCCAGCTGCAGGAGGCCAAGCTCGGCGTTCTGACCACCGTGGTCGCCGCGCCCGCGGTCACCTGGCTGGTCTTCCGGGCCACCCGCCTGCTTCCGGCCCGGCTGCAGGTCCGGGCCGCGCTCGGCACCGCCGAGGTCATCACCGACCTCGGTGCCCCGGTCGACCCGGGCCGCGACCGCATCCGCGGCCCCGCGCGGGCACCGGTCACCATCGTGGAGTACGGCGACTTCGAGTGCCCCTACTGCGGCCAGGCCGAACCGGTCCTGCGGGAACTGCTGGCCGGCCACGGTGACGTCCGCTACGTCTGGCGGCACCTGCCGCTGGGCGATGTCCACCCCCATGCCCAGCTCGCCGCCGAGGCCGCCGAGGCCGCCGCCGCCCAGGGCGCTTTCTGGGAGATGCACGACCTGCTCCTGCGCCACCAAGACCGCCTCCAGCTGCGCGACCTGATCCGCTACGCCGCCGACCTCAGGCTCGACAGCGAGCGATTCGGTGAGCACCTCCGCAACCGCGCCGGCGCCGCGCGGATCGCCGAGGACGTCGACACCGCCGACCTCAGCGGCGTCTCCGGCACCCCGACCTTCTTCATCAACGGCCGCCGGCACTACGGCAGCTACGACATCACCGCACTGACCACCGCCGTCCTGGCCGCCAAAGCCGCCGCCGCCCGCCCGGCTGATAACCAGCGATGAAGCGCCCGCCGCTGCCACCAAGACACCAGAGGCCACAACAACCGATCATGGCGCACCCGGCACGCTGATCGCCAGCGTGGCCCAGTCAAGGGACCCGGCCGCCTGCGGGAACGCAGCCGAGATACCATAACGGGCCAGCGTCCCGACCGCGCCGCCGGCCGCGACGGCGAGCGTTCCCCAGCGGGCGCCGGGGCAGCCGCCGGCGCCGCGCGGCCGCCCGGACAGCCGCCCCGGATGGCTGCAGCCAGGGATGCGGCCTTGGCGCGGCATCTCCGGCCAGCAACGTCACGACATCAGTTAAGCAAGGCACATGCCCGGCATCACTGCGGCCGCCGGGACTGGTCGCCGTCCTCGGGACGCGGTGCCTGCCCGGGTGGCCGCGCATCTGCGGGATGCTCGCCTGGCTGGCTGCCCGGTTCGCCGCGCGGGCGTGATGCCTCCGGATTGCATGCTGCGGGAACGAGCACGCTGATGTGATCGCCGGGGGCGAGAATGATGCCAGGGTCAGGGTCGCTCAGGATGCGGGCGTGCAGGACCGTGACCGGGACGCAGCCGGGCGGCCAGGTGATGTCGCCGAGCGCCTGGCCGGCGGAGGGCGAGCCGGCCGGGATGGTGACCTCCAGCAGCTGGTAGCTATCTAGCGGGTTCGGTGCTTCGCGGAGATCATCCTGCGGGCCGGAGGGGTCCTGCCTGCGGGTTCCGGGTGCCTGATTTGCGGTGGCCCGGGCGGCGCTGATCTGGCGGGCGATGGCTTGCAGCACGTTGTGGCTGGTGATCCAGCCCTGGATGTGCTGCCCGTCGTCGGCGAGGACCGGCAGGCCGTCGCGGCCGTACAGTTCCAGCTGGTGCAGGGCCTGGGTGAGGGATTCGCTGGCGAACAGGACCTGCGGTTCGTGCCGCCCGGCTACCGGCCCTGGCAGGGACTTGAGGTCCGTTCCGGGTGTTCCGGGCGGCTCGGGCACTGCGGATACGGGCGCGGGGAAGGGGCGCATGGCGTCGGCGGCGGTGAGGTCCTCGAACGGGTCGGCGGAGGGGGGGCGGTCGAGGTCGGTGCCGCGGCGCAGCAGCTTGGTGGTGTAGATGGTGCCGTAGCTGAGTCCGCGGGAGGTGGCGGTGGCGATGGCGACGGCGAGCATGACCGGCAGGGTGAGGGTGAAGTCGCCGGTCATCTCCACGACGCTGGCGACCGAGGTCAGCGGCGCTCTTGCCGCGGCGGCGAAGACGGCGCCCATCGCGACGACGGCGTACAGGGCGGGCTGCCCGGCGGCCGGGCCGATCAGGTGGTGGGCGATCTCGCCGAAGGCCATGCCGGAGGTGGCGCCGATGAACAGCGACGGGGCGAACACCCCGCCGGATCCGCCGATGCCGATGGTCAGGCTGCACGCGATGATCTTCCCGGCCGCGAGGATGATCAGGAACCACAAGGCGTAGCTGCCGCCGACGGCCTTGTACAGGACCGGGTAGCCGACCCCGTACATCTGCGGCAGGGCCAGCAGCAGCAGCCCGAGCAGGATGCCGCCGACGGCGGGCCGTGCCCACTCCGACCGGTTCTTCCATAGCCGGTCGCACAGGTCCTCCGTCGCGTACAGGACCTTAGCGAAGGTCAGGCCGATCAGGGCCGCGACGACGGCGAGGCCGGCGATCAGCAGGTAGGTGGTCAGGTGGTGCAGGGAGATTCCCGCTGGCAGCCCGGACAGGAACGGGGCATCGCCGAGGAACTGGCGGCTGAGCAGGTCGGCGACCATCGCGGAGAGCATGACGGTGAAGACCGCCTCCACGGTGAGTTCCCGCAGGATGATCTCCACGCCGAAGAACACGCCGGTGATCGGCGCGTTGAAGGTGGCCGCGATGCCGCCGGCGGCGCCGCAGGCGACCAGGATCCGCAGCCGGTTCTCCGGCATTTTCACCCACTGGCCGAGGCTGGAGGCCAGCGCGGAGCCGATCTGCACGATCGGGCCCTCCCGGCCGACCGACCCGCCGACGCCGATGCAGATGGCGGAGGCGACCGATTTCACGGCGGCGACCTGGGGCCGGATCCGGCCGCCTTCCTCGGCGACGGCGATCATCACCTCGGGCACGCCGTGGCCGCGGGCCTCGCGGGCGTAGCGGTAGATCAGCGGCCCGTAGATCAGCCCGCCGATCACCGGGATCACCACGAAGAACGCCA
>Ga0302325_10009457_pt1 | contig 21260 bp, 24 predicted proteins | sample Palsa_T0_2_FD_201948 | JGI IMG/M metagenome (GOLD analysis project Ga0302325, IMG submission 201948) | Peat permafrost microbial communities from Stordalen Mire near Abisko, Sweden - Palsa_T0_2 | ecosystem: Environmental > Terrestrial > Soil > Palsa > Peat permafrost | place: Sweden: Abisko...
TCCACGCCCCGGGCGAGGTGTATCTGGTGATCGCGCCGGTGGAGGGCCGAGACGACTACGCCGCGCTCCTCCACGAGGGGGGCCACACCGCGCACTTCGCCAACGTCGATCCTGCGCTCCCGTTCGAGTTCCGCCTCCTGGGCGACAACGCGATCACCGAGGCCTACGCCTTCCTCTTCCAGCACCTGATGGAGGATCCGGAGTGGCTGCGCCGCCGGCTGGGCGTCGAGGATGACGGCGCGCTCGCCTCCTACGCGCGCGCCAATCGCCTCGTGTACCTGCGCCGGTACACCGCCAAGTTCGCCTACGAGCTCGAGCTTCACGGCCCGAGCGAGGACGGGGTCGACGCCTTCGCCGATCGCTACGCCGAGCTCCTCACGGCGGCCGTGCGCGTGGAGTGGCCGCGTCAGACCTTTCTCGCCGACGTCGATCCCGGCTTCTACTGCATCGCCTACCTACGGGCCTGGGCGCTGGAGACGCACTTGCGCGCGCACCTGCGCGGGCGCTTCGGTCCCGCCTGGTTCGACGACCCCGAGGCGGGCGAGGCGCTACGCGTCCTCTGGCACCAAGGTCAGCGTCAGACCCCGGAGGAGATGCTGCGCGAGCTGGCGGGCAAGCGGCTCGACTTCACCGTCCTCCAGGACGAGCTCGGACTAGGTTAGGCCGGCGGTTGGGCCGGCCTAACCGGTGCCGACGCCCGGAGGCCGGAGGGCGCGACCTGCTATAGCCTGTAGTTCGGGCGTCTACGAAAGGCTCTTCCCATGACCCGAGCCTGTTGCCCAACCTGCTGCCTGCGCTTCACGCGTGCGGCGACGGCCCACCTCACGACTTGCCCCGAATGCGGGGCTCCCTTACAAACAGGACTCGCGGCGCGCGACGCCGTGGGATACCGGCTTCATGACGCGTCCGACTCGGTCAGCGACCTTCCCGTCGCCGTCGAGGTGGCGTTGCCCCAACCTGACCAACCAAGGAAGTAGCCACTATGGCGAAGAACAAAGTGACCGTGTCGGTGCAACCGGCGAATCACAGGCCGACCTCGGCAGAACGGCGGGCGGCGCAGGTCGAGATGATCTCGAATAAGCAAGCCGAGCTCAAGCGCGAAGCCGCGGAGCGTCGCGCCCAGCGCGCGATCCGAGAGGCCGACGCACCTACGGCCTGACCTCGAGCTACTTGAATTTCGAGATGTCGGTCGCGTTGGGTGGGGGAGTGAGCGAAACCGACTGGTTGAACTTGTCGAGCATGATGCGGCCACCTTGCGAGCCGAGCTCGACGATCTCGAGCGGGTAGGGCTGGCCCGTGGTGGCCACGTAGATGGTGGCATCGGCGGACGCGTCGCGGACGCCCACGACGCTCTGGCCGTTGATCGTGGTCGTTCCACCCTTGACCAGCTTGCCGCGCGTCGAGAGCGCGATCGCGGTCAGCGCCCGCAGGTTAGTGAGCTGGGCGAGGGTGGCGAAACGGCCGCTCTCAGGCGCTTTCAGCCATCTGTTCTGTAGGAGCTTGGCGAACGACGCCCCGACCAGGCGCGTCCAGAAGGCGGACGGGGCATTGACATAGACCTCGTGGGCGACAACCTCGAGCTTGAAGTTCAGCCCACCCTCCGATACCACGCCGCTGCCGCCCTGTCCCGAGACGAGATCGAGATTGAGGGTGGCGTCAGAGCTTCCGCTGATGATCCTGCCCGAGATGTGCGCGGATTTCGCGCTGTCGACTGCGGCGCGCGCGGCGCTGACGATCGCGTCCGGTGACTTCGAGGCGACGCCGTTACCGGAGGAGCCGCCGCACGCCGAAATCGCGCACGCGAGGAGCAAAGAACAGGCCGCCCACGCGGCAATCCGGCTGCGCATACGCGCGCAGCCTAACCTAATCCGCCCCTAGAGCGTCTTCGCGATCGCCTCGAGGACAGTCTTGCGGTTGGCGTGGCGGCGCTCGTAGTCGCGCACCTTGCGCAGCTCCGGGGGGGTGAGACCGGAAAGACGAGCGGCGACCTGGCCGGCGCTCAGCTCGTCATAGCCGAGGATGGGGAAGGCAGGACCGACACCCACCGTTCGCCGGGCGCGGTCGGCGCTCCGGACGATGCGGTCGACGGGCTCTGCGCGCCGGGCCTTCTTGGTCGCCGTCTCGAGCTGCTCGCGCCCTCGGTCGACGAGCTGCTCGAACTCGCTCAAGATGTCATCGGTCTGCTCGCGTCCACGGCGGACGAGCTCGGCGACGAGCTCATTGGCGTCATCGCGGGTGACGCGGCCGCGCACGGCGAACTCGTCGAGCGTGTCCTGGATCCGCTCGCGCGTGAGCAGCACAAGGTCGAGCGGGCGCGCGACGCCGCCAAGGGGCTGCGCGCCCTGGTTCGAGGCGCCCTGCTTCGCGCCGCCAGATCCGCGCGCGGCGGGCTTGGGCTGTGATGCCGACATCGTCTCCTCCCTGTTGGTCCGAGCCTACTCGACCCCGGAAGCCTTCTGCCCGCTTTGCCCTCGCCCTACACGCCCACGAGCAGCTCGAGCAGCGCCTTCTGCACGTGCCGGCGATTCTCCGCCTGATCCCAGATCCGCTGCCGCTCGCCGTAGAGCACCTCGGCGGTGATCTCCTCACCGGCGTGGGCGGGCAGGCAGTGCAGTGCGATCGCTTGCGGCGCGGCGCGGTCGAGTAGGGCATCGTCGATCCGGTAGGGCGTCAGCGCCACCCGACGCTCCTCGAGCTCGGCCTCCGATTCCATTCCGCCCATGCTCACCCACACGTCGGTATAGACGGCGTCGGCGCCGGCCACGGCTTGGGCGGGGTCGGTGAACAGCTCCGCCCCGGCCACGGGCTCGAGCTCGAAGCCCGGCGGCGAGGCGATCCGGACCTTGACGCCCGCGCGCGCGCCGACGATGGCCAGCGACCGGGCGACGTTGTTTCCGTCGCCGACGTAGGCGAGGGTGAGACCCTCGAGCCGGCCGAACGCCTCGCGGAGGGTGAGTAGGTCGGCCAGCGCCTGACAAGGGTGGTGACCGACGGTGAGCATGTTGATGACCGGCACCGTGGCGTAGTGGGCGAACTCCTCCACGAACGCGTCCGGACCGGTCCGGATCCCGATCGCGGCGACGTGGCGCGAGAGCACGAGCGCCGTGTCGCGAACCGTCTCACCGCGGCTGAGCTGGAGCTCGTCGGAACGCAGCACCACGGGGTGACCGCCGAGCTCGACGATCCCGACCTCGAAGGAGATGCGCGTGCGGGTCGAGGGCTGCTGGAAGATGAGGGCAACGGCCCGGCGCGCGAGCGCATCCGAGCTCAGCGGCGCCGCCTTGAGCTCAGCCGCCCGCTCGAGCAGAGCTCGGAGCTCATCCGCGCTCAGCTCTTCACCGGTGATGAAGTGGACAGGCAAGCGCGGGAGTGTACGTTGACACGGGTGCCCCTTGCCGTGCTTACGTGGAACCTCTATCACGGTCGTGCCATCCCGGCCGCCGGGCGCGACCTGATGGGCGATTTCGCCGACACCCTGGCGAGTTGGGAGTGGGATGTGGCCCTACTTCAGGAGGTGCCCCCGTGGTGGCCGCCCGAGCTCGCGCGCGTGGCCGGCGGCGAGGAGCGGCTCGTGCTCACCGCCCGCAATCAGCTGCTGCCGGTGCGTCGCGCCCTGGCCACGCGCTGGCCCGATCCCATGCGCTCGGGGGGAGGGGGCGCCAACGCCATCCTCGTTCGGGGTGCGAGCATCGTCGAGCACCGCCGGCTGCGGCTGTGCCGGCTCCCCGAGCAGCGCTGGCTGCACGCGGTCCGGCTCGGGAGCGGGGTCTGGGTGGGGAACCTCCACGCCACCGCGCACCACGCGGCCCGGGCCGCGGACGAGGACGCCCGCGCCGCGGCCGCGATCCTGGATTGGGCGGGGGGGGCGCCGGCCGTCCTCGGCGGCGACTTCAACCTCCGTCACCTCGAGCTCGCGGGCCTGGACCACGCGGCCGGCCACGACGTCGACCACGTCTTCGCGGCGGGGCTGGCGTGCGTCGGCGAGGGACGAACCCTCGAGCGAGGGACCCTGTCAGACCACGCGGCGCTTGCCGTAGAGCTGGCTTAAGGCTCTAGTCCCCGCTCCCGGCGATACGCCCGCGCAGCCCGAACCCGCGCAGCATCAGGAGGGCCTTCTCGCCGAGCGTGCCGTGGGCGGGGAGCACGCCGAGCTGGGTGGCGGCGTCGTAGAGGTCGAAGAAGGCGCGCACGCGGAAGACGCGGTCGCTCTGGACCTCGGCGTAGACGACGCAGTGGACGACGAGAAAGCGGTTGGTCGCCGGCAGGCCCTCGAGCGACGCACGGTGGGTGCCGAGGAGCTTGCAGGGCGCGGCGAAGAAGCGCTCGTCGTGCAGGCGCTCGCCGGTGCGCTCGAGGCGTGCGTCGGGGAAGGCGGCCCACAGGCGCTCGGCGTGAGCGACGAGCGCTTCGAGGCCTTCGAGGGGCTCGGCGGTGGTCGGGTCTTCGTAGTGCACGTGGGGTGAGCAGACGGGCTCGAAGGCGCCGGCGTCCTTGCTCGACCAGGCGGCTTCCCAGCCGTCCATGAGCTCATCGAAGGTCACTCGGCACCCACCGCGCCGGGTCCCGGAACCTCCTCGAGCTGGGCCAGGCCGACATCGGTCGTCGAGGCCTGGGCGTAGCGTCGCCGGGGGATCCGGCCCGCGCCCCGCGCCCCGCGCCCGGCCTGCACCGCGCCGGCGATGGCACGGGCCATGGCCACGGGGTCGTGGGCGCGCGAGATGGCGCTGGCACAGAGCACGCCGTCGCAGCCGAGCTCCATCGCCAGCGCCGCGTCCGAGGCCGTCCCCACGCCCGCGTCGAGGATCACGGGCACGCTGGCGCGCTCGACGATGATCGAGAGGTTGTACGGGTTGCAGATCCCCATCCCGCTGCCGATCGGGGACCCGAGGGGCATGACGGCAGCGCAGCCGACGTCCTCGAGGCGGCGCGCGAGAACGGGGTCGTCGGTCGTGTAGGGGAGGACGACGAAGCCGTCGTCGACCAGAGTCTCGGCAGCTTCGAGCAGGGCGGGCGCGTCCGGGAGCAGGGTGCGGTCGTCGCCGATGACCTCGAGCTTGATCCAGTCGGTCTCGAACGCCTCGCGGGCGAGCTGGGCGGTGAGGACCGCGTCGCGGGCGGTGAAGCAGCCCGCGGTGTTGGGAAGCACGGCGACCCCCGCCGCGTCGAGGACTTCGAGGATCCCCCCTTTCGCGCTGCGGTCGAGGCGCCGCAGCGCCACCGTGCACAGCTCCGCCGCCGAGGCCCGCAGCGCGGCGCCCAGGATCTCGTGGTTGGTGAAACCGCCGGTGCCGAGGATCAGGCGCGAGCCCAGCGGGCGACCGGCGATAAGCAGCTCGTCGTGCACAGCCCTCATCCTCCCTGAATCGCCGACAGGACCTCGACGCGGTCGCCCTCGTGCAGCGACGTGCTCAGCCAGTCGCGGCGGGGGATGACCTCTCCCTCGACGGCGACGGCGACGCCGCGAGCCACGCTCGGGACGTTCAGCTCCGCGAGCACGCCCGCCACGGTGGCGCCTTCGGGCAGCACTGTGTCCAGACCGTTGACGGCCACGATCATCGCGCGGGCGCCTCCGCGGGCGCGAAGCGGGTCGGGGCGACGGACGCCGCCTCGGGGCAGGCGGGCTCCCGGTCGCCGAGGAGCGCCGAGACGACGAGCTCGGCGGTCAGGGGCGCGAGGAGGACTCCGCTGCGGTGGTGGCCCGTGGCCCAGAAGAGCCCCGGGAGCGCTCCGGGCCCGATGGCGGGAACGCCGTCGGGGGTGGCCGGGCGCAGCCCCGCCGAGCACTCGTCGAGCTCGAGCTCGGAGAACCCGGGAACGAGCTCGATGGCGTCGCGGAGGAGCTCGAACACCGCCCCGGCGGTGACGGTCTGCTCGAAGCCGCGCTCCTCCACGGTGGCGCCGAGGACGTAGCGTCCGTCGCCGCGGGGCACGACGTAGGCGTCCCCGATGCGGAGAACGTGCTCGACCAGGCCGGGGCCGGCGGGATCGTGGAGGCGAAGGATCTGCCCCTTGACGGGGCGAAGCGGGAGGCGGGCGCCGGAGGGTAGGCCCGCGAGCTCACCCGACCACGGCCCGGCCGCAACCACGACCGCCGGCGCGGCCACGCGCTCGCCACCGGAAAGAATCGCGCCCACGACCCGGCCGCGTGCGTGAGCATCACCCGCGTGCGCCGCGCCCACGACCCGGCCGGCGTCGACGACGATCTCGGTCACTTCGGCCCCGGCGCGGATCACCCCGCCGGCGTGCCACACCGCCCGCGCCAGGGCGGCGGTCAGCCGGCGCGGGTCGACCGCGTGGTCGCCGGGGACCTCGAGCGCGAGGCGGAGCGTGGGCGCGAGCGCCGGCTCGAGGCGCCGCGCGGCGCTCGAGCGCAGGCGCCGGACCTCGAGCCCGAGGCCCCGGCGCAGCTCGAACTCGCGCTCGAGGGCCTCGGCCTCGTCGCCGTCGCGGGCCACGGCGAGGGTGCCGCAGGACAGATAGCCGGGATCCCGGCCCGAGGCCTCGGCGAGCTCGGCGGCGAAGTCGGGGTAGGTCGCGGCGCTGCGGAGCCCGAGGGCGAGCAGGCCGAGCTCGGAGGCGCCCGCCTCGCTGATCGGCGCGAGCATGCCGGCGGCCACATGCGAGGTCTCGCCGCCGGGGCGGCCGCGCTCGAGCACGGTGACGCGCAGGCCCGCCTGGGCGGCCCGCCAGGCGATGGCCAGACCGATCACGCCGCCGCCGATCACGACGACGTCGGGCGCTGCTCCATTGTGGTCGTGCATTGCTACCTCCCTGCGCGGGCATTACCCCGATCAGGTTCAGACGGTCGGCGGATCACTCTTCCGCCCTCTCAGCCCAACGGTTGGGCTCCCGTTGGGGTCAATGGTAGCGCCGCGGGCATGGCAGACTGAGGTGCATGAGCGATCGCCGTGAGCGCCTCCTCGCCGCCCGCCTGTACCTGGTGTGCGAGGCGCGCCCTGACGCCTTCCTCGACCACGCGCTCCGCGGCGGCGTCGACATCGTGCAGCTCCGGATCAAGGACGCGGCCGACGAGGAGATCGTGGCGGCGGCCGAGCGCTTCGCCCGCTGCTGCGCCGAGCACGGCGCCCTCTTCATCCTCAACGATCGTCCCGACCTGGCCGCCGCCGTCGGAGCCGACGGGGTGCACGTGGGGCAGGACGACGCGTCCGTGGCCCGCGCCCGGGCGCTCGTCGGCCCCGACCGGCTCGTAGGCCTCTCGACCCACACGCCGGCCCAGGTGGACGCGGCCGGCGAGGCGGACTACATCGGGGTCGGCCCCGTGCACGAGACGCCGACCAAGCCCGGGCGCGCCGCCGTCGGGCTCGCCCTCGTGCGCCACGCCGCCGCCCACGCCTGCGTGCCCTTCTTCGCCATCGGCGGCATCGACGTTGAGAACGCGGCGAGCGTCGCCGCCGCCGGCGCGCGGCGCATCGCCGTCGTCCGCGCGCTCACCGCGGCGCGGGACCCGGAGGGCGCGGCGCGCGAACTCCGGGCCGCGATCGCGGCACGAAGCGAGGCCGGCGTTGGCACAACGTAGCCGCAAGCGCGGGCGCCGCGAGAAGGCGGGCGCACCCGAGCGCGAGGCGCCCCCGCGCCCGGCCCCGGACAGCGCACCCGCGCCCCCCGCGCGCGCGGGTCGCTCGGAGGCACGCAACGAGGAGGCCCGGGCGGCGCTCACGCCCTACGCCGAGGGCGAGCGACCGTGGCCGATCACCGTGTGCGCGATCGCGGCGGCGGCCTTCGGCGGGTACAACCTGGTTTCGTTCCTGCTCGGGACCAAGCTGAGGGTCGACGGGCAGAAGCCGGGGACCGCGGGAATCCTCCTCTTCGCCCTCGTGATGTTCACCTGCGCGGGCGGCATGTGGCGGATGCGCTACTGGGCGGTACTTGGATTTCAGGCCCTGCTCGTGCTCGTTCTCCTCACCTTCGCCGTGCTCCTGATCAAGGTCTCGAACCTCGCCGGTCTCGCCGTCTGCGTCGTCGGGCTGACGGTCGGCGGCGTCCTCTTCTACAAGCTCGTGAAGGCCATGGGCCGCATGCAGGTCCCGGTGCGAGAGCGACGCTGACGCTACGCTCATCTCGATGCCTGACAGCACTTATGACTGCGTCGTCATCGGCTCGGGCCCGGGCGGCTACGTGGCCGCCATCCGGGCCGCACAGCTCGGGATGAAGACCGCCGTGATTGAGCAGGACCGCGTCGGCGGGCGCTGCCTCAACTACGCCTGCATTCCCGCCAAGGCGGTGCTGCGCTCGGCCGACATCCTCTCCGAAGTCCGCGAGGCCGGCGACTACGGGATCGAGGTCGGGGCGCCGACCGTCAACTACGCCGCCCTCAGCGCGCGCCGCGAGAAGGTCGTCGCGACCCTGACCGGAGGCGTCGCGAGTCTGTTCAAGAAGAACGGAATCGAGCTGATCGAAGGCGAGGGCGCGCTGGCCGGACCCGGGCGCGTCACCGTCGGCGGCACCGAGCTTGCGGCCAAGACCATCGTCCTGGCCACCGGCTCGGTCAAGCGCCCCATCCCCGGCACAGCGTTCGCCGGCCGGGTGATCGGCACCGAGGAGGCATGGGCCCTGGCCGAGCTGCCGCGGACACTGGCCGTGGTCGGCGCCGGCGCCTCGGGCAGCGAGATCGCCTCGGCCTACGCCCGGCTGGGCAGCGAGGTGCTCCTCTTCGAGGCGCTCGACCGCGTCCTCCCGACCGAGGACGCCGATATCTCCAAGCTGGCCGAGCGCGGCCTGGGGAAACAAGGAATGAAGGTGCACACCGCGACGCTCGTGGAGAACATCGAGGCGGGCGAGGAGGGCGTCACCTTCAGCTACGGCGATGAGCAGGGCGAGGCCGAGTGGCTGGTCATCGCCGCCGGGCGTGGACCCGATATCGAGGCGCTCGGGCTCGCCGGCGCGGGCGTCGCCCTCGACGAGCGCGGCCTCGTCGTGGTCGACGGCGCGCTGCGGACAAGCGTCCCCGGCGTGTACGCCATCGGCGACATCGTGCCCGGCCCCGCCCTCGCCCACAAGGCCTCCGACGAGGGCATCATCGCGGTCGAGGACGCGGCCGGCCTGCCCACGCACCCGATCGAGTACATCGACATCCCCCGCGCCACCTTCTGCACCCCGAACGTGGGCAGCTTCGGCCTGACCGAAGCGCAGGCGCGCGAGCAGGGCTACGACGTCGTCGTGGGCAAGGTCCAGTACGGCGCCGTCGGCGCGGGCACGGTGTACGGCGACCGGGCCGGGATGATCAAGATCGTGGGCGAGACCAAGTACGGGGAGCTCCTCGGTGGGCACATCGTCGGGACCAGGGCGACCGAGCTCATCCAGGAGCTCGTCAATGCGCGCGCGCTCGAAGGCGGCTATCCCGAGGTGGCACGGATCATCCACGGCCACCCGACGCTGTCCGAGGCGATCATGGAGGCGGCCCGGGCAGCCGACGGATGGCTGATCCACGGCTAGGCCAGCCTGCCTTCTACTACGAGCTTGCCTCCCCGGCCTGCTATCTCGCGGCCGAGCGCATCATCGCCGACCTGCCGGTGGCGCCCGAGTTCGTGCCGGTGTCGTGGGATCCCGCGCTCGATCTCGACCGCACGGTGATCGAGAGCGCCGCTGCCGCGCTCGGGCTCCAGCCCGTGCGCTGGCCGGATCGATGGCCGCCGCAGGCGCGGACGGCGATGCTCGCGGCGACCTACGCGAAGGGGATCGGGCGCGTCGTCGCCTTCTCGCTGGCCGCCTTCCGGCAGGCCTTCGCGGGCGGCCGGGACCTCGGCGAGGAGGACACCGTGCTCATCGCCGCCGCGGCCTGCGAGATGCACCCGGCGGCCGTGCTCAAGGGGATCGGCCTGCGCTCGGTCGCGGGTGCGCTCGATCAGGCCGGCGCCCGCGCCCGCGCCGCCGGGGTATGGGCACTGCCGGCGATCACCGTGGGTGAGCGCGTCTTCCACGGCGAGCGTGCGATCGAGCAGGCCGCCGAGGAGCTCGCGGGATGAGGGCCAACCGCGCCTACCGGTTGATCGTCAGCCGCGAGAGCCTCGAGCCGGCCTTCCTCGCCGACGCCAACCGGCTCGACCGAATCGAGGTCGTGTCGATTGACGACGGCGAGGTCGTCCTGTTCTGGGAACTGCCTCCCAAGGACGCCGCGAGGCTCCTGCGCGCCCTGCGCGCGGATCTCGCCCAGCTCGGCGCCGAGGTATTCATCGACGCCTGGGAGGGCGCCGACAGCGGGCGGTACTAGACGATGAAGCCCGTAGCGGTGACGGCGCCCAGCACCTTGGCTGCGGTGTAGGGCGTGTCGAAGGCGCCGTTGGGGGACATCGACTTCGACGTCGCGCTGTTGATCAGGCCGATCACGCTGGCGTGACGGGCCTCGATGGTGACGATCGACAGGGCGGCGGCGACGATGGCGGGGCTCTTGATGTTCAGGGCCTGGCCCGAGTAGGCGTGGACGCCCGTGTTCTCGAGCACCATCGCCGTCCCCTTGAAGGCGGCCGGGGTCTTGTTCGCGCCCTTGAAGTCGAAGGTCGGCTTGGCGACGGCCTTGGAGCCGAGCGCCTTCTTCAGGTACGCGACGTGGGTGTTCTCATCGCGCGTGGCGAGCTTGAGGAAGGCCTCCGTCTGCGCGTCGAGGGTCATCCCGGCGGCGGTGGCACCGTTGTAGAACGCGGCCTCGAGATACTCGAGGGTGAGCGCGTAGTTGAGGATGCCGATGTCGCCCTTGCCGAACTTGGCGGGTGGACGGCCGGAGGCGAAGGCCGCCGGAGCGAGGGCGCCGAGGATGGCGCCGCCACCGACTACGGCACCGGCGCCGACGCCGGCCTTGCGGAGAAAGCTCAGACGAGTGTCGCCGGCGACGGCGTCGGCCGTCTCCCGGATCGCTCCGTCCACATCAACTTCCTCGATGTTGATCGAGTAATCCATAAATGCTTCTCCCAACTCGTTATCTGGGGTAGGAGCCTGAGCACCGGCCTCGTGCTCGAGCTGTCCTGTCTGTACGGAGCGCAGTGCCCGGACAGATCACCGCGCGCGTACGATGAGCCTGCTCATGGAGCCCTCGAACGACACCGCAACTGCGACGACGGCAAAGGGCGCGGTACGGATCGAGGAGCCGACGCGAGCCGAGCGGCTGATCGGGCGGCGGGCGGCCGAGTCGCGCGCCACCGTCCCCCACCTCGAGCTCACCGCCGTGGTCGACATGACGGCGCTCTGTGAGCTGCGCGCCACCGGCGGCGAGTCCGTCCCCACGCTGACCGCGGTGATCGTCAGGGCCTGCGCGCTCGCGCTGCGCGAGCACCCGCGGGCCAACGGCGCCTACCGGGACGGGCATTACGAGCTCCACTCCCGCGTGAACGTGGGCGTGGCGCTGATGACCGGCGATGCCTTCGCCGTGCCCACGGTTCCCGACGCCGACACCAAGACCGCACCCGCCATCGACGCAGAGCTCCGCGCGCTGGCCGGGCGCGCGCGCGCCGGGACCATCACCCCGCCGGAGCTCGCCGGAGCCACCTTCACCGTCTTCGATCTCGGCATGCTCGGAGTCACGAGCTTCCAGCCCCCGGTGGTCCCCCCGCAGGCCGCGATCCTCGCGGCCGGCTCGGTGCGGGCGACCCCGATCGTGCGCGGCGGGGATATCGTGGCGGGCCACGAGATGAATCTGACCCTGGCCTGCGACCACCGGATCCTCTTCGGCGCGAAAGCCGCCGGATTCCTGACCCGGATCCGTGCCCTGCTCGAGCGACCCCGGGAGCTGCTCGCCTGATGGCCGGAGCCCCCGACGAGAGCGCCGAACGGATCGCCGAGCGCGGTCGTGAGGCTCTGCTCGAGCGCCTGCGAGGCGCCTTCGAGGAGGCCGCCGCCGCGCACGCCGACGTCCTCGAGATCGACGACGAGAGGCTCGAGCAGATGGTCCAGCGGGCCGCCGACCGCGCGGACGGGCTCCAGTGGCGGCGGGCCCTGGCCTCGGTGGCCACCGAGGAGCTCGGGATCGGGCTCGGCGAGGCGCTCGGACATCCCGCCGTCGCGCGCGCGCAGGAGCTCGTCGGTGCGCCCTCCTACGAGGACGGCCTCGCCGCCATCGCCGAGGGCAAGCCGCCCGAGGCGGGCGAGGCGGCGCCCGAGGACGGCGCGGGGGAGGATGGCGAGGTCGCCCCGGAGACCGAGGAGGAGAAGGAGCCCAGCCCCTCGGCACTGGACATTCGCCTGACCGTGGTCCATCTCGACGGCCTGCCCGAGGTCGAGGGCAAGGGCGAGCTCGAGCTGCTGTTCTCCGACGACGGCCTCGCGGTCCTGGGCGCGAACGACCAGGCCAGCCTCCTGCACTTCCGCTGGAGCGAGCTGCGCCGCCTCGAGGTGCAGCCCGGACGCAGCCGGATCCTCCGCCGGCGCGGGGCCCGCCTGGTCCTCGCCGCGGGGGCGCGCCGCGGCAACTTCGAGGCGCGGGGCGTCGACGCCGAGGAGCTCGGGCAGCGGCTCGCCCCCGCCCTGGCCAAGGTCGGCGAGGGGACGTGAGGCTCGAGCCGATCGCGCTGCGCCTCGATACCCTGCGCCGGATCGTCGAGTCGGGGGTGATCGCGCCGACGATGCCCGACCGGCTGGCCAAGGTGGGGATCGCGCTGTGGCGCTTCGGCCCCACGCCCGCGGCCGCGTGCATAGCCTCGGCGGCGCGGCACCCCGGCTTGCTCGCGCTCATCGACGAGCGGGGGCAGCTCACCTGCGCCGAGCTCGACGCGCGCACGAACGCCCTCGCTCACGCGCTGGCCGACCAGGGGGTGAACGAGGGCGACAACGTCGCCCTGCTGTGCCGCAACCATCGCGGCTTCGTCGAGGCCACGGTGGCGTGCTCGAAGCTCGGTGCCAACGTGCTCTACCTGAACACGGGCTTCGCGGGCCCGCAGATCGCCGAGGTGGTCGCTCGCGAGAAGGCCGCGGCGCTGATCTACGACGACGAGTTCGCCGCGACGATCGGCGACGCCGGCCGCCGCGACCAGCGCTTCATCGCCTGGCGGGGCGACGTCGAGGAGGACCTCCCCGAGCCCACGCTCGAGGATCTGATCGCGGTGGGAGACCCGTCGGGCGTTGTGGCGCCGACCCAGCAGGGGCGGACGACGATCCTCACCTCGGGCACCACGGGCACGCCGAAGGGCGCCAGCCGCGCCGTCTCCGGGCTCGATCCCATCGGCGCCCTGCTCTCGAAGATCCCCTTCCGCGCCCGCCAGGTGACCGTCGACGCGCCCCCGATGTTCCACGCCTGGGGCTTCGCCAACTTCGTGCTCGCGCTCGCCCTGCCCTCGACCCTGGTCCTGCGCCGACGGTTCGATCCCCGGACCACGCTCGAGGATGTGGCCAGGCACCGCGCCGACGCGCTCGTCCTCGTCCCCGTGATGCTCCAGCGCATGCTCGAGCTCGACCCGCGCGAGCTCGAGGGCTACGACACTTCGTCGTTGCGGGTGGTGGCGCTCTCGGGCTCGGCGCTGCCCGAGCAGCTCGTCGAGCGCGGGCGCGAGGCCTTCGGCGAGGTCCTCTACAACCTCTACGGCTCGACCGAGGTCGCGTGGGCCACGATCGCCACCCCGGCGGACCTGAAGGCGGCTCCCGGCACCGCGGGCAGGCCACCCCGAGGGACGATCGTCAAGCTCTACGACGACGACGGCAGCGAGGCGGGCGACGGCGAAAGCGGGCGCATCTTCGTCAGCAACGAGATGCTCTTCGAGGGCTACACCGGCGGGGGCTCGAAGGACTTGATCGACGGGCTCATGGCCACCGGGGACGTCGGGCACTTCGACGAGGGCGGACGCCTGTTCATCGACGGGCGCGACGACGACATGATCGTCTCCGGCGGCGAGAACGTCTTCCCCGCCGAGATCGAGGACACCATCGCCAGGCACCCCAACGTGGTCGAGGCCGCGGTGATCGGAATACCGGATCCCGACTTCGGCCAGCGGCTCAAGGCCTTCGTCGTCGTGCGCGCAGGCACGCGGCTCTCCGAAAAGCAGGTCAAGGACCACGTCAAGGGCAAGCTCGCGCGCTACAAGGTCCCCCGCGAGGTCGAGTTCATCGACGAGCTCCCCCGCAATCCGACCGGCAAGGTGCTGGCCCGCGAGCTCGAGGCGCGCGAGCGCGACGGCGACGGCGACGGCGACGGCGACGGCGACGGCGACGAATAGACTTCTCGTGCCCATGCGCCGGCTGTTCGGACCCCTGTTCATTCTCGCCGGGACCCTGCACTTCCTTGTGCCCGGGGTCTACGAGTCGATCGTCCCCGAGTATCTGCCCGCCCGTCGCGCGCTCGTCTATGCCAGCGGCGTGGCCGAGATCGCCGGCGGCCTGGGGGTTCTGAACCGTCGCACGCGCAGGCTCGCGAGCTGGCTCAACGTCGCGACCCTGCTCGGCGTGAGCCCCGTCCATGTGGAGATGGCGCTCCACCCCGAGGAGTGGGAGCACAAGGTCCCAGGCGGCCGTCCCGCCCTGATCGCCCGCCTCCCGCTCCAGGGACTGCTCATCGCCTGGGCGTGGGCGGCGGGACGTTAGGGTCGCTAGGTCGGCGCGCGCGCGAGGGACATGACGGAAGCGTCCTCGCTCGCCGAGCTCCTGCGCCCGGTGATCAGGAGCGAGCTCGTTCTGGCCGCGATCGCCTCGGTGCCCCGTGACCGGTTCGTCCGCAGCGGCGAGCGCGACCGCGCCTACGAGAACGTCGCGCTCCCGATCGGGTACGGACAGACGATCTCCCAGCCCCTGGTGGTGGCGCGGATGCTCGAGCTCCTCGAGCTCGCCCCGAGCGACCGCGTGCTGGACGTGGGCACCGGGTCCGGCTACCACGCGGCGCTCCTCTCGCGCCTCGTGGATCAGGTGTGGACGATCGAGCGCCACGCCGAGCTGAGCGCCGGGGCCGAGGAGGCGATCCGCGGGCTGGGGATAGAGAACGTCGGCTTCGCGCTGGGAGACGGATCGGCAGGACTGCCCGAGCATGCGCCCTTCGACGCCATCAACGTGGCGGCCGCGACGGGGGCCACGGTCCCGCCCGCGCTCGAGGATCAACTCGCCGCGGGCGGGCGGCTGGTCGCGCCGGTGGGCGCCGAGGACCAGCACCTGACCCTGATCCGCCGAGCCGGGGGGCGGCTCGAGGCGACCACGCTCGAGCCCGTGCGCTTCGTTCCCCTGATCGTGCCGGGCGAATGACCGGCGGCGTCGCTACGGTCCGTGGCGTGCGCCTCATGCATGCCCACGAGGTCGGCGCCGCCGACCGGATCGAGCTCACCGAGAACCTGCTCATCCACGCCGAGAATGCCGTCGTCCTGCCCAAGCTGCCGGACGCGAGCTTCGACCTCATCTACATCGATCCACCCTTCAACACCGGTCGGGTCCAGCGTAAGCGCACGCTGGCGGCCGAGCACGACGAGGAGGGGGGCGAGCGCGCCGGCTTCGGCGGGCGCCGCTACCGGACCCGGCTGCTGGCGGACATGAGCTACGACGACGACCGGCGCGAGTACCTGGACTTCATCGTCCCGCGCCTCGAGCACGCGCGGCGCCTGCTCGCCGAGCACGGAACCCTCTACCTCCACCTCGACTACCGCGAGGCCCACTACTGCAAGCTCGCGCTCGACGAGATCTTCGGACGCGACTGCTTCCTCAACGAGATCGTGTGGGCCTACGACTTCGGCGGCAAGCCCAAGCGGCGCTGGCCGGCCAAGCACGACACCATCCTCGTCTACGTCCGCGTCGCCGGCCGTCACCACTTCGACTCCGACGCCGTCGAGCGCGAGCCGTACATGGCGCCCGGCCTGGTCACGCCCGAGAAGGCCCGCCGCGGCAAGCTCCCGGTCGACACCTGGTGGCACACGATCGTCCCCACCAACGGCCGCGAGAAGACGGGCTACCCGACCCAGAAGCCCGAGGGGGTGGTGCGGCGCATCGTCGCCGCGTCCTCGCGCCCGGGCGGGTGGTGCCTCGACTTCTTCGCGGGATCTGGAACACTCGGCGCCGTATGCGCCGCGCAAGGTCGCCGTTTCGTGCTCGTCGATCACAGCCCGACCGCCGTCGCCATCGCCGCGCGGCGACTCGCCCTCCCGGTGCAACTCGCCGCCTGCTGATGGAGCGCGACGATGAGATCGCGGCAGCTACGGGCTAGCGCCCGCTCGCGGCTCGCCGTCGCCAGCTCGGCGATCATTCTCGTCATCGCGGTGATCTTCTCGCTCCTGCATTCGTCAGGGCCGCCGCCACTACCGCTGCCGGGACTGGGTCGCCCCGCCCCGCCCGGCGACCCGTTCGCCTACCGGCCGGGCCGGCAGGCGGATTTCCAGGCGCGCGCGACGGCGGGCGAGGAGTACGTCCTCTTCGTCAAGAGCCCGGGCGGAGTGCCGGCCACGGCGGCGCGCGTGGCCGCCTACCGGCCGCTCGTGGATCAGGCCGCCAAGGGGACGGGCATCGATCCGAACCTGCTCGAGGCGATCGTCTTTCTCGAGAGCGCAGGCTATCCCGACGCGCTCGCCGGACCCGACGCCTCCGACGCCGCCGGCCTCACCCAGATCCTCGCCCAGACCGGCTCGTCCCTGCTCAGCATGCACATCGACCTGGCCCGCAGCACCCGGCTCACGAACGAGATCGCCAACGCCTACTCGCTCGGCGAGACCGGTCTGGTGGCCCAGCTTCAGCGCCGGCGGGCCCGGATCGACGACCGCTTTGACCCGGCCAAGGCGCTCGCCGCCACGGTGCGCTACCTCGAGATCGCCCGGCGCGACCTCGGGCGCGAGGACCTCGCGGTCGTCTCCTACCACATGGGGATCGGCAATCTCGAAAGTGTCCTGCGCGACTACGACGGGGGGCGGCCCGTGCCCTACGCGCAGCTCTTCTTCGACACCGCGCCCGATCGGCATGCTGGCGCCTACGCCCTACTTCAGGGGTTCGGCGACGACTCCTCGCTCTACTACTGGCGCATCCTCGCGGCCGAGAGCATCATGTCCCTGTACCGCTCGGACCGCTCGCGGCTCGTGCAGCTGAGCGCGCTCGAGACCGCCGCCGGCGACGACTCGAACGTCCTCCATCCCTCCAGCCAGACCGTGGTGTTCGCGACCCCCGACGATCTGGCGAACGCCTATGCGGCGCGCGAGGTACTCCCGCTGCCCAGCGACCCGGCCAAGCTCGGCCTCGCCTACAGCCCGGCGCTCGGGTCGCTCGCCCACCGTCTCGGCCAGCGACCGGCGCTGTACCACGGCCTGCGCCCGGCGGCGCTCGACCTCTTGATCGAGCTCGCCGCCCGCGTCCGCGTCCTGAGCCGATCCAAGGCGCCGCTGATCGTCGCCCAGGCGGTCACAGATGGGAGCTACGAGCACCTGCTCGGCACACCGGGCGGCTACTCGTTGCCCACCACCGGCTACCAGTTCGAGATCGAGCGCACATACGCGAGCGCAGCCCAGGCGGTCGCCTTCCAGGCCATGCTCGACCGACTCCAGGCCCTCAACGTGATCGCCTGGTCGCGCGAGCCCACGACGATCGACGTGACGGTCGCGTCCGACGCGGGGCGAGTGATCGTAGACGGGCCCTTCGGGCCTTGAGACTTCGGTCGCGGGCTCACGCCTCGGCGCGACATCCGCGCCGAAGTCCCCCTCTGGTGGTTACTCCGAGGTCACAAGGCGGCAGCACTTTGGTAACACCAGCGCCCCCGGACCCGACCTAGGATCGCGGTCGTCCTGGTTGCCAGCGCCCGTCCGGAAGGGATCTTCGCCATGCCCGAAATCACCCGTCGTCGCCTGTTGAGCTCCGCAGCCGTCGGGGCCGGGGGAGCGCTCGCCTCCTCGCTCCTGCCGCCGGCGCTGGCCCGCGCCGCCGCTGAGGGCCCGCGGCGGGGCTCGCTCAGCGATGTCAAGCACGTCGTCGTCCATATGCAGGAGAACCGCTCCTTCGACCATTACTTCGGGACGCTCGCGGGCGTGCGCGGGTTCGGCGACCCGGGCGCGCTGATTCAGGCCAACGGAAAGTCGATCTTCTACCAGCAGGACCCCAACAACCCCGACGGGTACCTGCTCCCCTGGCACCTGGACACGCTGAGCACGAGCTCGCAGGCGATCCCTTCGACCTCGCACGCCTGGACCTACCAGCACGACTCGCTCGACATCACCGTGAGCAGCACTCCCGGCGCCCCCACCACCGCGCTGAACGACGACTGGGTTCCCACCCACTACATCTCCGACGGTGCCGCGCACTACTGGTACACAATGGGCTACTACGAGCGCCAGGACATTCCCTTCCACTTCGCCCTGGCCGAGACCTTCACCCTGTGCGACGCGTATCACTGCTCGCTCCTCGGCCCGACGTGGCCCAACCGCATGTACCTGATGACGGGCATGATCGACCCGCTGAGCACGGGCGGCGGACCGATCATCTCCAACGTGGTGCCGAGCCCCTACACGGGCAAGCCGTACACCTGGACCACGTACCCCGAGCGCCTGACCGAGGCGGGGATCAGCTGGCGCGTCTACCAGGAGGAGGACGACTACGGCACCAACCCGCTCGAGTGGTTCGCCGCCTACCAGAACGCGGGCCCGGGCTCGCCGCTGTACGAGAACGCCCTGACCATCTACCCGGCGGATCGCTTCGAGTGGGACGCGCGCCACGACAAGCTCCCCACCGTGTCGTGGATCCTCCCGACCTCGGGCCAGAGCGAGCACCCGGCCTACATTCCGGCCTCGGGGGCAAACTTCCTCGCCTCGAAGCTGAACGCGGTGGCCGAGAACCGGGATCTGTGGTCCAAGACCGTGTTCATCGTCAATTACGACGAGAACGACGGCCTCTTCGACCACGTCTTGCCGCCCCTGCCGCCCGCCGGCACCGCGGCCGAGTTCGTGGACGGCCTGCCCATCGGCGGCGGCGTCCGCGTGCCGTGCTTCATCGTCTCGCCCTGGAGCGTGGGAGGCTACGTCGCCACCGAGCAGTTCGACCACACCTCGGTGCTCCAGTTCCTCGAGCGGCTGACCGGCGTGCAGGAGCCCAACATCACGGACTGGCGCCGCGAGACGTTCGGCGACCTGACCTCGGCGCTGGGCTTCTCGAACGGCAAGCGATCGACCTTCCCGCCCCCGCTGCCCGCGACCATCGGCGAGTTCTGGCAGGCCGAGACCGAGGTCGAGACGCTGCCGGCCGCGACGATCCCGGGCGCCGACCAGACGCCGCCGGTCCAGGAGACGAGGCGACCGCCGCTGCCCTGGACCCCGCAGGAGCGGACGCGGAAGGCCGAGCGGGCGGCGAGGGCGCTTCCGGGCACGGCGAGCCGTTACGTCGAGAACCGCACCACGCACGCTGCCGACTTCAAGACTGGGGCCACCGACAAGGTCTACCTGGCGAAGATCGCCGCGGTCGAGGACAACACGGTGAGCGCGAGCTCGGCCCTGGCCTACGTACCAGGGATCGTGGGCGGAAACGTGGCGATCTTCGACGCCTCGTCGTACGTGCTGGCGTCGGCCGTCGCCGGCGGGTTGACAAACCCCTACGGGATCGCCGCCACGCCGGACGGAACCGAGGTGTGGGTCACCAACTCGGGCACCAACACGGTCTCGGTGATCAGCACCGCGACGAACAAGGTCACCGGGACGGTGGTGGTCGGGATCTACCCGCACGGGATCGCCATCACGCCTGACGGAACCACCGCCTACGTGGCCAACACCGGACCGAACACGGGCCCGGGCGGCTCCCAGACCGTCTCTGTGATCGAAGTGGCGAGCCAGACGGCGACGGGGACGATCACCGTGGGCGAGGCGCCCCAGATGGTTACCGTCTCGCCGGACGGCTCGCTCGTGTTCGTGACCTGCGCCGACGGCGTGTACGTGATCACGGCGTCGAACGGCCGCGTGCGCCAGGTCCGGGAGGAGCTGCGCAACCCGCACGGAGTGGCGCTCACCCCGGACGGGGCGCACGCCTACGTGACCGATACCGAGCGCGACCGGGTCATTGTGCTCGACACCTCGAGGCTGCGCACGGTGGCCCGGATCCCGGTCGGGGCGACGCCATGGGGCGCGGCCTTCACGGCCGACGGCTCGAGCGCCTACGTGACCAACGCCAACGACGACACCGTGTCGGTGATCGACACCGCCTCGCTCACCGTCACAGCCACGGTCACGCTCGGGTCAAGCGCCACCCAGGGCAACCACATCCCGACCGCGATCGCCCTCAGCCCCGAGGGCGCCATCTGGGTAGCGTGCAACACCTCGAGCTCGCTCGTGGTCATCGACCCGGCGACGAACACCGTGGCCGATTCGACCGATATAGGACTGGGCGACGGTCCGACCGGGATCGCCTTCGCTTAAGCGCGCGCAGCGCGCCGCGCTCAGGCGACCTTGGCCTCGCGCTCGGGCAGGCGAGGGGCCTCGGCGATCGCCTGCGCCATGCGTGCCTCGTAGGCGGCGCGCGCGGCGTGGTCGGGGTCGACGAGGACCTTGTCGCCCTTGATCAGGCGCGTCACCCACTCGGCCACGGCAACGGGCACGAGCGTCTTGGAGCGCAGCAGGAGGCCCATGGTCCTGGGCACGTATACCTCGTAGCGCCCGGTCTGGAGCGCCTCCACGATCGCGTCGGCGACGTCCTCGGGCTCGACGAGCTTGAACCCACGGGTATTCGACAAGCCCGAGCCGAGCTCGGTGTTGACGACGTGGGGCATGACGACGGTGACGCCGATGCGGGTGCCGCGCACCTCTTGCCGGATCGCCTCGGTGAGCCCGACCACGGCGTGCTTGGTCGCACAGTAGGTGGCACCACCGGAGACGCCGGCCTTGCCCGCTGTGGAGGCGATGTTGACGAGATGACCGCTCCCGCGCTCGGAGAAGCGCTCGAGCGCAAGCTTGGATCCGAAGATCACGCCGCGGAGGTTGATGTCGACGATCCGGTCCCCCATCGCATCGGCCTCCTCGAGGAACGGGCCGATGGGCATGATCCCGGCATTGTTGATGAGGACGTCGAGGCCCCCGAGCCGCTCCTCCACCTGATCGAGGAAGCGGGTGAAGCTCGCGCGGTCGGTGACGTCGAGCCCCAGCCCGACGGTCCCTGATCCCAGTTTCTCGGCCGTACGCTCGGCCAGCGCGACGTCGATGTCTCCGATCGCGACACGGGCGCCCTGCGCGATCAGGGCGAGCGCGGTGGCTCGGCCTATGCCGCGCCCGCCGCCGGTGATGGCCACGACGCTGCCGAGGAGCGATCGCGGTGTTCTTGCCATGGTCCTTTGTCCTCCTGTTGTTGCGTGGGCTACCGGGACCGTACAGATCCTGGAGACGCGCCGCCGCTCAGGAGGG
>Ga0302325_10009461_pt1 | contig 21255 bp, 22 predicted proteins | sample Palsa_T0_2_FD_201948 | JGI IMG/M metagenome (GOLD analysis project Ga0302325, IMG submission 201948) | Peat permafrost microbial communities from Stordalen Mire near Abisko, Sweden - Palsa_T0_2 | ecosystem: Environmental > Terrestrial > Soil > Palsa > Peat permafrost | place: Sweden: Abisko...
GCCGGCCAGGTAAAGCCCGCCGTCGACAAGGCGGTCAACGAATTTGCGGTGCGCGGCTTTCGCTCGTTGGGTGTGGCGCGCCTCGAGGGAGAAGGCCAATGGCAGTTTCTTGGTGTGTTGCCTCTGTTCGACCCGCCACGGGAAGATGCCAAGGCAACCATCGCGACCGCGCGAAAGATGGGCGTGAAGATTAAGATGGTCACCGGCGATGCACTGGCCATCGCCCAGGAAACCGCCAAGAAATTAGGGATGGGCGCATCCATTCTCGACGCCGGCAGCTTAGGCGACTCAAAGAAGCAGGAGACAAAGGCGGTAGCCGCTTCGATCGAGAAGGCCGACGGTTTTGCCCAGGTGTTTCCCGAGCACAAGTTTCACATTGTCGATGTCCTGCAAAAACTCGGCCACATCGTTGGCATGACAGGCGACGGCGTGAATGACGCCCCTGCGCTGAAAAAGGCCGACTGCGGCATCGCCGTTTCGGGTGCGACGGACGCGGCCCGCGCGGCGGCAGCGATCGTGTTGATGACGCCGGGCCTCTCGGTGATTATTGACGCGATCAAGGAGAGCCGCAAAATTTTCCAGCGGATGAACAGTTACGCGATCTACCGGATCGCTGAGACGCTGCGCGTGCTGTTGTTCATGACGCTGGCGATCCTGATCTTTAACTTTTATCCATTGACGGCGGTGATGATCGTGATGCTGGCGCTCCTCAACGACGGCGCCATCCTGTCCATCGCCTATGACAACGTCATTTACAAGAATGAGCCCGAGGCCTGGAATATGCGCGTGGTGCTAGGGATCGCCACCGTACTGGGCGTTGTCGGCCCCGTGGCCGCGTTTGGCCTGTTTTTTCTTGGCGACCGCGTATTTCACTTCGACCACAAGCATCTTCAGCCGATGATGTATCTGATGCTGTCCCTAGCGGGACATCTGACGATTTTCCAGACGCGCACACGCGGCCCGTTCTGGTCCATACGCCCTGCGCGGATCCTATGGGTAGCGGTGCTCGGGACCCAAATCGTGGCGACGTTGATTGCGGTTTATGGGCTGTTCATGCCAGCCCTCGGTTGGGGTTGGGCGATGTTCGTTTGGGGCTATGCCCTGGCCTGGTTCTTCGTGACTGACCCGGTGAAACTGCTCGCCTATCGGATTTTTGATCCCGCCAAAGCCAAAGCTAATCCTGAAGCTAAAGAGGATGCTAAGCCTGAAGCCAAACCCGAATCCGGGCCTGAAGCTGGAGCCACGGCTAAGGGGAACCTGGAAACGAAAATCGACTCTAAAACCGAGTCTAAACCTGAAGCGAAGTCCGAAGTCGAAGCTAAACCGGAGCCTGAAGCCAAAACCAAGACACCGTTGGATTTGACCCCCCAGATCGCCACAAGGGCGTATGAACTATACGAGCAGCAGGGCCACCAGGACGGTCAATCAGTTCAGAACTGGAACAGAGCGGAGCGGGAGATTCAAAAAGATCAAACCAAGCCTGAACCGAAACCCGAAGCCAAGGCGGAGCCTGCGTCTGAAGCCAAAGCTGAATCCAAGCCGACAGCCAAAGTTGAGGCAAAACCTGAGGCCAAAATTGAGCCGAAGCCGGAAGCGAAGGTCCAGCCACCGCCTGACACCAAAATCGAGCCGAAAGCTGAAACCAAAACCGAGCCCAAACCCGAATCTAAAGAGGAGTCCAAGGCTGATCCCAAAGCTCAAGCCAAATCCGAATCAACGCTTAAGGCTGAACCCAAACCCGAACCCAAGGCCAAGACGCCGTCCGATTTGACGCCGCAGATCGTCGAGCGAGTCCATGCACTCTACGAGCAGTTGGGACGTGAGGAGGTTCGAGCAGTTGAGGACTTGGAGAAGGCGGAGCCGGAGACTCGGAGTTGAAACCGAAACATTTATGAAAGCCACTCAACTGCTCCACAACCTGGGCCAGAGCCTCTGGCTCGACAACATCACGCGCGACCTGCTGAACGGCGGCACGCTCAAGCGCTACATCGACGAACTCTCAGTGACCGGGTTGACTTCGAACCCAACAATTTTTGATCACGCCATCAAGAACAGCACCGCCTACGATGTTGCGATCCGCGAGGTTTTGGAGAAAGGGAAAACAGGCGAGAGCCTTTTCTTCGATCTGGCGCTGGACGATCTCACCCGCGCCGCCGACCTGTTCCGGCCGCATAACGACTGCACGAACGGTGTGGACGGATGGGTGTCGCTGGAGGTGTCACCACTGCTGGCGCACGACACGGCGGGCACCATAGCCGCCGCCAAGGAACTTTCCGCGCGGGCGGGTCGACCCAACCTGTTCATTAAGATCCCGGGCACCAAAGAAGGTTTGCCCGCCATTGAAGAGGCGATCTTCGCGGGTGTGCCGGTCAACGTGACGCTTCTGTTTTCGCGCGAGCACTACGTGGCGGCAGCCGAAGCGTACCTGCGCGGCATCGAACGGCGCATCGCCGCCGGCCTCAATCCCCAGGTCGGCTCCGTGGCCTCGGTGTTTATCAGCCGTTGGGACGCTGCCGTGGCGGGCAAGGTCCCGGAGGCGTTGAACAACCGGCTCGGCATCGCTATCGCTGATCGCATCTACAAAGCGTACCTGAACCTATTGATCAACCCGCGCTCGCAGCGCGCGTACAATGCAGGCGCCCGGCCACAACGACTGCTGTGGGCCAGCACCGGAACCAAGGACCCAAAGGCATCCGATACTCTTTACATCAAGGCGCTGGCCGCCCCATTCACTGTGAACACGATGCCCGAGGGAACCTTAAAAGCCCTCGCCAATCACGGCCAAATAGGCCCGGTCATGGCAGCGGACGGCGGCGATTGCGAAAAGGTTCTGGACCGGTTCGCCCAGGCCGGCGTAAACGTGGACACCCTGGCCGCCCGCCTACAGGACGAGGGCGCAAAATCGTTTGTGAAATCATGGAACGAATTGATAGCGGTGATTGCTTCCAAGATCGACGCTCTCAGGCAGGCCGTCTGACCTGGATCATGATCTTCTCCTTACCGGTTCAGAGGACCGGCCGGGAGGAGCCTGTGGATTACTGATACGACTTACTCGGCCCAATCCAAATATTCCAGTTTGCGCTGCAACGGCCATTCGGCTGGTTGCGTCGGCGTGATCTCTCTCACATTGCAAGTCTTATCGCCGATCTTGATCAGTTTGGCGGGCGTCGACAAGTTCGGTGCATGTTCAACCTGCAACCGCTTGCGTTCCTGTTTGGGTAAACTTTTGTCGTCGGCTACCTCTTGGACAAGGAGGCGAACTTCCTGGCCGAAGTAATCCTCAAGCTCCTGTGGCGTGGTCTCCGTGTCCTCGATGGTGTCGTGCAAAATCGCTGCCTGGAGCGTGGGCAATTCGAGTTTGGCTGAGGAGTTCCTCCTCCTCGCTGGCAAAGCGCTCTGCCAATGTACCTGCAGTAACCATCACGCAACCATGTTTGGGCTTAGGCTAATTTGGTTGTGAATTTGGAAATTACTCGGCCGCTGGAGCGAGGTTGTCACTGCTTGACAGATACCTTGCAAAAACGGTCATGACGCACATTTTCGTATTGACGGCGGGAGCGCTGCTGCCGGCGCTATTTGCGCTCTTAGTTGCATGTGTCGCTGCAATACCCAGCACCAGGCTCGCTGTGGAAACAATGCCATCGTTCGTGCACAATACCGCAGCGCGGAGCCAGCCGGCGGAGGCTTTTGACCGAACGCTGCAATAATTAACGGGGCCGATGCACCAATGTGTATAGCCACGACCGGGGTTCTGAACTTGTGGATCGGTGGCCTCAGGCGGCGGACCCAGTGCGGCGCGAGAAATTTGCCCAGCGGAGGTTGAGATCGGATGAAAGGGCTGGAATTCTTCCTATCCTTCAGGAGAACCCGCAAGAGCTCACTTTTCGAACACCTTTTTGATGTCGCCAACCTTGTCTTGGACTTTGCCCTTGAGCTTTTCGGCGGTTCCCTCCTCTTCCATATCAGGGTTGTCGGTGGCTTGGCCTACTTTCTCCTTCACCTTGCCAACGGCTTGGTGAACCTTACCTTGAATCTTGTCTTTAGCACTTTCGTCCATAGTACTTTGCTTACCAAAAAAGGATGGAATTGCAAAACTTTTCGCTAGTCACCTGCTTTGCCTACAAAGCTATTGAGTATGTTGGCCAGCGTGCAGCGATGGGCCGGGGTGGTGACGTTTGAAGACCGCCTCCGGGCCAGGCTGAGCGTAGGATCCTACCGATACAATACAAAAATACCGATGCGATCATCTCCGCCTTCCGGGAATTAGCTGCAACTGAGCGCGTGGCAATCAGCGTGCGCGAGGGCAAAAAGGTCCGCCAACAAGTGATCGCTACTCTGGGGCGATTAGACCTCTTGGAAGCAAGCGGACAGTTGGAACGCTTGATGCGCTCAGGGTTGCGCCATTGCGAAAGTTTTGCAGTCCTTGATAATGCTGTTGCAGTCACACCCGATAATCTATACGTGGTCTCTGGCTCCTACGACAAGACGTTATGCGTCTGGGACCTAATGACGGGGGAAACCAAAACAACACTTCATGGCCACACCGGTTCGATCAGTGCCGTGGCAGTCACACCCGATGGTCGCCACGTGGTTTCCGGCTCCGACGACAAGACCCTGCGCGTTTGGGATTTGGCGACTGGGGAAACCAAAACAACACTTCATGGCCATACCAGTTCGATCAGTGCCGTGGCAGTCACACCCGATGGTCGCCACGTGGTTTCCGGCTCCGACGACAAGACCCTGCGCGTTTGGGATTTGGCGACTGGGGAAACCAAAACAACACTTCATGGCCATACCAGTTCGATCAGTGCCGTAGCAGTCACACTCAATGGCCGCCAAGCGGTCTCTGGCTCCCGGGACAAGAGGAAAAGCGCTGTGCTTGGAGCACCCCAATATAGCGGTGTTTTTGGGAAACTACGCGCTATGTTTGCGAGGCATGGACCGCTCTCAGGGAGCCGAATCACTTGAAGCGCGTGCGCAAGCAATTCGGGTTAAGAGCGCCTGATAGGGTACGAGGTGTAGCGCCAACTTGTTTCGAGGTGATGGCGTCAAAGCATTTCGTGGGAAAGGTGGGATTTTGTCATGCTCTTTCGTGGGCTGCACACAGATTAGAAACCTGAAGTTCTGAAGTCCTCGAGTTTATACCAGTCGGCATAAAGATGCGATCTTCTCCGACGCACTCCGCAATGTTTCTGGAGCAGAGACGCGGCAGTAGCCGGATCGCCAGCAGTATCGGCGGAAAGGGCCGCGCGCTCAAAATGCTGCTCAGCGCCTGGGAATATGGCCGACATTGCTTTGGCGGCCGCGTTGGTTGCTGGTTAGTCGGGAAGGCAATGCGGAACTTTGGTCGCCGACAGAGGTTACGACTCCGATGCCTCGCGGATGCTGCTGGTGGAAAAGGATATCTTTCAGTGCGTGGCCATCAATGGCACACGCAAGGAGAACCGGTCGCCTCTCCGCGGCTACTATCGGAAGCGTCACCATATAGAGACCTTCTTCGCTGCTCTCAAACGCCCAGCGCCGCGTCGCCACTCGATATGAGAAACTTGCGTTCTCGTTCGCGGTTTCGTTACTCCCGGCGCTATTCTCACTTGGATCTCTTGAGCCATTTTTCAAACACACCGTAAGCGGTTCCTAAAGCGTCTTCCGAGCGGAGCAGCTGGAAAACATTCTGGGACAGAACCGCCGTTTCGAGAGCTTTACCGAGCCCGGAAGGAAGCCCATTTCCGATCTGAAGCACAACAATGATAGGGATTCTGCGTGACTATCCCTTGATAAGTCCCGTAAATCCCCCAACCCAAAGAGTAGTCAGGATCCATCCAGCGATAATATGAATCCACAAGTAATAACGAAAGAATCCGGCCAGGAGACGACTTGAAGAATCTGATACCGGCATCCAGTGATCCGCGAGCTTTAGGTCCAAGATGGGCACAAACGTTTCCAACGAATATATCAGCGCGTAAAACTTGGGACAATTCTCTTTGAGCGCTCGCACCTGACCTGCTCCGGATGCGTATGCCTCTTCCTTGGTCGGCACTACCATTCCACGGACATAAGCAATGCGAAATAGGGCCCAACCAAGGCGAATGACCATCCCGCTCGCATAAAGTGCCACCCAAGTAACCACGATCAGCCGCGATCGCCAAGGAGTCTACGCTGAGGGCGCCCGTCGCGCCCCACCCGAAGCAGTCCAAGTAGCGGATCGCTTTCACATGGTTCTAAACCTTACCCAAGCGGTAGAACGTGAAACTTGCTGTCAATCGCCGGCAGCTTCGAATCGCCTCCCCAAGCGCACCGGCACTGCCGCTATTGCTGACAACAGAGGAAGTGAAAAGTCGAACCGAGCAGATCCGAGTCAGATCCAGCATCGTAATTGCGGCGATGGAAGTTGCCCGGCAACGACGGCAGCAGAAGCTGGAGCTGTTTCGGACGATCAAGCAAATGCGAGCCGCTGGACAGGCCAGGCATGACTATGTCGCCGGTTGGGAGGAATGGATGGAGACGCACTCATCACTGGCAAAGAAAGGACTGGCCGAGGGCGACCTTTCCCGGATCAGCCTGGCGGTCTTGCGCACCCACGAGTCCAAGCTGGCTCCGGGCGGCCTCATCGCCAGCCTTTCGATTCCGTGGGGATTTAGCAAAGGGGATGACGACCTCGGCGGCTACCATTTGGTATGGTCGCGCGACATGGTGGAAACGGCCGGCGGCTTGCTGGCGGCGGGCGCGCACGAGGATGTCCGCCGCGTGCTCTCCTATTTGCAGACCACGCAACTGGCGGATGGCCACTGCCCCACAAAACATGTGGCTGGACGGCTCGCCTTATTGGAACGGAATCCAGATGGACGAGACGGCTCTGCCCATCTTGCTGGTGGATTTTGCGCGACGGGAAAAGGCGTTGATCGAAGGTGATGTAGCCCGAATTTGGCCGATGGTCCAAAAGGCCGCGGGCTATCTCATTCGCAATGGCCCTGTTAGCCCGCAGGATCGGTGGGAGGAAGACCCCGGTTACTCGCCGTTTACGGTCGCGGCGGAAGTCGCCGGATTGCTCGCGGCGGCGGATTTGGCGGAACTAAATCGGGAAGGTTCCATGGCCATCTATCTCCGGGAGATCGCCGATGTCTGGAATGATTCTGTCGAGCGCTGGATGTATGTCTCCGACACGGATTGGTGCCGCCAATACGAAGTCGATGGCTACTATGTCCGCATCACGCCGACGGATTCGGATGACGGCGTGTCCCGCTTCCAGGAGAGTGTGCATGTCAAGAACGTCCGAGCCGCGGAAGACAGTCGGCGCGCCAGTCATCTCGTAAGTCCTGATGCGCTCGCTCTGGTGCGCTTCGGCTTGCGCGCGGCCGACGACCCGCGCACGCGCGACACCGCGAAAATCATCGACGCTTTGCTAAAGGTAGAAACGCCGTCCGGTCCCACTTGGCATCGCTATAACGACGACGGCTATGGCGAGCATGAAGACGGTGCCCCTTTCGACGGAAAAGGCATCGGCCGCGGCTGGCCCTTGCTCACCGGCGAGCGTGCCCACTGTAGGAGTAGCTGCTCTCGGCGGCTTGCTCTTTGGCTATGATACGGGCGTTATTTCCGGGGCTATACTGTTCATTAAAAATCACTTTTCCCCGTCGGCCACGATGGAGGAAATTGTCGTTAGTTCCGTTTTAGTAGGTGCCGTTGTGGGCGCAACGATTGGCGGCGCTCTCACTGGCCGTTTTGGTCGCCGCAAAATGATCATCCTGGCTGGCATTATCTTTACAGCCAGCGCCATCGGCACGGCTCTGGCGCCAACAGTCGCTTGGTTGATCGCTGCCAGAATAGTAAGCGGAATCGGCATCGGCATCGCTTCATTTATTTCTCCGATTTATATCGCCGAAGTGGTGCCGGCAAAAGTTCGCGGTTCATTGGTGGCGGTCAACATGCTGGCGATTACCAGCGGCATCGTGATTGCCTATCTGGTGGACTATGCCTTTTCCTCCAGCGGAGGATGGCGCTATATGTTTGGCTTGGCGGCCATCCCGTCCGTCGGCCTAGCCATTGGCATGTGGCGGTTGCCGGACAGTCCGCGCTGGTTGATCAGTCGGTCCATGTTGGAACAGGCGAAGCGGGTTCTACAGCGGGTCCGGACTGATGCCGACGTCAGTCCGGAAATAACGGACATCCAGAAAAGCATGGAAAAACAGGGTGCCGGCGGGATAATGGGACTCTTCCAACCTTCACTTAGGATGCCGATGATTGTCGGCTTGGGACTGGCGGTATTTCAGCAGATGACCGGCATCAACACGGTCATCTATTATGCCCCGACCATTTTCAAGTTCGCCGGCATTACCGCCGTGGGGCCCGCGATCCTGGCCGGTGCGGGGTTGACCATGGTGATGTGGCTTTTTCATGTGCTGGCCATCTTCCTGCTGGACCGCGTTGGTCGGAGGCCTCTGTTACTGGTCGGAGTGGCCGGTCAGATTATTGGACTGGCGATTTTGGGTGCTGCTTTCCAGCTCCAGCAGTTAGCAAGTTTCAAGAGTTATGTCGCCATGGCGGCCTGGTGATCTATGTCGCTTGTTTTGCTTTTGGACTCGGGCCGATTTTCTGGCTGCTGATTTCCGAGGTCTATCCGTTGAAGATTCGTGGTGCGGCCATGAGCGCCGTAACGGTCACTAACTGGGCATTGAATCTGGTGGTAGCCGTGACCTTCCTGACCTTGGTCGGAGTTCTTGGGCATGCAGGAACGTTCTGGTTATACGGAGTCATCGCGATCGGCGCTTGGGTTTTCTTTTATCTCCTGGTGCCGGAAACCAAAGGAAAAACGCTGGAACAAATTGAAGAACACTGGCGGTCAGGAAAGCCAGCACGGGCGTTATGAAGAAATCATCTGGCAAGCAAAAGAACGCACACCTCCTGACCGTCAATGGCGGCAAGGGTCGCCGGCGCCAAAACCATAGTACTCCTCTTCATGTTGCCGCGATACTCTGAAAAAGTGTTACCCGCACGCGACCCATATAGGGTGCAATCTCCGCCGTCGGCAAAGCCGCGTCAACAAGCGAACCTCGTTCTCGAGCAGGTCAACCGCAGCGGCATTCGGCTCCGGTCTGCATATCCCGGGCATTAATTAGGCGTCCCGGTAGAGGATGCCCAGCACGCATTTGTGGGCACGCACGGTGAGACTGTCATCACGTATTGTTTTTAACAACGACACAATGAACACTTGCGCTGGTGCTTATCCAATTGGTCCCTGCGATTGACTGATTAGCACTAAATCGGCGCTAATCCTTACAAAACCTATCCGGAGCGTTACGTTGGTGTAATGTCCGCTAAGAGAGAACCAAACAGTTCACCTAGCACGATCCTGTAGTGCCATCGAATATTCGAAGCCGCCTCAAGCGGAAACCGCGACCGCCTAGCGTAATCTAACATAGCGGTGAGTTTACTAGAATCATGAAAACACCAGTGTTCACCACTACCATGCTCTGTGCCGCGTCTTTCGGCGAAAAGGTCACCATTTTCCCGCATCTCATTGAGAATTCTCCAACCTAAGGCGCGAATAGAATCCTCTTTGGACTCACGCACGGCAATTGCGGCAATCTCAGGAGTCGCGAACCTATTCAGCATAGAGACAGCTTCCGCCTCCGAGCACGTCCTCAGCCGTTCACGATACTGTGCCTCAATTTTTCTGGTGAGAAAGCGAACATCTGTCTCATCCTGTGGTCTATCGGTCGATTGTTTGGTGATGATCAAGTCGATCGCTAAGCGGCTTTTTTGGGAGAAATACCTAGGTTTAGTCTGGTTGAATCCGCAGGCCGATGATTCCGCGTATATATGCGCAGCGCTCCTAAAACCTCATTTTACAATAATTTTGGAAATTTTTGCTGAGTTTGGGTTAGAGAGAGTCGAAACGGAATGGCAGTCACTTTTGCAAGAGGGCGAAAGTTAATCGCGCCAAACCGTTGGTGGAACGTATTCTTCGCAACATTAGAAAAGGATTTGAGGATGCTACCCGAAGAAACGAGTAAGGTTTGGGATTTCTTGAAATTCCAGAAAGCGATGGGTGGCTTTGTGTTGCTCGGAGGATCTGCTCTGTCGCTACGTATAAACCACCGATTCAGCGAGGACCTCGATGTCGCGTTTACCGGTCTCCCTCTCCCAACGGCCAGATTACACGCCTTGTCACGGTCGTTCGGGGAGCACGGGGTTGCCATTATTCACACCGATGATCCAGCTGCTGCGTTCGAATTCGAAGCGGCTGGCCATAACGTCTTTGAAACCGTGGGTAACCCGATGGGATTCAGCATCGCGATGGATGATCTGCCGAGGGAGGCATTACCACAAGTGGCGCCAACCCTGGATCGCCAGCCTGTGGCTTACCGCTGCACAACGATCAAAAAACCCAAGAACGCGACGCCAAAATCGCCGAGACAAAAGACTTGGAAAAAGAAATCACTGACTTCCGCCAAACCCGCGAAAAAGAAATCCAGGATCAGACGAAACGCATTCGGGACGCAATTGTTACCGAAATAATGGCCGTAGTTAACGATCAGGTAAAAACCACAAACTACGACCTCGTATTCGACAAATCTTCTGACCGCGGCGGTCGTAAAGCTTTTCGTCTGATATCACCCTCTTCACCCGCAATCCCTAGTCTTTGCCTTCGTACTTGAACGATAGACTCACCCGCGCGCGGAAAGCGGTGACTTTGCCGTCTACGATCACCAAATCGAGTTTGTTGACTTCCGCGACGCGCAGGTCGCGCAGCGTTTTTGATGCGGTTTCCACTGCATGTTTCGTGGCATCCTCCCAGGAACTCTCGCTGGTGCCGATGATCTCGGTGACGCGGTAAACGCTGCTTGTGCTTGCACTCTTACTCACTGTATTCTCCTTTGCTGTTTGTGGGTTGAATAATCGGTCGGCAGCGGCAGACCGCGCCGCTAGCACACTTCAGGTAGAGCTTTTCTTCAAATGGATCAAGCAGCATTTGCGAATCAGCTTCTACGGAAACTCGATGAACGCAGGCAAAACTTAGGTTTGGATCGCGGTGTGCGTTTATGTGCTGGTGGCGACCTTGAAGAAGGAGCTGCAGCTACCGCAAGTTCACACAGCATTTTACAAATTTTAATCGTGAGCACTTTTGAGAAAGTACCTCATCAGGTGGATCAAGCCAGATGTCGTAATCCTTGGTATTCCGGCGATTTCAAATACTCCACACTTTGATCGGGCAACTGACGTTCTGTGGCCAACTTTTTCTTGAGCTCATCCAATTCAGATCGATTCCGTAGTTTGTTGTGCCAAAGCAGAAAAATGACTTCCTCAAAAGATGCCAGCGAGTTCGATAATATCCCCTACCCGCAGTAGACGAGCCGACCTTCCTGCCCTCGGGCATCGCCAAGTAGAGTGTCGTTGGCTACGACTGCTTCCAAGCCTTTTGATATAACAGACATAATTGTGCGTTAACGTTTCAGATTTTTTATCAGAGTTTCTCCGATGCCCGCAGGCGTGTCCGCAACGGCGATACCAGCTTCTCGCAATGCTTCGATCTTTCCCGCTGCCGTTCCTTTGCCACCGGATACGATAGCCCCGGCATGACCCATTCGGCGCCCTGGAGGCGCCGTAACTCCGGCGATAAAAGCGGCAACCGGTTTATCGTAATGCTCTCTTATCCAGACCGCAGCCTCTTCCTCCGCTGTACCGCCAATCTCGCCAATCAGGATCAAAGCTTCGGTATTCTCATCTTCGCTGAATAGTTTAACCGCATCCAGGTGGGACGTTCCGTTTATTGGATCACCACCGATCCCGATACAGGTCGATTGCCCATACCCGCGCTGGGTCAATTGCCAAACTGCCTCATAGGTCAAAGTGCCTGAGCGCGAGATGACGCCGATGCTCCCAGCTTTATGAATGTATCCAGGCATAATTCCGATCTTACATTGACCGGGAGTAATGATCCCGGGACAATTCGGACCGATCAGACGGGAGTTTTTCTCCTCTAGAACCCTCTTCACCCGCATCATGTCCATCACAGGAACGCCTTCCGTGATGCAGACAATTAATTCCACGCCGGCATCCGCAGCCTCCAAGATCGCGTCCGCAGCAAACGGAGCAGGCACAAAGATCATCGTCGCATTGCAATCCGTCTGCCGGCGCGCCTCGTAGACGGTATCGAAAATCGGGACTTGGCCTTCGAATATTTGGCCCCCTTTCCCCGGGGTTACGCCGGCAACGACCTTGGTTCCATATTCCATGCAACCACTGGTATGAAACACGCCCGAGCTGCCAGTGATACCCTGAACAAGGAGCCTGGTGTTACGATCGACTAAAATAGACATCGGCTGGATACCCGGTAAATGCGATTTCGACAATTTTCATACACTGGAAGCCGGGCTAACCGGCCTGGGCTGCTGCGACGACCATCCGCGCCGCTTCAGCAAGTTCCGACGCCGGTTGAATCGGCAGTTTAGATTCTTCTAAAAGTTTCTTTCCCAGGGCGACGTTCGTGCCTTCCAATCGAACGACTAGGGGCACGGGTAAACTAACCGCCTTGACCGCGTTAATTATCCCTTGGGCAATCACATCACACCGAATGATCCCGCCAAAAATGTTCACCAGGATTGCTTTGACGTTCTTGTCGGCGACCAGAATTTTAAACGCCTCGGTCACCTGTTGTTCGCTTGCACCGCCACCCACATCGAGGAAGTTCGCCGGCGCGCCCCCAGCATATTTTATGATGTCCATCGTTGCCATGGCCAGACCTGCACCGTTTACCAGACAGGCAATGTTCCCCTCCAGACCTATGTAATTAAGACCAAATTTCGACGCCGCAAACTCGCGCGGATCCTCTTCGTAGACATCCCGCATTTCGAGAACCTCCTTGTGCCGGTACAACGCGTTGTCATCGAAATTGAATTTCGCATCGAGAGCAAGGACTTCTCCGCTTTTTGTTACCACTAGAGGATTGATTTCAACGAGCGAACAGTCGAGTGACACGAATAAATTGTAGAGATTCGCAAACAACTTTGAAGCCGCTTTCAGTTGGTCCCCTCGAAAATCGAGCTGTCTGCCGAGTTTCAGTGCTTGAAAAGGCCGCAATCCGAGAAGCGGATGCACCGGTTCACGAATGATTTTTTCCGGGTGCACTTCGGCGACCGTTTCGATCTCAACGCCTCCTTCAGTACTCGCAACGACTATTGGCGCCTCAGAGGCCCGATCCATCAGGATTGCAAAATAGACCTCGCGCGCAATGTCGACCGACTCTGCGACCAAAACCTTTCGCACTACCTTCCCGGTCGGACCGGTCTGATGGGTCACTAGAGTCTGACCCAACATCTTTTTCGCCAGCTCGCGAGCTTCGGCAGGCGTCGTGCAGAGTTTTACCCCGCCCTTGAATCCGTTGGTAAATGTCCCTTTCCCGCGTCCGCCGGCGTGGATCTGCGCCTTGACAACAAGGTGTGAGGTGTTGAGTCCCGCAGCTACTTTCTCCGCTTCTTCCGAAGTCTCAGCAGGTGCGCCTTTAGGGTTCGCAACATTGAACCGTTCAAATAGCTGCTTTGCCTGATATTCGTGGATATTCATTTCAGAGGGGATTCCCTGGCAGAGACCGGACGCCAGGCGCGGCTGAAACATATGGCGGGGCAGGAATAACCGTCAATCGGGAAGTGAAGAAGGGCGGTGAAAGTTGAACTTTGAACTCCCTGCGCTAAGGTCCCGCGTGCTCAGCCGGGACCCGGCGTTTTTTTGATTTGCGGATTTCCCGCCGGAGAGATCTGGGGCGTCGAGAGTTCTGGCGCCGTTTTCGTTCGATCTCAGACCGTCGCTCGGCCATTTCCCGTTTCCGTTTTTGGTCGATTAGCGTCATGAGACGATACTGTCGATCTGCACTTAAATCGGTCCCTGCAGCACCTGCACCGTCGACATCGAGGATCCTGTGATCGTGAATGTTGCGCAGCGATTGGATGTTCATCCAGCCGTCGTTTGCGTCAAATGGGCCGTGCAACGGGGGCAGAAAGGCGACGTTACACCTCAGCTACATTTATATGAATGAGACAATGCTAGTGTAGCGTCTCTTAAATGTCTTTAATAATACGCGGTCTGGTGTATGATCGAAGGATGGCAGGTCGACCGAAGGCAAATTTGGAGCTCACCGAAACGCAGCGCCAGGAATTAGAACGGATGGCGAGAGCCGGCACCAGTGAAAGGCGGATGGTCTTTCGAGCGCGCCTCATCCTGGAATGCGCGACCGGAGCGGATAACGTGCTGGTCGCTCATACTTTAGGTACGAGCCTACAAACTGTCACGTTTTGGCGGGGTCGTTTCCTACGAGAAGGGATGGGTGGCTTGGCAGAGTTGGCTCGCAGCGGGCGTCCAGAGCGCATTAAGCCGTCGCTCAAAGGCAGAATCTTGAGCGAAGCGGTCAGACCGCCGGAGGGGTTGGGACGGTGGAGTACCCGTTCGATGGCCAAGCATGTGGGAGTATCCAAGGCCACCGTGCAGCGCGTCTGGTCCACCAACGACATTAAGCCGCATCGGACGCGGATCTTCAAATTGTCGTGTGACGAACAATTCGAAGCCAAGTTCTGGGACGTCATCGGAGTTTATCTCGACCCGCCAGACAATGCGGTAGTGCTCTGCTGCGATGAGAAAAGCCAGTGTCAGGCGTTGCAGCGGAGCCAGCCCGGCTTGCCCTTAGGCCAAGGCCATTTCCGGACGGTCACTCACGATTACTACCGACATGGAACGGTGACCCTTTTTGCGGCACTGGATTACCTCAGTGGCAAAGTGATTAGCCAAGTGGCGCCACGCCATCGGCACAATGAGTGGCTCAAATTCTTGAAGAAACTCGACTCAGAAATCACCGAAGACTTAAGCATTCATCTGATCGTTGATAACTATTCGACGCACAAACACCAAAAGGTGTGCCGCTGGCTGGAGCGCCATCCGCGCTTTCATTTGCACTTCACACCCACTAGCGCTTCATGGATGAACATGGTCGAGCGGTTCTTCCGCGATCTAAGCCAACAAGCCATATTGCCTGGCAGCTTCGGATCGGTTGCCGAGCTCGTTGACACCATCAATCTCTACCTCGCACAACATAACTTGGAACCAAAGCGCTACGTCTGGCATGCCAGCGGCCAAGAAGTTCTCAACAAAATACACAGAGCATGGGAAGCGGCCACCAATCCACCTATTATTAAAGCTATTTAAGAAACGAAACACTAGGAGCGGTGCTCCCGGAAACGGTACTGTAGAACTAAAAGACTCAGACCCCCTTTTCCACGTTCACTGGCCAAAGGGTCAAAGTAGAGGTACTTCGATGCGTAGAAACGTCACGATAGAGGGCGGCAAATCCTGCGAGCTAAAATTAGCTCGATTGATGACGGATTGCTTGTCGGTCGAGAGGCCGGTACGTTCGTATAAGAGAGATCCAATCTGGCGCTGGGGCTGGCGGATGGACCACTTTCCTTGAAGACATTCCGCTTCTTAAAAGGCCCGTTTGAGCGGATCGTCGATCCGTATCAGTTCGATGAAATGCGTCCAGGAACCAAGAACAAATTTGACAATCGGTTTCCCGTCCGAAAGCGGAAATTCGTCGCGCCTGCAACGAGGACTCTCGCGTTAGTAGCTTCTGAATTGGCGCAGCCCGTGATTGAACATCAGGAAGTGGATCAAGCCAGATGTCGTAATCCTTGGTATTCCGGCTCAGTCCTTGGAGAATCACCGCCAGGCCGCGAGGAGCACCGACCTGGGTTTACTGGCAAGGAATGCAACTGCCTCTTGAGGCGTCATTTTCGTCAATTCGATAATTCGTTTTCCGGGAGGAGAAAACGCAACTGAACGGAGCAGGGGTGATGGCCAGAAAAAGATCGTGAACTTCATCGCCAATGAGCGGATAGTCCTCCACCAAAGGGGTCCAATGGACTAACAAAAGATGTCCGCCTGGTCTAAGAACGTTAACTATCCAATCCCTGCCAATAATGAGATCTCATTCGGACAGATAATAGCCCACCTCAGAGAGCACGATAAGATCAAAGGTCCGGCCAGGAGTTTCCCGCGGGAATTGCATTATCTGAAACTCAACCTTCAAGAGCTCGCGTTCGAGACGCTCCACTTCGTTCAAGTCTTCGATACTTATTTTAAGTTTCCCGTAAAGTTCATCCCGCCGCTGCACTCCTCTGCAATTTGGATTCTCATTTCTTCTGCTTCTCGGGGAGCCAAAGCATATGAAGCATATGCAAAAGATTTCGACGAAGCGAGAATATTGATTTGAGCAGGGTAGAAGATTCCGGCTATCGCGGGATCCGTGGCCAGATAGCTGAATGTACGTCGTCAGAAACTGATCAGAAGAAGGTGGCTTAATGAGCCTATCCAAAGCGAGCCGAGGCTCTACTAAAGCAATCGATAGCGGGCGGTGGCGCCAAGGCTCGCCTCCCAGAGAGGTTCTAAGACATTGATCGAACATTTGGCCTATGCATTGGTTGCAGCTAGAAAAGGCATTTATTATGGATATTACTTGAATGTGCTACAAATATGGCGTAATGGGGAAGATTCATTCGAGGCAATTCCGATTTCCGCGACGCCAGAATTTTGATGATCACCGGTGATTTTGGCGTTGTCGGCCAATGCCGGCCAGGTAAAGCCCGCCGTCGACAAGGCGGTCAACGAATTTGCGGTGCGCGGCTTTCGCTCGTTGGGTGTGGCGCGCCTCGAGGGAGAAGGCCAATGGCAGTTTCTTGGTGTGTTGCCTCTGTAACGTGATCTAGCAGAACTCCTGAAGCTCCAGCCAAGGATTTCGGCGTAACTCCGAAACTCTATGCTCCCAAATCATCTTTAGATAGAAGAAGGCAGACGATCCTCGTTGTGCAGCTGTCAGCACTTGGTTGACCTTTGCCTCGTACCGCGCTACCTGGGTGGACTCTTTACTGAGCGCACTCGCCAACTTTGTTGCCTTCGTCTGAATATCTGCGGCGTTTTCCGGGTTCGTCAATATTGCCAGGTGTAACGATACTTGCGCTGTCTCGACTTGCGCCCAGGCAGAACGGAGACTGTACTGACCGACCTCACGGATCTGTTTTAGCTTCTCTTTTTGATCATCGGTTAACTGGAGATTTTGCCAAAAGCGGTGTTGCATGGAATTCTGAACCCGCTGAGTTTCGATTTTGCTTTGCCCTGTAGGGCTTGGCTCAGCGACTTGGGCGAACAGACAACTGGCGTATGCCAATGCTAAAAGGGTGATAGCAATTTTCTTCATACGGTTTTTCTTGTCAGGGTTGTGAGATTCCGGGTTGGACTTCTGGCGCCTTGCAATTTTCAACTTGCCGCAATGACGACGGTGCTGCTTCTATCATCGCGAGGTTACCACTTCCAAATCTCGCACTATTTAATCAGCCTCCACCATACTTTCCTCCACGAGTTAACCTTATCTCGAAGTATGGCGATGGGTAGTCGAAGCAGACACCCAGTTCGAACGGCTACCGTCGGCTGCGAACTCATCGAACCAAGACGCTGCAATGGACGGCATTTTGACCAAGAAATCAGAGAGCCGGTGTGAAACCTCGGACCGGGGGGACTTTGACGCACAAGCCGCCAAGGAAAGCCCGGATGAATTCGTCTTAATCCGCGATCTGAGAAGACATCTTCGTGGGTCAACAGTTTGCGCCAGAACCCTCACTACCTTGCTCAGCGGATCCATCGGCTTCTCCGGACTCGAGGCCGAGCAACAGCGCGTCCAAGTCTGCCAGCAACTTCTCCTGGACGGCTTGACTGACAAATCCGCGGCGAAAGGCGTCGATCACCACTCCTTTTTCCACCAGCAGCAGATGGCGCCTCGCCCATTGCAATTCCTCGGCGTGGAGTTGCTTCCTCTCGAGATACAACTCGTTTAGCGCTGCACTACTGCGCTCAATCTTCTCCTCATACTCGCGACGGAGGCTCGCTAGCACAACTGAATTGGTGAAATGGACGTGCGACATTCGGTCGAGCTCCTCCAAAGCGGCGTAAGCTGCTTGCAACTTGCCGCGCATCAACTCGTACTCGACGCGTTCCTCGTATCCGCGCACGATGCCTAGCCATCGCAGCAGGGGCGACATCGTCAAACCGTGGGCAAGGATCGAAATAATAACTACCCCGAACGTCATCGAGACCATCAAATCCCGATGCGGAAAATCCTTTGGGAGAGCGAGCACCAATACCATGGGCAATCCGCCGCGTAACCCGCCCCAAGTCAGGATCACGCTCCACGCCCAAGGAATCCGTTCCCGAGTTCTGTGCAGCAGCGCCGACGCACCGGAAATGATGAGCGCCCTGGTTGCGGTGACCACCAGATACGCGACCAGAATCATTTGCCACGAGTCCAGCAACGCCTGGAAGTGAACTTCAAAGCCGATCAGAAGGAAAACGATGGAGTTCAGAGCAAAGGCGACGTATTCCCAAAACGTCTCCACGGCAATCCGGGTCGATGGCGACATGCCGACACGGGCGGCGTAATTTCCGCAGATCATCCCGGCCCCTACCGTGGCAATCACCCCGGAATAATGAAACTGTTCAGCAGCCACGAAGGAGCCGTACGCGGCAATCGTCGTTAGAGTGATTTCGATCATCGGATCATCCACCAGTTTGATGACTTGCGAAACTGCCGCACCGACTCCAGCTCCAACGAGCGCACCGATGCCGACGATCTTGATGAACTCGAGGATCAACCCACCGGCCGTCACCTCCGTTCCCGTCACCAGAGCCTGGCTGAGCGTAAAGATCACGATTGCGACGCCATCGTTTAAGAGGCTTTCCCCATCGAGCAACACTGCCAGACGCCTCGGCACTCCCAAATTTTTGAAGATCGCGACGACGGCGATGGGATCGGTGGCCGAAATGAGTGCGCCAAACACCAGTGCGTGCTCCCAGGTAAAACCTTGCACAAAATGCAATCCGTTGACGACCGGTGTCAAAATAACGACCGTCAGGGCGACCGCCGCCACCACACCCGGGAGGGCGAGCGAAGTGATGGCGAGGCGGTTTCGCCAGAATTGTTTGAACTCGATGTGAAACGCGGCCTCGAAGAGCAATCCCGGCAGGAAGACATTGAACAGGAGCGCCTTGGTCAGATGGGGCGCTTCGAAGGCATGCAGCAACCCCAACACGAGGCCAGTAATGACCAAAGCCACCGTGTACGGAACGGCTAGACGCTGCACCGCAATCGCCACGACGGTGGCCACAACGAAAAGCAAAATGAAAACCGGATCGCTTGGCATTTTGGCAACCGACACGATCAAAGCTTAGAAATCCAAACAAAAGCTCCGTGGTGAAGCTTTCCCCGGGGGTCTCCTTCAACTCGCGCGGGCGCTCGCCTCCATCCCTCTTTGCCATAGCCGAACCCAATCATAACACTTCGAAAAGAGTATGAGAGAGGGTCAGAACTCGAGGTAGGTTTAGTGCGTTTTTATGTCTCAGGAATTCTTTTAGCCGCTGAGCTAGTGCGCCCCGCTATCATCGAAACGACCGCGCTCGGCGCAGCATACCTGGCGGTTGGATTCTGGAAAGACATGGGCGAAATCAGCACGCTGTGGAAGGTGGACAAAGTTTTTGAACCAAAGATGACGCGGGAACGCGCCTCGGATCTCCGGGGGCGCTGGAATGAGGCCCTCATTCGATCGAAAGGCTGGGAGCCAAAAGAAAAATCCGAGCTCAAAGTAACCGAATCCAAATAATCTATGAATCGTAAAACCATGCTGAAACAGGCCACGGCTCGCAAGGAGCCTTGGGACATCATTATCATCGGCGGCGGCGCAACTGGAGTGGGCGTGGCCGTCGACGCCGCGGCGCGCGGTTTTGCAACGCTGCTTCTCGAGCGAGGTGACTTTGGCAAAGGCACTTCCAGTCGAAGCACCAAGCTAGTCCATGGCGGCGTACGCTATCTCGAACAGGGCAATGTTTCGCTAGTCATGGAAGCATTGCGTGAGCGCGGTCTGCTGCGCCAAAACGCGCCACATCTGGTCAGTGATCTTCGCTTCGTCGTCCCCAGTTACTCATGGTGGGAGGGCCCATTTTACGGCGTAGGGCTCAAGCTATACCAGTTGATGTCTGGCAAGTATGGATTCGGAGCGTCGGAGTATCTATCCAGCGCAGAAACGGCGCGCCGGCTGCCGAATGTGAAGACAGAGGGTCTCAAGGGAGGCGTGGTTTATTTTGACGGCCAATTTGACGATACACGACTGCTTATCCAGCTTGCCGCGACGGCGGCGGAGCATGGCGCCACGCTCGCCAATTATGCTCGCGTCACGGCGTTGCAGAAGACCGAGGACGGAATGGTGAACGGCGTGGAATGGGAAGACTCCGAGACTGGTGAGAAAAGCGTCGCGCATGCTCGTGTGGTAGTAAACGCGACGGGGCCGTTTACCGATTCCGTTCGCAAGCTGGCCGAGCCAGGTGCGGAGGCGATGATCTCGCCAAGCCAGGGCGCCCATCTTGTGCTGGATCGTTCCTTTCTGCCCGGAGATACCGCGATCATGGTGCCGCATACCAGCGATGGGCGCGTGATGTTCGCCATCCCGTGGCACGGGCATACGCTCGTCGGCACCACGGACACGCCGATGGACCACATCCCGGTCGAGCCCGTAGCGCTCGACCAGGAGATCGATTTCATGCTTAGCACGGGCGCCCTTTATCTGGCGAAGGCGCCGACACGCGCGGACATCCTCAGCGTCTTCGCCGGCATCCGTCCGCTGGCGAAGTCGGGAGAAGGTAAAAACACATCCAAGCTCTCACGGGACCACGTGATCCATATCGACCGCAGCGGCCTGCTGAGCATTGCCGGAGGCAAGTGGACTACCTATCGGAATATGGCACAGGATTGCGTGGACCAGGCTGCCACACTAGGTGACCTGCCAGATGTGGCGTGCAGCACAAAGACCCTTCACGTCCACGGCTATCATATCGACGCCGCGGTGTTTGGCTCCCTTTCCATTTATGGGACGGATGCCGTCCCAATCCGGGCTCTTATAGCGGAATCTCCCAAGCTGGGCGAGCAACTGGATGGCGATCTCCCTTATGTGGCTGCGGAGGCAGTCTGGGCTGCGCGCGAGGAGATGGCCCGGAGCGTCGAGGACGTTCTTGCCCGCCGCACCCGCGCGCTGTTTCTCAATGCAAAAGCTGCCGTCCGTATGGCCCCGCGCGTGGCGGAGTTGCTAGCACGGGAACTGGGTTACGATGCCGAGTGGCAGACGCGGCAGGTCGCCGCGTTTACCGAGCTGGCTCGTGGCTTCCAGGTATCCGCCCAGA
>Ga0302325_10009463_pt1 | contig 21253 bp, 20 predicted proteins | sample Palsa_T0_2_FD_201948 | JGI IMG/M metagenome (GOLD analysis project Ga0302325, IMG submission 201948) | Peat permafrost microbial communities from Stordalen Mire near Abisko, Sweden - Palsa_T0_2 | ecosystem: Environmental > Terrestrial > Soil > Palsa > Peat permafrost | place: Sweden: Abisko...
TGACGGGATGCGGCGCCAGGGCCTCGGCCACCGCCTTGTAGGCCAGGAACTGCTCCTGCTCGGTCGGGATGCGCGACGAGTTGAGATAAAGGTACTCGGTCCGAAACAGCCCCACCCCCGGCGCGGAATACTCCTTCAGCAGCCCGATCTCGTCCACCCGCTCGATATTGGCCATCAGCTCCACCTTCGCCCCGTCGAGGGTCACGGCTGGCTGGCGATTGGCATCAAGGAGGCGCTGCTGGTAGGACTTTTTCTGGTCCTGGATTTTCCCATAGCGAAAAAGGGTCGCTTCCGACGGGTTCACGATGACCACGCCTTCATAGCCGTCCACGATCACCCAGTCGCCAGGCGACACCCGCTTGGTCAGATCGCGCGTGCCGACCACTGCGGGAACCCTCATCGAATGCGCGACGATCACCGCATGGCTCGTCTTGCTGCCGGAATCGGTGACGATCGCCAGCGCCGCGCTGCGGTTGATGCTCGCCGAGTCGGAGGGCGAGATGTCGTTTGCGACCACGATCCGCTTTTCGGCCAGCCGGCTCAGGCTGTTTTCCGCCTGGCCGAGCAAGTTCTGAAGCACCCGCTGCGCGACGTCGCGAATGTCGCCGGCGCGCTCGCGCAGGTACTCGTCGTCGATTTCGGAAAACGCCTGGATGTACCGCTGCGCGACCTTGTTAAAGCAGGTCTCGATGTTCCGGTTGGTGGTTTCAAGGTCGCGGATCGTCTCGACGATCAGCGCCTGGTCCTCGAGCACCAGGAGGTGGGCATCGAAGATCCGGGCCTCGTCCTCGCCCAGGGTTTTCTCCACCTCGTTCTGGATCTTCGCAATTTGCTGGCGGGTGATGACGAGGGCCTTCTCGAACCGCGCGATCTCGGCGCTGCGCTTATCCGGATCCACCTGATAGCTCGGCACTTCGACGTCGCTTTGCAAATAGACGAAAATCTGGCCGTGAGCGATGCCCTGCGAGGCGGAGATGCCTTGCACGACGATTTCCTGCTTGGCGGGATTTTCGGACGGCATGATTGAGACCGCGCCCAGTGAAGCGACGCGGCGGCGCTGGACGATAACGCCTGCCACCGGGCAGGGGTCAATGCGTATGTTTCCTTTTGGCTAAGATTTTAGCGAAGGGCTCCGCCCATCGGGTTTTTCACGCAATTGTCGTTTCGACGACAAAGGCCGACGGTCCCCATGCCTCCCGAATCGCCGTAGTCACCGCATGAACTGGCGTCTCGGTATTTGCCCCGAGCATAGCGAAGCACGCACTGCCGCTTCCGGTCATGAGCGGCGCGAAACCAAAGCGCCGGCGAAGCTCGTCGAGCAGCGCCGGGAGGGCCAGATACTTCGAGAAAGCCACCCGCTCAAAAATATTGAAAAGCAAAGCCTCAGCCGGCGCCTTCGGATCCCCCAGCCACCCCGCCAAACGCGCCTCAGCTTCTGCAAGGGGCATATAGTTGCCTGCCAGCGCGGTGTAAGCGCCGGCGGTGGAAATTCCAAAATCGGGCTTGAAGATCAGCAGCCGCCTGCCGCGCAAGCGCGCCAAGCCCCCCGAGGCATCCAGTGGCTCGACGATATCCCCGCGCCCCCGCAACACCACCGGCCCGTCATGCAAAAACAGCGCGCAATCCGAGCCAAGCTGCGCCGCCAATTGCGCCAGCGCCGCTGCTCCCAGGGGCTCGCCAGCGAGCGCGTTGAGTGCACGCAAGGCCGCCACCCCATTGCTGCTCCCGCCCCCGAGCCCAGCCCCCATCGGGATGTGCTTCTCCAGGGTAAATTTCGCTCCGCCCCGCCACCCCGTAGCCGCCCGAAACGCCCGCGCCGCCTTGAGCACCAAATTACTATCATCCACCGGCACCCCCGGATCCGTACACTCCAAGCTAAAGCCCCCCTCAGAATTTTCGAATTTCGAATTTCGAATTTCGAATTTTAGTGTGTCGCCGAACGTCACCGGCGCCGCCAGCGACAAAAGGTCGTGAAATCCGTCCGCCCGCCGCCCCGTGACGGCGAGGAAAAGGTTAACCTTGGCCGGCGAGAAAACGGTGACGGAATTCACGATCTGGAATCCGCCGCGTCAAAGCGGACGCTGGCTGAGCAAAAATTCGAGATAGGCAAGGTCGGCGGGCGTCGTGAGCTTGGGGTTGGGATGGGCATTCTCGAGCAGGGCAATCGAGCGGCCGAGCTGTTCAACCGCGGCCGCGTCGTCGGTGACTCCCCGCCGCTTCTCCTGCACGCGCGCGTAGGCGCGGACGATCAGATCGCGTGCGAAAGCCTGCGGCGTCTCCATTGCCCAAAGGCGGGCCCGGTCGATGGTGCGAAGCTTTGCCTTCGGCATGCATCCCGCGCGGCCCTGGGACGACCCCCGGCCCAGGCGCTCCTTGATGGTGTCCGTGACGCGGTGGGCCAGCACGGCCGCCCGTTCCCGGCGGACGATCTTGTGCAGCGCCACGAGTTGTTCGGGGAGGATCAGGGGACGGGCGCAATCATGAATAAAAACATAGGCGATGTCGTCGGGCAGCGCGACGAGGGCCTGGATGACAGAGTCCTGGCGTTTGGGCCCTCCGGGAACCATGAGGAACGGCGTCGGCGCACACGCGGAAAGTTCGAGCATCTGGCGCCGGTCGCGATAGACCACGACATAGAGATCAGCGACGCCGCTCGCAACGAAAGCCGCGGCGCAGTGGGAGAACACCGGGCGGCCGGCGAGCGGCGCGAGGATCTTGTCGGCCACCGCGCCCTGCATGCGCCGGCCGCTGCCAGCCGCAAGGAGTATGGCGGCCGTCCGGCTCATGCGAGTTCAGCGAGGATGCCTCGGGCCGTCGCGGCGGGGTCTTTCGCCTGCAAAATCGGCCGGCCCACCACGATGTAATTGGCGCCGGCGCGCGCCGCGGCGGCAGGGGTGAGCACCCGCTTTTGATCGTCGCCGCCCCCCTCCCCCGCGAGCCGGATTCCGGGCGCGACCAGCTGCATGCCGCCGGGAAATTGGGCCCGGAGCGCCGCCACTTCGAGGGGCGAGCAAACGAGTCCCCGCAATCCGGCGTCGGCCGCCAGCCCGGCCAGCCGGGCAACTTGCTCGTCCGGCGCACCAGGGACACCGATCTCGACGAGCCCCGCCGCGTCCATTGATGTGAGCACGGTTACTCCGAGAAGCATCAATTCGGGGTTGGCCTGCGCCTGGACGGCGCGCGCGGCGGCGAGCATTTCCCGCCCGCCCGCCGCGTGCAGCGTCAGCATCCCGATGGGAAGCGCGGCAAGCGACTCGACCGCCCGGGCCACGGTGTTGGGGATATCGTGAAGCTTGAGGTCGAGGAACACCTTGAAACCCTCGCCGGCAATCGCCCGCACGCAGTCGGGACCCTCCGCGGAGAACATCTGAAGTCCGATCTTCACCCACCGGAGCGAACCGCTGAGCCGGCGAAGGAGCGGGTTGGCCGCCGCGCTGGTCGGGTAGTCGAGGGCGAGAATGAGGTCGCAGGACATGCCATCACGTTGTTTTTGCATTGGTCATTTTTCAATAGCCATTAATCATCGCCCGCTGTGAGCAGCCCCCTTCGCATCGGTCACGGATACGACATCCATCGCATCGTTTGGGGCCGGCCCCTCGTCCTCGGAGGCGTGCGCTTCGCCGTCGACTATGGCCTTGAGGGTCATAGCGACGCCGACTGCCTCACCCACGCCATTTGCGACGCCCTGCTGGGCGCCGCCGGGCTGCCGGACATCGGGCACTTTTTCCCCAATACCGAGCCGGCATGGAAAGACATCGACTCGCAGGTTTTGCTGCGCCGGGTCGCCGCCGAATTGAAAACCCGCCGGCTCTCACCCGTGAATATCGACGCCACCGTCATCGCCGAAAAACCAAAGCTTCAGCCGCAAATCGCCGCGATGAAGGCGGCGTTGGCCCAGTCCACCGGCCTGCCGGTCGAAGCCATCGGGATCAAGGCGACGACCAATGAGGGGATCGGCGAACTCGGCCGGGGCGCCGCCATCGCCGCCCACGCCGTCGTGTTGATCGAGAAACTTTGAAGACGATGCCCAGCATCGCGGCGGGACGCCGCGTCTACTTTTGCATCGTTCTCGCAACCCTGCTGACCAGCTGCGGCAGGCACGAGACGGCGGTGCAGAGCGGGGACCGGGACCAGGTTCTGCATCGTGGCATCGGCTATGAGGTCACAGGACTCGACCCCCAGCTTGCGACCGGCATCGCCGAGCAGGCGATCCTCTCCGAGCTATTCGAGGGACTGGTGGCCGAAGATCCGCATGACTTGCATCCCATCCCAGGGGTCGCGACGAGGTGGGAAATCTCCCCGGATGGGCTGAACTACACGTTTTTTCTCCGCCCGGACGCGCGCTGGTCAAACGGCGAGCCGGTGATCGCGCAGGACTTCACCGAATCCTGGCGGCGCATCCTGACGCCTTCGCTTGGCGCCGGATACGCCGGCATGTTTTACGTCCTCCAGGGCGCCGAGGCGTTCAACAAAGGCCTGACCAGGGATTTCTCGCGGGTCGGCGCCACCGCGCTGGATGCGCACACCCTGCGCGTGACGCTCGAGCATCCGACGCCCTACTTTCTGTCGTTGCTCTCCCATATGTCATGGCTGCCTGTCAATCTGCGCGCCATCGCCGCCAACGGGCCGGTTTATGAACGAGGCAACTCGTGGACCAAGCCCGATCGCTTCGTGGGCAACGGTCCCTTCGTCCTGAAGTCATGGAAGCCGGATGAAGCGATCATCCTGGAGAAGTCCCCGACCTATTGGGACGCCGCCACGGTCCGGTTGAAAGCCGTCCATTTCTATCCCATCGACAGCCTGGACGCGGAAGAGCGTGCATTCCGGGCCGGTCAGTTGCATCTGACCGACGCGCTGCCCGTCACCAAAGTCGACGACTACCGGCGCAATGCGCCGCAGTTGCTGCGCATCGACCCCTACCTTGGCACCTACTTCTACCGCCTCAATGTGCGCCGTCCGTATCTGAGCGACCCGCGGATCCGCCGGGCGCTCGCGCTGGCCGTGGACCGCCGGGCGATCGTCGCCAAAATCCTTCGCGGCGGACAGCAGCCCGCGGGCGCATTCACGCCGCCAGGTATCGCGGGCTATGAGCCTCCCCCGGGGATTCCCGACGATTTCGCCGAGGCGCGGCGCCTGCTCGCGCTCTCGGGGCACCCCGGGGGAGAAGGGCTGCCGCCGTTCGAATTGCTCTACAACAATTCCGAAAGCCACCGGCTCGTCGCCGAGGCGATTCAGGAGATGTGGCGGCGGGAACTCGGCATCGAGGTTCAGCTGGTCAACCAGGAGGAAAAAGTCGTTTTGGCCGCGCGCGACACCGGCGACTATCAGATCATGCGATCGGACTGGATCGCCGACTACGCCGATCCCAGTTCCTTTCTGGAGATCTGGCGCGGCGACAGCGGAAATAACGATACCGGCTGGTCGAATGCCGACTATGATTCACTGCTCTTTACGGCGGAGCGCACCCCCGACCTGGCGGCGCGCAACGCGCTCTACCAAAAAGCCGAGGCCCTTTTGCTCGAGTCCGCCCCGATCATTCCCATCTATCACTACACTCACGTCTTCCTGATCCAGCCCTCCGTCCATGGCTGGTTCCCAAACCCGCTGGACCATCATCCGTGCAAGTATGTCTGGCTGGGAAACTAAAGTAGACGCCGCGTCTACCTTATCCCCTCCAGATTTTTCGCCGCCTCGGCATATCCCGGCCTGAGCCGCAGCGCTTCCTGGTATTGCGCCGCCGCCTCGGGGAACCTTCCGACAGCGGCCAAGGCGACGCCCAGGTAATTATGGGCTTCGGGAAACCCAGGATCGAGCCGCAGTGCCTTCTGATATTGAATGATCGCTTCGGGAAAACGGCCCGCGGCGGCCAAGGCGAAACCCAGGTTGAAACGCGCGTCGCGAAAGTCGGGATTGAGGCGCAGCGCCCGCACGCACTGATTGATCGCCTCGGGCAGCCGCCCCATATACGTCAGGGTAAAACCCAGGCCATTGTGCGCTTCGGGAAAATCGGGCTCCAGGCGCAGCGCCGCCTCGTAGTCGGCGACCGCGCCAGGCAGCAGGCCCAGCCTCCCCTCAGCGACCGCCCGGTTGTAGAAAATATTCGGATCATCGGGCTTGAGCCGCAGGGCTTCGTCATATTGCGCCACGGCCTCGGCCGCCCTACCCTCAGCGGCGAGGACGATGCCCACGTTGTAGTGCGCTTGGGAATTTGGGTTTAGCAGCAGCGCTTTCTGGTATTGAACCAGCGCTTCGTCGTTCCTTCCCGCCGCGTACAGCAAATCGCCCAGATTGTTATACGCCATCCAGCTCATCGGATTTCTCCCGATAATCGTCCGATAAAACGTCTCCTGATCGGTGTACATCCCGCTCTGCCGCCATGTAAGCAGGCCAAGAACTCCAATCACAAGGACCGCTAGAACCGCCTTGAAAGTAGACGCGTCATCTTGCCGCGTCCGGAAGCGGCAGATTGCCGCTTCCAGGTTTGGATCCCAAACCGCCGCCACAAGCCCAATGATCGGCATGGCCGCCAGATATAGAAAATGATCCGCCACAAATGAATACACAAACGCGTACACGTTGAAAAACCCCAGGATCGGAAACAACAGCCCTGCGAAGAGCAGCAGGGCGGCCAGCGGCGCCCGGCTCACCCGTCTCAGGCGCCAGAGCGCCACGAGCAGCCCCAGCACACCGAGGGGAAACAAATACTGCCACCAAACGCCGCTGCTCACCTCCCAGCGGGGGTAGATAAAAATCAAATTCGCCGGCCAAAGCAGCTTGCCCAGGTAGAACCAGATCACCCGGCCCGCGATGAGCGCGCGCTGGCCAAAGGACAGCGCAAAGGGCGCGCCAAATGCGCCGATGTACGTGCGCTCCACCCAGGCGGAAAACAAGCCGGCGGCAGCCCCGATCGCAAACCATGGGAGCAGCGGCAGAACATCCTTTTTCCAGGAAAGACTGCCGCGCTGCCACCATAAGATCACCAGCAGCGCCGCCGGCAGCGGAGCGGTGACTGTCTTGCTCAACACCGCGCACACAAAAAGGACCAGCGCGCCCGCATAGAGCCAAGGCGTTCGCTTCTGGTCAAAATGCAGATAGGTCAGCGCGCTGGCCAAAAAAAACACCCCGGACAGCGTGTTTTTCTGTTCCGTGATCCACGCCACCGATTCCGCAAACACCGGATGCACCGCGAATACAAGCGCCGCAAAAAATGCGCCCGGAATGGCCAGACGGCGCATGACCAGGCCGAGGAGACTGGCCACGCCGGCATGCAGCAGCACATTGATCAGGTGGTACCCGGGCATCGCGTCGCCCCAGAGCCGGTGCTCCACCCAAAACGCGGAATGCAACAGGGGGTAATATTGCTGGGTCGCTCCCACCTCGAACCAGATTCGCCACAGGCCATGCAACGAGCTGAGCGCCGGCGTCGTCAGGTAGTCCGGGTCGTTCCAGAGCACTCCGCCGCCAAGGCAACGGATGTAAATCAGCACCGCGACGGCAAAAATAACCCCTCCCGCCCCGAGCATCCTCAAACGGTCGGAATTACGGCCTCCGGCGGACAAATTCATCGCCGAAGAGAAAGGCCAAACCAGCCACCCGCCAACACACAAATAAAGCCAGGTATCTCTTTCTTTGTTTGCCCTAGCGCGGGCAAAAATCGGGAGACACCTGGCTTGAAAACTAACCTGTATGGACCACACTCAGGCCTCTTGGTTTGATGGGGTGATTGCCCCATTGGCGGAATAGGCGGAGCTGGGCACAATGTGGGTCTATGATCGCCGGCCGCCCATGGTAAAGCTCACGCCGATTTCCTCCGCCGGCGACGACAGCGATGCGCCGGCGCCGCTGAATGTGCTCATAGCCTATGACACAATTTCCGCCTGTCAGCGGGCCATGAGCATGCTCACCCGGTTGCTTGAGCAAGATACTGAATTGGTGAATACTTCGCCGGCACTATTGCCGCTCTCCCGGCTCCAAACTCCCGACGTCCGCGACCAGGTTGCCTCGGGAGCCATCAGCGCGGACCTGCTCATCCTGTCCATCAGCAAAGCCGGCGTGATACCCTCCGCGATCGAAAGCTTGGTGTGGGCGCTTTTGTGCCTGCGACCCTACACAACCGTTCTCGCCCTATTGGGCGACCAGGCCGATTGGCAGATTTTCATCCAGGAAATTGTCGACGATCCCAAGGGATCGCCATCGGCCGTGGAATTGGTCCCCTCCGCCGCATTGCGCCGGCTCCGATTTCGCGCTCCGATCACGCCTTGATCGGCAAGTGCTGCCCGCCATCGGCATCCGCGGCAGGTTCACCCTCGGCCTCGCCCTCAGAGGCGCCTTCGCGGTCGTGTTCGGGCTCCGCGTCGGGATCGATGGCGGAATCAAAGGTCCTGAGCTCCCGTTTTTCCCCGCTAACCGCGTCGCGCCCGGCCCGCCTCCGAGCGCCGAGTCGCGCCAGGTAATCCTGGTACTCGGCCGCAACGCTTGCGCCGCCACCTATGTAGGGGATGTTGGACATGGCATGTCGATGGTTCTGCCACCCTCCCCTATCGGCACAAAACCCATCCAGTTAAACGCACGCCCGAAATTTCAAGCCGGAGGAATCATGGACTCAACCGGCACCTGGGGCGCCATTACTTTGGGAGCAGCAGCTTTTTTCGCCGATGCGCGCTTCTTGCGCCTCTTTGGTGCCACAACGCGCTTTGCCCGGGTCCGGGGTCCGATCCCGCTGTCATTCGCGGCAATCTTCACCGCCCGCAAAAAATCAGGGACGGAGTCGAATCCAAATTGCTTCGGCAATACCGCAAGCTCCACATAAAGCTCATGCGCGATCTCAGCCTCCAGCCGGGCTACCTTCGCTCTCAGTGTCTCAATTTTGTGTTTAGGCATAGGGTTTTCAAGTACATCGAGAGATGGGCGTCCGACAACGTCTAAGTGGATATGATAAAATCCGTGTAAAATTGGAAACCTGGCCGGCGCGGCGTCGTCTCACGTTGTAACCATGAAAGCCAAAAATCTCTTTCCTCTCGGATTGCTCCTCGCCGGTCTCTTGGGTGGTTGCGTCTATCCGCCGGGCCCCCCGCCTCCCCCGCCTCCTCCCATGGCGGAGGTCATCACCAACAATCCCGGCCCCGGTTATTTCTGGGTGCGCGGCCATTGGGCCTGGCGCTACGGCCAATACGTCTGGATCCCCGGCCACTGGTCCACTCGCGCCGGCACTGTCTGGGTTGAGGGCCACTATGAAAACCGCGGCGGCGCTTATGTCTGGATCGAGGGACGCTGGCGGTAAACCTGAGATCCCGCGCGGCGCCCCGGTGTGAATAGCGATCATCTGCATATGTTGCTCCGGTATCCGTGCTACGGACTCTACCATCTGGACTCCCTGGCCGAGTCGGAAACGGGCAATTATCTTTATGACATCGTGCCGACATTCCTGTCCGAGTTCCCTGCGGAAAATCGGCAGCACATCCTGTCGGCGCTGGACGAGGCCATCGCGAGCGACAAGATAGAATGGGAGGCGATCTTGCCGGAATTGCCGGGTTCAGACGTTTTCAAGCGGCAGCATCTGCGGATCACCAAAGAGCGCCTGATCCGCCAGGTCGGAACGAAACAATACCCGGCAGGGGGTTGATACCACCTCCGGGTACGAGCACGAATTCTCCGGTGTTGTTCGTCACGAGCACGGCACCAAGGCGTAGTGCCTGGGCGGCGAGCATCAGGTCATAAGTTCGACCCTTGGAAGGCCCCGAGCCTTCAGGGCAAGACCCCATATTCTTGGGTCCAGTTTCGGCTAAGATTCCGGCAATCAAGGCCAGCCAGGATGAAAGCACCAGAACTGATCACCATTGAGCCCAAGATCCTTTACTTCGGAACACCCGTGGCATTGGTCAGCTCGCTCAACGAAGACGGGAGCACGAACCTCGCGCCGATGTCGTCGTTCTGGGCGTTGGGCTGGACGCTGATGCTGGGGGTGCTGGACGAGACCAAGACCGCCGAGAATCTCGCCCGGCATCCCGAGTGCGTGGTGAACCTGCCGGCGCCGGAGATGTGGCCCAACGTCGAGAAGCTTGCCCCGCTCACCGGCAAGAACCCGGTTCCGCAGATCAAAGCCACGCAGTTCCGCTTCGAAGCCGACAAATTTGGCGCCGCCGGCCTCACGTCGTTTCCGAGCGAACGGGTAAAGCCGGCGCGGTGCCGCGAGTGCCCGGTGCAGATGGAGGCGCGGGTGGTTCAGATCCAGCCCATGAAGGGCGAAAAACTGAAGCGATTGGGCGGCGGGATGGCGGTTGAGGTGGAAATCCTCCGGGTGCACATCGCAAAGGCGCTCATCAGTGAGGGCAGCTACGTCGACCCGGCAAAATGGTCGCCGCTCATCTATAATTTTCGGCACTATTTCCGGCTGGCCGAAAGCGAGCTGGGCAAGACGTTTCGGGCCGAAAAATGATCTTCCTGAACCTGGGGAGTCCATGCCACTTGCTAAAATTTGTCCTTGCCCCGTCCCGTCCGCCTTTCACCGTTACTCTCCCGCATAGTCCGGACCCTTAGCTCAGTTGGTTAGAGCGTTTCCTTGACATGGAAAAGGTCGCTGGTTCGAGTCCAGTAGGGTCCAGTCTGCGGCGCCACGACAGGGGCCCGCAGACTGCCCGGCGTAATCCCGCGTTCAGCGGGATGGAGACGGGCTGAGCAGAACCAGCGGGACGGGTCTTCTCAAAGCGATGGTTTTAGCCATGAGTCCTGGTCCACCTCTTCCGGGCTCCCGGAGTGCCTGAGGCACTCCTTCTGCACCTATCACGTCGCTGCGTTCAAGAATCCCGGCCTGACGGCTACTATCCTCTGCCATCGTAATCAGGCTTTCTCAACTCATTTATAAATAGTTATTTATAAGAAAAATGATCACGCGGGATCAGAAACCAGCGAAACCCCTCACCAGGGCGTCTTCAACGCACTTGCCAAAACAGCCTTGGCGGTTAGCCATAATGACCGCAATGACGACGCTAACGGCACATTTTGACGGCCATGTCATCGTACCCGACACACCGGTAAACTTGCCGGTGAACCAGCCGCTGCGAGTTTCGGTGGTCACATTGGCCGAGGGGGTGGAAAATGGCTATGATGTTGACGAAGTCACGTGGATACGGGCTGCGTCGGCCAACGAGGCCAAGGGCTTTTTGGCTGAGGAACCGGACCTTTACTCGTCAAGCGATGGCCGACCTTTCCACAAAGGGTAAGGTCGTTTTGGTTCCGTTTCCGTTCGACGACCTTTCCAGCACCAAACTTCGGCCGGCGGTCTGCTTGACGGATTCGATCGGTCAGCATCAACACGTGGTAGTTGCCTTCATCACCAGTCGGCCAGTCGAGTCACGATTGTTTACCGACGTGGTCCTCTCGGCAAACGACTCGGATTTTGCGGCCACGGGCTTGCGCGTAGATTCAGTTCTGCGGCTGCATCGACTGGTCACGCTGACGGCCGCGATTTTTCAACGCGAGCTGGGATCTCTCCCGGAAAGGATCCTATCCCAGGTTGAAGTCACGATTAATGCATTGTTTCGGCTGCCGCTACGGGACCAAGGGGCGTCGCACGAACTGCTCTGGACCCTGGTCAAGCGGCTACCAAGCGATTTCGAGCCATACGGCCAGCGGGACCGGGAAGATGATTGGGGACCCGATTGTTCGTGTGGCTGCAAGCACTACCATCCATTGGAAGGAGCCCGCGGAGCCGATTGGGGAATATGCGCCAATCCCAAAAGCCCTCGGGCGGGGCTTCTCACGTTCGAACACATGGGGTGCAAGGAATTTGAAAACGAAATCGCCAGCCTGACATCCTCGTAAGGTCCCGCTGGATGGTCCCCGTATGAAGGAGAGCCGCACAAAAAAGGCATGAAAACCCTCCATGTGCTCGCTTGTTTGTTTCTGGGCGGCGCTGCAATGGCAGCGATCGACACGCCGATGAAACCCACCAGAGTCCAGGAGGTGACGCGTACGGGTCCATCGGAGGTTTCAGGGCGTTTCAAAATCTTGCGATCCAAACGCGATCCAAAATCGATCTCCCTATGACGGGATAAACCCCAGTAGGGTCCAGGCTCCGCCGCCGATCTAAGCGCTACTCCAATTTCCGCGCCGCTTCCACGTCACGGGTGATTTGGGCGCGGAGCTCTTCGAGGCCGGCAAATTTCATCTCGGGGCGCAGGAAGCTTTTCCACTCGACGGTGATGGCGTCGCCTTCCTTAAAGGGACACTCCCCAAGAATATGCGACTCGAGCAACGGGTCCGAGGTACGCTCGACTGTCGGACGGACTCCGTAGTTGGCGACGCCGGATACGGCGGGGCTGGTTGAAGAGGAAACTCGGACGGCGTAGACGCCAAAACGGGGGCGCAGCTCGGGGGACCAGGGCAGGTTGAGAGTCGGAAAGCCGAGCGTGCGCCCCAGACGCCGGCCGGGCACGACCCGGCCCTCGGCAAAATAGGTGTAGCCCAGCAGGGCATTCGCGGCGGCGACGTCGCCGGACTCCAACAGCCCGCGAATGCGCGTGCTGCTGATGGGCTGGCCGTCGTAGCTGACGGGCGGGGCGCTGAAAACGGACAGGCCCAGCGGCGGCCCGCCGGCGACCAGCAGAGCCACGTCGCCGCGCCGGCCCGCCCCGAAGCGAAAGTTCTGTCCCACATACACCGCCGCCAGATTCGTCAGCCGCTGCTTGAGCCACGGCAGGAAGGCCTCCGACGGAATGCGCGCGAACTCGGGTGTGAACGGCTGGGCGATGACCGCGTCGACCCCGAGGCCGAACAGGAGCCGCGCCTTCGCCGGGGCCGGGAGAATCAGCCGGGTCGGATTGTCGGGGCGAAACAACGCGCTCGGATGGGGATGAAATGTCAGCACCGCAGCCAATCCCCCGCTCCGTCGCGCCGAATGCACCGCGGCCTCGATCACCGCGCGGTGGCCGAGATGAACGCCGTCAAACATTCCGACCGCGAGATGCAGCGGCAGCGCCGGCAATTGGGCGGATTCAACGGAGGGAAATTCTTTAGCCTTGAACTGCATTCAGCGGAGCGGCGACGTGCGCCGGGATCAGCCGGCGCTCGATCTCGGGAATCGTGAGAGCCTCAATCTGATCGAGCGTGAGCGCGTCGGACACCCGAAACGAACCCGCTCCCGTGCGGCGCAGTGAGGCGAGATGGGCGCCGCAGCCGAGTTTCTGCCCCAGGTCGTGCGCCAGGGTCCGCACATAGGTCCCCTTGCTGCAACGCACCCGGAAATCGATCCGGGGCAGCGCGAATCCCGTGAGTTCCCAGCTCATCACGCGGATGAAGCGGGGCTCCCGCACCACCTCCCCGCCCTTGCGCGCCGTTTTGTAAAGCGGCACGCCGTCGATCTTGATCGCGGAAAACATCGGCGGCATCTGGTATTGGTCGCCGAGAAACCCCTGGATGGCGGCGCGCACGTCGGCTTCCGTCAATGGCGGCACGGGCCGCGTTTCCATCACCTCGCCGTCGGCGTCCTGGGAATTGGTCGTCTTGCCCAGCTCCAGGCTGCCTTCGTACTCCTTGTCGATCCCGATGAGATATTGGGAGAGCTTGGTCGCCTTCCCGACCAGCATGATGAGAAGGCCGGTGGCCATCGGATCGAGGGTTCCCGCATGCCCGATGCGCTTCATCCGCAGTTTTCCGCGCAGGCGCGCCACGACGTCATGGGACGTGTGGTCGGTCGGCTTGTCCACGAGGAGGACGCCATCGAGTTCTTTCGGCGGTGCGATCATGAGAGGCGGATATCAGGGCGCCGGTTTCCCGGCGTCCACTTCCGCCAGGCGCGCGGCGATGGCGGCGAGGAGGCGGCCCTGGAAGTCCGCGGGGGCTTGCTTCACGTTCAGGCCGGCGGCGCAGGCATGGCCGCCGCCGCCGAACTGCGCGGCGACGAGATCCACCCGGTACACGGGATCCTTCGCGCGCAGGCTCGCCTTGACCGTGCCGTCATCCCGCCGTTCGACCAGCGCGGCAATATCGACGCCGTGAATGGAACGCGCGTAATCCACCATCCCTTCCGTGTCCTCCTGGGTCGAGCCGGTGGCCGAGAATACCCCTTCGGACAGCGTGCCGACGCAGACCCGGCCATGGCACTCGATTCGAAGCGAGGCCAGGAACCTCTGGAGCAACTGCAGCTTGCCCATCGACTCGCTTTCGTAGAGCTCCAGGCCCACCTGGGCCGGCTCGGCGCCCCGGGCGACCATTTCACCGGCCAGGACGAAACAGCGGCGCGACGTCGAATTGAATCGAAACTGCCCGGTGTCGGTGAGGATGCCGGCGTAAAGCGCCTGGGCCGCGAGGGCATCCACGGCCAGTCCGCGGTCGAGCATCACGCCGGCGAGAATCTCGCAGGCCGCCGCCGAAGCGCTGTCCACGAGATTGACCGCCGCATACCCGGGATTGGAAAGATGGTGGTCGATATTGCCCACCGGCGAGGGAAACCGCGCCTGGAGGCGCTCCCCGGCGCGGGCATGATCGGCGCAGTCCACGAAGATCGCCGCCAGCTCCTCCGTCCCGCCCAGCACGTCGTCGGTGCGCACAAAGGTGACGCCCGCGGCAAGAAACTCCAGGCGCCGGGGCACGGCGTCCGCATTCACGCAAACCACGTCGTGCCCGGCCGCCCGCAGCACGCGCGCGAGTCCGACCTGCGAGCCGATGCAATCGCCGTCGGGCCGGGCGTGGCCCACCACGGCGACCTTCCTTCCGGCGATCATCGCGAGCAGGCGGTCAAACTCGGCCGCAAATTCCGGATAAAATTTTCCCATGACTCAGGGCTTGGGCAGCTCGTCGAGCAGGCGCATCACGCGCGTGCCGCGGTCGGACGACGTATCGAGGACGTATTCGAATTTCGGCAGGAACTTGAGCGTGATGCGCCGCCCGACCTCGGCGCGGATGGCCCGTGCCTGGCGGCGCAGCCAGCGCAGCTTTTCCGCGGCGGCTTCGCCGTCGCCGACGACGGAAACGAACACCCGGGCGTCCCTCAGGTCGGGCGACACGCGCACCTCGGTGACCGTCAGCGTCACCGCCTCGCTCTGATAGTGCCGGCGCAGGATCTCGCTGATTTCGCGCTGCACAAGCTCGTTCACGCGGACGGTGCGGGTGGACATGGGTTTTCGCTTTCCGCTTTCCGCCTTCCGCTTTTATAGGGAAGCCCTGACCTTCTGGATCTCAAAGCACTCAATCACGTCGCCCACCTGATAGCCGTTGAAGTCGCCGAGCTTGATGCCGCATTCCAGGCCGGCGCGCACCTCGTTGGCGTCGTCCTTGAAGCGCTTGAGCGCCGCCACCTTGCCTTCGTGGACGATTTCCTTCCCCCGGCGCAGGCGGGCGGCGGCGTTGCGCGTGATCTTCCCCTCGGTGACGAGGCAGCCCGCGACAAAGCCCTTGGCCAGGGGAAACGTCGCGCGAACTTCCGCGGCGCCGAGCTTCACCTCCTTGAGGTCCGGATCGAGCAGGTCCGCCATCATTTCGCGCACCTTGTCCCCGAGCTCGTAAATGATCCCGTACATCTCGATGCGCACGCCATGGTGCTTCGCGAGCGGCGTCACCCCGTTTTCCAGCTTCGTGCTGAATCCCACGATGACCGAGCCCGAGGCGGCGGCCATGAGCACGTCGTTCTTCGTCACGAGCCCCACCTCGGCCGAGACGATTTCCAGGGTGACCTTGGTCGTCTTGATCCCCTCGAGGACGTTGCGCACCGCCTCGGCCGAGCCGAACACGTCGGTCTTGATGATGAGCTTGAGCGTCCGCTGCTGGGTCGCCGCGATATTGGCGAAAAGCTTTTCGACCGAGACGTCCTGGGCCGGCACCGCCGCCCCCGCCTCCTTCTTGAGGCGCTGCGCCTCCTCCTCGGCGAGATTTTCCGCCTCGCGGGCATTCTTCACCGCCTTGAACGTCGCGCCGCTGTCCGGCGCGCCGGTCCAGCCGATGACGCGCGCCGGCGTGCCCGGGGGCGCCTCCTTGAGCGGGCGGCCCTGGTCGTCGAAAATCGCGCGCACCTTCGCCCAATTGGGCCCGCAGACCAGGGCGTCGCCCACCCGGAGCGTGCCGCGCTGGACAATCACGGTCGCCAACGGGCCGCGGCCGACTTCCATCTGGGATTCGATGATGGCCCCGGCGGCCTCGGCCTTGGGGTTCGCCTTCAGTTCGAGCACGTCGGCCTGGAGCAGGATCATCTCGAGCAGTTCGTTGAGGCCCGTCCCCTTGGCCGCGGAAACCGGCACGGTGATGGTTTCGCCGCCCCAATCCTCGGGGGGGATGCCCCGCTGCTGCATCTGTCCCTTCACCTGCTCGATGTTCGCGCCTTTCACGTCCATCTTGTTGACGGCTACGATCAGCGCGACCTTGGCGTTCTGCACGTGCTGCAACGCCTCGTCGGTTTGCGGCATGAAGCCGTCGTCGGCGGCCACCACCAGCACCGCGATGTCGGTGACCGACGCGCCCCGGGCGCGCATCTGGTTGAACGCCGCGTGGCCGGGTGTATCCAAAAATGTGATTTTCTTGCCGTTGAACTCGATCTGGTAGGCCCCGATGTGCTGGGTGATGCCGCCAGCCTCGCCGGCCGCGACGTCGGCCTTCCGGATGGCGTCCAGCAGCGACGTTTTGCCGTGATCGACGTGCCCGAGGATGCAGACCACCGGCGGGCGCGGCACGAGATGGCGGGCCTCGTCCTCCGCGGGCTTCTTCGTCTCCCGCTCTTTTTGCGCCTGCTGCTGGACGGAAACGTCGCCGCGATGCCTGACCTCGAGCAGGAAGCCGTGCTTCTCGGCGATCTTGCTCGCGACCGCCTCGTCGAGCGACTGCGTGAGCGCCGCGAAGACGCCCATCTCCATCAGCTCTTTGATGAGCTGGAACGGCCGCAGCCCGAGCACCGTCGCGAAATCGCGGACGATAACCGGGGGTTTGAAATGGATGATCTTGCCGCCTTCCGGGGTCGTCGTGACCGTCGGGGCGGTGGACGGGGGGGCGGCGTCGCCCAGGGTCCGGATCGCGGGCGGGCGCGATGCCGGGCGCGGGGGAAGCGGCGGCGCGACCGGAGTGCGTCCGGGAGAAGGCGCGTCGGCGGTGGTGGACAGGGCCGGTTTCGGCAGCCCGTCTTCGCCAGGCTTCGACGCGGCGATTCCACCTGCGCCAGGCTTCGGTGGAATCGGCAGTGGACGAGGAGAGGAGGGATTTGCCGGCGTCACCGGACTCGACACCGTGACTCCGACCGGGTTTTGCTTCGGAGGGCTCGGAGGGCTCAATGGAGTCGACGGCATCGGAGGCATCGGCAGGATGCGGCCGGCGGGCGCCGGATTGAGGGCGGCCGCCGCCGCTTTTGCGGCTTCGCGCTGCCGCGCGATATCGTCCGCGGTCTTTACGAATACACCCGCGGGCAGCCGGACTTTCGAGGGAGCGGTTTCGTCCGGCGACCGACTTACGACCACAGGCGCGCTGGCCACCGGCTCAGGCTCGTCGACCGGCGCTGGCGCCGGCGCCTTGTCCACGGCCGGAGCGGCGGCCGCGGCGGCCGCCAATTTGGGGCCCAACTCCTTCTCGATCTCGTCTACGTAAATTTTGCTGACCGTGCTGGAAACCGATTTTGTGTCTGCCGCCACGTAGCCGCGCTCCTTGAGCAAGGCTAGCATGTCCTTGCCCTCCATGTTGTAGCGTTTGGCGATTTCGTGGATGCGGATGCTCATGCAGGCGTAATCCTTGCGATGATGGCCTTCGCCTCCTCGGCGGTGAAGCCTCCACCCACCAAATCCTCGGCCGCGACGCCCTCGAAGGCCGCCGGGGAGTTGATGCCCATGTCCACGAGGCGTCCGGCGATCGCCGCATCGAGTTCGAAGGTCCGGACGAGCAGCGCAATGGCGTTGCCGCGCGGATCGTCGCCCGCCGCCTTGAATTCCTCAATGTCGAGGCGCCAGCCCACCAGGCGCGAGGTGAGCCGCGCATTCTGGCCCTTGCGGCCGATCGCGATCGCCAGATCGTCGGTGGCGACTTTGAGCACGATGCGGTGATTTTTCTCGTCCAGGATGATCTCGCGCGGCACGGCCGGCTTGAACGCCTCGATGATCATATCGCGCGGATTCGGGTAATATTTGATGATGTCGATCTTCTCGCCACCGAGCTCGCGGACGATCGTCTTGACGCGCGCGCCGCGCGCGCCCACGCAAGCGCCGACCGGGTCGACCTTCGGGTCGGTGCTGGTCACGGCGATCTTGGTGCGGTAGCCGGGCTCCCGGGCAAAGGCCTCGATCTTCACGGTTCCGTCCGCGATCTCGGTGACTTCAAGCTCGAACAGCCGGCGGACAAACCGGGCGCTGGCGCGGCTGAGGATGATTTCCGGCCCCCGGGGGGTGTTCTCGATCTCCAGGAGGAGGGAGCGAATGCGGTCGCCGGGCTGAAACTCCTCGGCCGGCATCTGCTCCTTGGCCGGCATCACGGCCTCGGCCTTGCCGAGGTCCACATAGATGTCGGTGCGCTCGCGGCGGCGCACGGTGCCGGTGACGATGTTGCCGACCTGGTCCTTGAAATCGTCGTAAATGCGGTCCTTTTCGAACTGGCGCAGGCGCTGCATGACGGCCTGGCGAGCCGTCTGCGCGGCAATGCGGCCCAGGGTGGAGGGGTCGATCTCCTTGTCGATCATTTCGCCGAGCTGGACGCCGGGTTTGAGCACCTGGGCCTTCTCGATATGCATCTCCGTCCGGGGATTGCTGACGGAGTCAACGACCTTGAGGACGGCCCAGGCGTGAAGCTGGCCGTTCTTCGGGTTGATCTCGATTTTCAGTTCCTGGCCCGAATTGACCCCTTTTTGAGCCGCCGTCTTGAGGGCGTTCGCGATCGTCGCGATCATGTCTGTGCGCGGAATCCCCTTCTCCTTCTCCATGTATTCAAGGACTGAAAGTATTTCGCTGCTCATAAAGTTGTGGGTGGAAAAAAAAAGCGGGCCGCAGGGCCCACTTTTTCGTAAAGTGAGTTTTAGTAAGTTGGTTAGCCTATCAAACGAAGTAAAAAGTTGTCAAGCCCGCCGCCCCTGGGCGAGGGTGTCCGCCATGCCCACACCACCCTCAATTTTGCGGGTCGATCGCCTGACCAAAACGTATGCGACGGCCGCCGGGCGACTTACGGTTTTAAACGGGGTGAGCCTGGATTTGGAGGCCGGCGCGACCCTCGCGATCGTCGGCCCCAGCGGAAGCGGGAAGACCACCCTCCTAGGCCTTTGCGCGGGCCTCGACCGGGCGACGACCGGGAGTGTCTTTCTCGCCGGCGAATCGCTCGACGGCTTGGACGAGGATGCCCGGGCGCGGGTGCGCAACCAGCATGTGGGATTCGTCTTCCAGAACTACCAGCTCATCCCGACCCTCACCGCGTACGAAAACGTCCTCGTGCCCGTCGAGCTGCGCGGCGAGCGCAAGCGCGGCCCCGACGCGCTCGAACTCCTCGTCCGGGTCGGGCTGGGCGAGCGCCGCGATCACTATCCGATCCAGCTTTCCGGCGGCGAGCAGCAGCGGGTGGCGCTGGCCCGGGCGTTCATGAACCGCCCGAAAATCCTCTTTTGCGACGAGCCGGTGGGCAACCTCGACAACGCCACGGGGCGGTCGATGATCGACCTGATCTTTTCCGTCAACCTCGAGCGCGGAACGACCCTGGTCCTCGTCACGCATGACCTCGAACTCGCCGGCCGCTGCCAGCGGATCATCCGCTTGAAAGGCGGGATGGTCGCCTCGGACACCGCGGCGGCGGGCAACCAACCATGAAGTTCATCCTTCGGATGGCGTGGCGGGATTCCCGGAGATCGCGCCGCCGGCTGCTGCTGTATTCGTCCACGATCGTCCTGGGGATCGCCGCCTTGGTGGCGGTGGGTTCGCTGGGCGCAAATCTCCGCCAGACCGTGGCCGACCAGCCCAGGCGGCTGCTCGGCGCCGATCTCCGCGTCGGCCTCGACAACTGGCCCAATCCGGAGTTCCAGCGCTTCATGGACGCCACCGGGGCCCGCGAGGCGCGCGAGAAAATATTTCCCGACAAGCTCACCTTCCAGGGCTCTGCCACCCCGCAGGCGATCCAGGTGGTCGCGATCGACGGACCGTACCCGTTTTACGGGGAATTCACCACCGACCCGGCCGACGGCGTGGCCCGGCTGCGCCGCGGGGAGCGGGTCGTCCTCCTCGACCCGACCGTGGCCCAGCGGCTCCATATCAAGGCCGGGGACGTGATCACCATCGGCTCCGGCCGCTACGTCGTGGCGGGCATCGTCCGGGAAAGCCCCGGCGACTCCTCATTTTCGCTCTACCTGACCACGCGCGCCTATATTCCCTGGAGCAGCCTGCCGGAGGCGCCCGGCACCGCGCAAAAACCGGTCCACGGAAATTACCGGCTTTATTTCCAGATGCCCGCCGGCGCCGACACGGAGGCGATCGCGGCGGAAATCAAGAGCCGGTTCCTGTCGTTCTATCCCGTCGTCGCGACGGCGGACGGCCAGGCCAAGACCGTCGAGAACGCCATCGGGGCCGGCAGCCGGTTCTTTTCGATGGTGGTCTTTGTCGCCCTCTTCCTCGGCGCCATCGGAGTCGCAAGCACCCTGCACATCTATATCCAGGAAAGGCTGCGCACCGTGGCGATCCTGCGCTGCGTCGGGGCGACCGCGACCGAGGCCACGGGAATCTATCTTTGCCAGGCCGCGGCGCTCGGAATCTGCGGATCGATCGGGGGAGCGCTGGCGGGCGTCGCCCTGCAGCTCGTTCTTCCCGGCCTCCTGCAGGACCTCCTTCCCTTTCATCTCCAGGTCGCTTTCGCCTGGAAACCGGTGGCCGCCGGGATGGCCGCCGGTTTTGGGCTCTGCATGGTCTTCACGCTTCTCCCCCTGCTCGGGATCCGGAGGACCTCTCCGCTCTCCGCTCTTCGCGGCGATGCCGACAACGCACTCGCTGGCGATCCGCTGCGGATTGCGGTCTGGGCCATGATCGCGGCGGCCGTCTTTGGCTTCGCCTGGCTTCAGACGCGGCACTGGGGCAGCGCCCTGGCCTACACGCTGGGTCTCGCCGTGGCATTTGCGGTATTTGCCGGGGCCGCTCAGCTGGTCTCGATGGCCGCGCGCCGCTGCATGCCCAAGTGGGCGCCCTACCCCGTGCGCCAGGGACTCGCCAACCTTTACCGTCCCCGAAACCGGACCACGCTGCTGCTCCTTTCGCTCGGACTCGGGATCTTCATTGTCCTGACGGTCTATCTGGTCCGATCGACGCTCCTGCGCGAATTGACCGGGGAG
>Ga0302325_10009464_pt1 | contig 21252 bp, 17 predicted proteins | sample Palsa_T0_2_FD_201948 | JGI IMG/M metagenome (GOLD analysis project Ga0302325, IMG submission 201948) | Peat permafrost microbial communities from Stordalen Mire near Abisko, Sweden - Palsa_T0_2 | ecosystem: Environmental > Terrestrial > Soil > Palsa > Peat permafrost | place: Sweden: Abisko...
GTCGGCGGCTGACCGCAGATCCAAGTTGGATCGGACCGCCCGATCAACCAGGCTGTTGAGCGTGCCATCGCTCAGGGTCGTCCACCACCGTTCCGGGAGATCGGCGCCGGGCTGAACCGTTGAAGGGCGAGACGCAGGCAATCCGACCATGGCGGGAAGGGAGGAATTACCGGCCTCGGCCGCGGCCCACTTATGCTGCAAATCAACCGATGGGCGGTGATAGTTCGGACCGACCGTACAACCGGCGGGAGCCACGAGGCAGGCGATCGTCATGTACGACTTGATGTTAATCATGTGGGCGATCGAGATCGATCGTGCAGGTCTCGCCGATGGCAAGATGCACGCCATCGGGAACACGATCGATGTGTATGCGAACCGGGATGCGCTGAGCGAGGCGCACCCACGTAAACACCGGGTTCACTTCCGGCAGACCCTGCGGGTTAGGAGCGGTGTTGCTGTCGGCGATGCCGCGATTAATGCTTTCCACGTGCCCGAGCAGTTTGACACCGGGATATCCCATCAATTCGGCCCTGGCGGCGGCGCCGACGCTAATGTTCCGCAGTCTTGTTTCCTCGAAATAACCCGATATCCAGTATGAATCGGCGTCGATCACGCTCATTTGCCGCTGCCCCGTGCCGGCATAGTTTCCGACCCGCACCGTCAGATTCGTGACCCAGCCGTTCACTGGGGAGCGGATCTGGCAGCGCTCCAGATCAATGCCGGCCTTGTAAAGCGCCGCCTCGGCGGCTTCCACGTCCGCCTGATCGGCCAGCACACTGGTGGCGTAGGATTGCCGCTCCTGGGCGGACACATCGCCGGGCTGAAGTTGTTGGCGGCGCTGCAGATTTTCCTGATCGAAGGCCAGTCGCGCGCGCGCGCCGTCCACGGCCGCCTGTGCCCGCTTGACCGCCGCGGTATAGTCGCGGGCGTCTATCTCGTAGAGCTTGTCACCCTTATGGATGAACTGATTGTCCTGCACCGGGACATCGACAACCTGGCCGCTGATTTCCGCGGCACTATCGACGACATACGCATTGATCCGCCCGTCGCGCGTCCATGGGCTGTATTCGTACGACTCGAATGCCCAGACGGCGAGAATAACGCTCACGAGAACAACCGCCGCGGTTACCGCCACGCGTATTGCCCGAGGCAGCTTTTTCAACCGCAATCGAGCGGTCGGGGTCCCGGAATTTTGATGGGCTACGGAACTCATATAGGTCTCAGCGTCAGGATTGCGATGCTATATAAAATGACCAGCAACGCGATATCGACCAACGGTCGGTGCCAAACGAACCGATTCAAATCGACACAGCGATTCAACGCCGCTCGCATCACGCAAAACACCAGTGCACTGACGATCAACGCAATGACGGCCGGCTCGAAGAACATTCCAAAAAGGTTGATTTCGCGAAGTGGGAGGAACATGGGAGACTCGTCCATGGATCAGTTCGCAGCCGGCTCGCAGACAGAGGGGCCGGTTTTTGAGAGTTTCAGGCCGCTCAGCAGAAGGTTCACGCCGTGCCGGCGATACACAGGATCCCGGGTTGCCTCCTGCAGCCGCTGCAACTCTTCGTACATCTGAGTCTCCCAGCCCATGCGCTGCTCATCGGTCCGGGCTAGGAGGACGCTCCCGCGCAGGCGGCGCATACGCATGAGGAGTTGTGCGATTCGTTCGGCCCCTTTTTTAGGTGTCCCGATCGCGAGAAAGACCACGGATGTAAACGCGACGCCTGCTTCAATTGCCATCAGCGTGTTCAGGTCGTGAGCGAAATCATACGACTGCGGATTGCTGGGCTCGGTGACGTAGAGCAGCCCGATGGTGAACACCACCGCGAGTGGGGCTATTTTCCCCCTGGTCTCAATCCAGGCGCCGATGAATAGGAATGGAAACAACGCGAGGATGAGGTTCACCGGATCGTTCAAGCCGACGAGCAGAAGGTATTTCAGTCCCAGGGCGATCACACCGCCGATCGTGCTGCCCAATACCCCGCCCACAACAGCGACGACCGGGTCTTCTAAGTTGACCAAGACTACTATCACGACGGCGATGATCACCATAAAGACCGGTCCCTGCGGCCAGGCGGTGAGATCCCAGATTATGAAACCTGCACCCACGCCGACGATCGCGCGAATCATATTGATTGTCGCGGCATGAGGGCGTGCCGCGAATCGCGGCGGCGGATAAAGGGGCGTCGATGGGTCCGGCGGCTCGAATGTTAGTAACGCTTGGAGTGACCTGAGCAGATGCAACAGGGCATGAATGATTTCCCGCATTTCCGGCGCTTGCTCCCGTTGCAATTTTAGAAGCTCGCGGAGGGAATCCGTTTGCCGGCTGAGTGCGGGTAATTCGAGCGCGACGCCAGATTGGAGAAAGTCGGCGATGCCATGGAGAACTTCCGCTGCCGTCCGGTCGGTTGCCGGCGATTCTGGGGAGTGCGCGTCGCGCATGCTGAGCACGGCGGATTGCAGCGAGAGCAACGCGGTCGGCACGCCGCGAATCCATGGCTTTATCCAACTCAGAGCCGGCCTCTCTGCCAATGAATTGTTGCAGGATTCATCCAGGGCAAGGATCTTCGCGGTGAGAGGCGCATCCTTTGGCTCGGTGGGATTGCCCGCCTGCAGTTGTTTCACGGACCAATCCAGCAAATCTATTGCGAGCGCGCAAACATGTTTGGCCAGATCGCCGGGAACATCGTCGGTCGTTGCCGCTAGGTTGGAGGCGAAGAGGGCAAAGAGGATTCCGAGCACGGTTGCGCAGCCGCGATCCATCGCCGTCTGCCAGACCGCCTGAGGCGCTGCGGAGACACCAGCCGAGACGACCGCCGAGGTAAACGCGGCAAGACTCGCCGCATAGGAAACATACCCTTGGCGAAGCGTCGCCCAGTAGGCACATGCGCCGAGCCATAACGAGAGCAGGCCGTAAAACCCCACCCTATCCTGCGGAAAAAGCCCGACGGCAGTAACGCCGACAATGCACCCGATGAACGTACCGGCGAGGCGAGCCGCCGTTTTTCGCAGCGCGTTTCCGCGCACTGGAGGACTGACGATGAACACCGTCCAGATCGCCCAGCGCGGCGTGTCGATTTGCAGCCACATCGCGACGAACAGCGCCGCCATGCCCGCCAGCGTGGTGCGCAAAGCGAAGCCCACGCCCAGGGCAAACTGCCGGCTCTCTTCGGTCAATCGATCGGCCGGGTACTCTCGTGCGCTCATGGTGCGTCCTCGGCCGAGGCCGAGGTGTTGTCAATATGAACGAATCAATGTCGGGAATCGCCCAAATCGCGGTGATTCGTTGTGATTGCCAACAAGCAGAATCGCCGTCGAGGCTGTTTAAGCCACCGCAATCCCGGCGTGCTCACTGCTTCTGAAGCGGCTTTCAACCCCCTTGCGTGACGAAAGTGAACTTAAGCGGCCATATGACTCGGCTTGTTCCAGGAGCATATCAGCCAGCTGTTCCACCTGCTCGGCGCTGGGTCGTTCGCGTACGCCGAATCCCGCGGCTCGCTTCAACTTGACCAGACATTCACGCGAAGCGTTGACCGCGTTTGGTGCGTCATCCCAATCAATGCGAAGATCCTTATGAAAGCGGATCTGGATTTCGCGTCCAAGCACCCACAGAATAAGGTTGCCAGAGAGCTCGAGGCGCGTGTCCGGGTCCAGCATCGAATCGCCCACGGCGATGATTCGCAGGCCGCGTTTTCGAATCCATTCCTTCTTCAGATTCTTCAGGATGTACACGACCTCGTCGCTCGAAAAACCCTGATAGGGCTCCAATCGCCTTGGCAGCCGAAGCAGATCTTGCATGGGTATCAAATAGTCCACGTTTTCACACCCGTCATCGAGCATCCTGTCTCGTTCCCGCTCGATCACCGCGTGCCATCGTTCCGCCGCGGCCGCGCTGGCGCCATTCGTCATGGAAGTCACAAAGTTGGCCACCATTGCATGATGCGACAGAGCTTGAAGCGGCAACACGGATGTCAGCGACAACGCATGCAACTTGCGCAGCCGAAGCTCGTCGCATTTTTCCAGGATGACATCCGTTTCGTCGACTCGCGGGTCCCATACACATCTCTCCCGCGGTCTGGGGCTCTCGCCAGTGATCAAATGCTCCGTCGACACCCCCAGAACAAGAGCAATGCGCGGAATGAAGTGAGCGGCGATTCCTTTGTCGGCGCGGTTGATGAAATTGCACAGACTCGCCCGATTCCAGCCGATCCGTCTGGCAAGGCTGCTCTGTGTCAGGGCGCAGGACGGGCCGCCAAGCACGTTGCTGATCCGTTCAGCCACCCGATCATAAAACGCGATTTCTTCGTCCGTAATTCGTCTCATAGGGCCTCCCGGCTTTGTCGGGAACAGGGTTTGTCAGGGTTGAACGTCACGACTGCCGCGTCTCCTCCTCTGCCAGCGCGCGGGCGGTTAGAGATTCCATTGCCGCGATCAACGCATGATCAATCGCGTCGTTGGCATCCAGGATCGCTGCCATGGCGTATTGCTCTGCCTGGTCGGCGTATTGTCGAAGCTTTTCTGTCTTGCCGGATTGCTTCCAAACCTCGACCTTTTCCTTCGCATTGGCCAATGCGCGTTTGACTTTGGAATTAACCCGTTCGCGTTCCTTTTGGAACTGGCTGTTGCGAGCCGCCGCCCGGCTCCGAACCTGTTCGAACTTCACTTCGACGGTCCGGCCGACGTGAGGGGCTGGGCTCGTAAACACGTCACGGGCGTCGCTAATGTGGTGAATGATCTCCGCAAGCCGATCATCAATGCTCTTGCCAAGCTGTTCGGGTCTATCAGTCATCGATGCTCCGTTTGGCCGAAGATCTATTTGCATCGACCTACCCAAAACAACTTTCGTGCCTTTCCAGGCTGACGCGGTAGGAGATCGTGTAAGTAGTGACTTCCAAGGAAGCTAGCGTCTTCTTTGGTGCGTGGGTGCGATGTGAGCTGAAGTCGCCTGGTGCCCTCATATGGGCAGATTGCCCAAATATGGGCGGCGGCGTCTTGGGTGTGTCCGCGACGGTCTTACTGTTGACGGGAAATGTTCAACTTGCGCATTCGCCCTTGAAGCGTGGTGCGATTCATCCCCAATCGCTCGGCCGCTCCGCCCTCGCCGCCAATCTTCCACCTGGTCTGTTCCAGGACATCCAAAATATGTCGCCGTTCAACGTCGGCCAAGTTGGTTTCGGGGCTTTTCCCCGGCTCCGAGGCTTCCAGGTTGCTCGCGATGGCCGTCGGCAATTCAACTTCCAAGGATCTGCCGGGACTGATGATCATTCCCCGCTCGATCACATTACGCAGTTCGCGGATATTCCCCGGCCATTCATGCCGCTGGAGTGCCGTCATCGTCGCCTGCGGTATCGAGGTGACTTTCTTGGCCATTGATTTGGAGAATTCCCGAACAAATGTTTCGACCAGGCTGGGAATATCGTCGCGCCGATTGCGCAGCGGTGGGACGTTGATCGGAAAGACGTTGAGCCGGTAATAAAGATCACGGCGGAATTTCCCCGCCCGAATTGCATCCTCCAAATCTCGATTTGTCGCGGCGATCACCCGGACGTCCGAACGAATGGTCTTATTGCCTCCGACACGTTCGAATTCCCGCTCCTGCAGCACGCGCAGAAGCGAAACTTGCGTCTCTTCCGGCAGCTCTCCAATCTCATCCAGGAAGAGAGTCCCGCCCGCGGCCGACTCAAATCGTCCCTCGCGTCTTTGGATGGCCCCCGTGAAAGCTCCTTTTTCGTGCCCGAACAATTCAGAGGCGATCAACGATGGCGCGATCGCGGCACAATTCACGCGAATGAACGCACGACCGGCCCTTCGGGATCGCTTATGCACGGCGCGGGCAACCAGTTCCTTTCCGGTTCCCGTCTCACCCGTTATGAGCACCGTGGAATCCGTCGGCGCCACCTTCACCACGTCCTCAAGAACCTTTTTCAGAGACTTCGATGACCCGACGATCTCCTCGAACATCGAGGCCTGATCGATTTCCTCCTTCAGCGCCACGTTCTCGCGATACAACTGATCCTTGAGCTTCTTGATCTCATCGTATGCGTCCTCCATCGCCTTGCGGGTGCGGTGCTGCTCGGTAATATCGACGACCACGGCAGCGTACAAAGAATCGGACGTCCCAACCGACGGAAGCCGCGTGGCATAGCACTCGACCCAGACAACTCTACCATCCCTGCGGCGGTATCGTTTCTCGTAATAGGCCGAATCTCGCCGGGTTTCACGAATATCCTTGTAAATTGCTTCGGACGCCTGGACATCTTCCGGGTGCGTGTACTCGCGCGGGTGCATCTTTCGAAGTTCGCTCTCGGTATATCCCACCATTTTCTGATACGCCTCGTTGGCGGAGACGAGGCGAATATTCTCGTCGATCAAAACGATGCCGACGGATGAATTTTCGAATACGGCTCGCCACTGCGATTCGCTCTTGCTGAGTGAATCTTCTCTGCGGCGTAACTCTTCTACTAACTTTTCCTGTTCGGTTATATCGATCAGGGTGCCAATAAAGCGCTGCACCTTTCCGTCTTCGCTCGCGGGGAAACCCACACAACGAATCATTCGCAGCGCCCCATCCTTTCGGACGATGCGCTTCTTCACATCGCATCCGATGCCGTCAGCAATCATCGAACGTATCGTCGCCTCGACAAAAGGCCGATCTTCCGCGTGAACAACGCTGAAATAGTCGGCGATGTTCGGAATGCCGTGGGCGGGATCAAAGCCAAGTATGTCGTACAACTCGCGGGACCAGTGATCGCATTCTCCGGCGGGAGTAAACGACCAGCTCCCAAAGTGAGAAAGACGCTGACCTTCGTTCAAATAGAACTCGCTGCGGCGCAGATCTCGTTCCGTTCTGCAGAGGTCCTCGATATCAATGCTCGAGCCGTTCCATCGGATGATGTTGCCCTGAGCGTCGCGAACCGGCGAGGTGCGATGCAGCAGTGTCCGGTATTTCCCATCAGCGCGCAAAACGCGGCCTTGGGCCTCAAAAGGCTCGCCGCGGGCAATGGCCGAACGCCATCCCGCGAGGAATGCGGCGACGTCGTCGGGATGGAATCTTTTGGCCCATTCCCATCCATGTACCTCCTCGAAGGGCAGACCGAAGTACTCCAGCCATCCCCGATTGGCAAAATCGATGAATCCGTCCGCTCTGGCGCTATGCAACAGGGCCGGAGCGCCATCCGCCAGCGCCCGGAAGGGATCTTTATCGATCGGGTCAGCGTTGTCATCGCTGGACAACGGTGTTTCGTTTGAGGAATCCGGTGGTTGCTTGCTCATGCCCAACTTCAGTTCCGCCAGATCAGTCCGACACCTTCGAGCTTCGGTGCTTATTGTAAATCTCGCTCGGACAAGCGCCAACCCATCGCTTGGCGCCTGGCAGCCCGGCGAATTGTCGGCCTCCGGACCACCTCAACCGGACATCAAGTAGCCGACCGGCACCTTGAGCGCTGTCGCGGTTCTGGCTACTAAATGCGTCGGTATGGTCTGGGTCTTCCGATTGAGAAAATTCGAGAGGCTTGAACGATTCCAGCCGATGCCCGCGGCAAATGTGGTGATGGTCGTGTTCCGGTGTGAATCCTGCAAAAGCTCGCGGATGCGTTCCGCGATCCCGTCATAGAAAACAAGGTCCTCTTCGCTGAGCCGCGCCACAATTCTCTCTCGCTGGGACTAATCCCTTTTGCGACAAGACTGATTGGATTTGCAAATTGAACCTGGTGAAAGTTGGGAATCACAACACAATGACTCCGTGCCTGTCCGCCTTCATAGACCCGACGCTCCCTGGCTGAGGGTGGACTGAATCAACTTCGCCCGCTCGAGATCGACATTCGTCTTCACTACTATCCCGCCCAGGCCCCGAATTGCCGCAAGCACTTCATCAAGGTTTCCTTCCTCATCCAATACCAGAAGCGCGGAGGTGCCGGGTTTCAACAGCGTTTTGATTTCGCCGACAAAGCTCTCGCTGATTCCCAGGGAATTCGAGCTGCCGAACGAGCCATCTCCCAGCATGGCAGCCACGGCACGATCGGTGAGCGGTGCCACGAGCGCTATACCAACGAGCAAGGCGAGCTTGCTGCGAGGGATACTGCCAATAGTTGGAAGCGGCTTTCGATCGAGGGTGAACGATCCATCGGCGTGGCATGCCAAGATCGCCGTATCGAGCAAAATCAAAGACCTGCCATTGCCACTGACCGCGAGAGCTTTTTGGCGAGCCGCCTCAGCGCGAGTCGGCTGGTCATAAGCAATGGCCCAGAGGTGTGCTGCCGCGGTCATATTGAACTCTCCCAGGCGGTAATTGTCTCATCGCAGCCTTCCGGCGGACGAAACATGCGCAAAATGTTGGCAATGCCATCGCCACGCGCCCTGCAACGTCGAGCAGGGTTGGCATCACCAACAATCCACCGTCAAGCCGACCTCATTCGCGTTATTCATCGATAGCGTGTCGCCTGTGCTCCACTAACCCCCACAGATGCCCAAGGAGACGTCATGGCAAAAACAGCAGCAGATCAGGTCGCGGAAATGATGATCGACGCCGGCATTCAGCGCGTCTATGGAGTGGTCGGTGATTCGATCAATCCCATCGTCGACGCCATTCGCAGGAGCAACGGAAAGCTTCGCTGGGTACACTGTCGAAATGAGGAGGTTGGCGCGTTCGCGGCCGGCGCGGATGCTCTTCTAACCGGGCAGATCGCGGCCTGCGCCGGATCGTGCGGCCCCGGTAATTTGCATCTGATTCAGGGGCTTTACAATTCCCATCGGAACAGGGCCCCGGTTTTCGCGATCGCCGGCCAGGTGCCAACACGCTTCTTGGGCACCGAATACTTTCAGGAGACACATCCGGAAAGGATTTTCCGAGATTGCAGCCACTATTGCGAAGCGGCTTACACCGCGGTTCAGGCGGCCACGATGAGCAGGCTCGCGATTCAGTCCGCAATCACCAAGCGCGGCGTTGGACTGGTTTGCATTCCCGGAGACACGATGGCGCAACCCGCCGCTGTCGATTTGCCGGCGCATCCATTTTTTACCGATCCCCCGCGCATTCGTCCGACGGATGACGATCTCGATAAATTCGCGCAGATCCTCAACTCGGCGCGGCGACCCGTCATTTTCGGCGGTGACGGATGCCGTGGGGCTCGCGAACAGGTTTTGGCGCTGTCACAAAAGCTCAACGCCCCGATCGGATATTCCTACCGGGGAAAGGACGTGCTGGAGGCCGACAATGCGAACGGCGTGGGAATGACAGGCCTCCTGGGCTGGGGTGGGTTGCAGCATGGTCTGGACCGATGTGATGTTCTGATCCTGCTCGGAACGGATTTTTTCTACACGGATTTTATCCCGAAGCACGCGAAAATCGTTCAGATCGACAGCGATCCCACGCATGTGGGACGCCGAGTCCCACTGGAACTAGGCCTCTGTGGCCACATCGCCGAGACGCTCGATGCCCTGCTTCCACGCATCAAATCGCGCGGCGACAATCGGGCATTCCTCGATGAAGTCCTCGCCGCCCACGAGACCGCCACAAAGCACATGCAGACGTATGTCGAGCATGGTGGATCCGATGGGAAACTCCGTCCCGAGCAGGTGGGCGATGCGGTCAGCCGCCTCTGCTCACCCGATTCAATCATTATCGCGGATACCGGCATGTGCTGCGTCTGGGCGGCCCAGCATCTGCACCTTCATCGCGGGCAAAGACTAATGACTTCCTTCAATCACGGGACCATGGCGAACGCCATGCCTGATGCCATCGGCGCGCAAATGGCATTCCCAAACCGGCAAGTTATCGCCTTCTGTGGCGACGGTGGTCTCTCGATGCTTCTGGGCGATCTGCTGACCATCGTCTCCCAAAAACTGCCCATCAAGATCATTGTCTTCAACAATTCAACGCTGGGGATGGTTCGACTGGAACAGATGGTCGGCGGCTACCCTTTCTGGGGAACCGAAATGCACAATCCGGATTTCAGCGCCGTGGCAAAGGCCATCGGTTTCCATGCGGAACGCGTCGAACGAAAGGCAGACATCGCCCCCGCGATCGAGCGTGCCTTTGCACATCCGGGGCCAGCGCTGCTGGATATCACCACCGATCCGAACGCCATGGCCGCGCCGCCGAAGGCAACCTACGAAGAAGCGAAAGGATTCGCATTGGCGATGACTCGAATGGTCATGGACCATCGCAGCGACCAGGTGTTCGAACTCGTCAAGGACAACATTCGCGAAATGGTCTAGCAAGTCGACAACGACGCGGCGCTGGCGCGCGGTCGGTCACAGGGATATCCGAAGCGGATTGCCCAGGTGTTCCAAACCAGATATCACGCGGCGACAGGAAAGGCGGGCCCGACACTTGCGCCGGGATCGAAGTTTGCTGGGTCCATCTCATCGAGCGGGCAACGACTCGCCGAAGGACTCGTCACATTGAAAGAGCCAATGAAAGATCTGTCGCAGCTGAAGGGGCGGCCGGTCGTCAGTCTGCTGCACACTCCACGTCTTGCCGCCGGAAAGCACGATAAGCCGGCAGTTCACGAGCTTGTCGAAAACGTCCCACACGACGTAAAGATTGAGCAAGCATGGATAGGGGAGGGAATCCTCAGGCTGCCCGTCTGCAGAGGCGAAGAAATCTCGGATTTGACGCCCGTTCGTTGCGGCGCCGGAATACGGGCTTCCCTGGCGTACGTCGTGGATGATCTCAAAACACTGAAGGATTTGAGAGGATAACCATACAGGAAGTCCCCTCGAGCAATGCGATGGAGATGGGACAGATCATGCACGCAGTAGGACACGTGTAGATCGCAACGGGTCCGAAATGAGTTTGTTGTCATCAAATACTGATGCGCTCCTGCATAAACCACGCGGAGCGCCTGTGAACGTCGGACTTTTCATTCCCTGTTACATCGACGCCTTCTTCACTGAAGTGGGTATTGCAACGCTTGAGCTTGTCGAGAAGCTTGGGTGTTCGGTGGAGTATTCGCTCGGCCGGTCGAACGATCAGTTGGAAGACGACCCCGTCAGCGCGAGCGTACCGCCGTTACGGGCAGCCGAAGCCGGCGTGCTTTGTTGCGAACGCAAGAAGGCCACAAGAGCTGAAAGATCATCGTGAGAGATTCTGCCCGCAAAAGCTGGCATGTTGTGTCCGCCGTTGTTTATCCGGATCGTCAATTCATCATCCGTGAGGCGGTCTCCCACGTGCGAGAGATCCGGACCTCGCTGACCTCCGTCACCATCCACCTTATGGCAATAAATGCACCCTTTGGCATAAAAGACCTGCGCCCCTGCCGAATGCGCCATGGGTCCGCTGGGAACTAGCTGCGCCAATGGCACCGCCCCGAAATCAGGCGACCAGGGAGATTTCGCACCATAAATCGTCAGAATCATGATGGACGTGACCACGAAAAAAACGATTGCGATCGCCCAGGGCCGCCGTGACGGCGCGCGCTCTCCCTTGTTGAAAAATAGAGGGAAAAACAACAGTATGAGAAGGACGACCAGCGGACCGCCCAGGATGACCCACGTTTCCAGGTTCGGCGGCAGCATGGACAAAATCGCAAAGTAGAACAGAAAATACCAGTCCGGCGCGGGATTCACATTGAGAGTGGTCGGATCCGGAGGCGTTACAAGAACGGGTGGGCCGAAGACCACGGCGCAAACGACGATCCCGACCACGACGATCAGAGAAAACACGGCATCTCGCCACACGGCATAGGGCCAGAAGGGAAGTCCTGACTCTTTCAAACGAGATTCATAATCCCGCTTGTAGGTCGATGGAACCACCGGCTGCCCCGGCTTGGGCATTTCGCTGATTCCGTGGCGAAGAATGAGCCACATGTGGAGGGCAACGCCGGCAAATATAAATGCGGGAAAGATGAACACGTGCAGCACGAAGAAGCGAGTCAGTGTAGCGCCGCCAATCGTATCGCCCGCCAGAATCGCATGCGCGATAAACGGACCGATCACAGGTACACGTGCCGCCTGCTCCGCTCCAACGACCGCCGACCAGACGCCGTTGGCGTCCCATCTTAAAAGTTGCCCTGTGAATCCCATCGCCAGCGTGAACAGCAGCAAAACCACGCCGCTCATCCAGTTCATCTCGCGCGGATATTTGTAGGCGCCGTGAAGGTAGACTTGGACCATGTGCATCCCGATAATCAGGACCATTGCCGACGCGCCGAAGAAATGCATGCCCCGAAGCACACTGCCCAGCGGAGCCTGTTCTGTTATGTACTTAAGGCTTTGGAACGCCTCTCCGCCCGAAGGGACATACGAAAGTGCCAGGCCGATTCCTGTAATGACCTGAAGGATGAAGCAGCACAGTGCCGCGCTGCCGAAGACATACCACCAGCGAGCGTCCCGGGGGACAATGTGTTTCATCATCGGGCCGAGCGTCTCGGATGCGCCGGTTCTGTCATCGATATATCGCCATGAAGCGGCGAGAAATTTCAACATGGCTGCGCACCTTGCAAAGTACTACGACCCAAACGTTGTCAGCGGAATGGGGCTGGTCTCGATTTCGACCTGGCCATTGTTTACTCGAACCGCATAACGCGCCAGCGGCTCGGGCGGCGGACCGGCTGCCACGGATCCATCTTCGTAATAAACACCACCGTGGCACGGGCACATGAAAAGCCTGGCTCCCTCGACCCAGCGCACCGGACAGCCGAGATGCCGGCAATTCATGCTGAACGCGACAAACTCAGTGTCCCCCGTACGTCGCAGCCAGGCGGCTGTTCTTGCCGTGATACCCGACCAGGGGAGAGGCGACGGATCGGTGAATTCGACTTTCACCGTTTGGCCGATCTTGAACGAGTCCAGGCTGCCGACGGCTCTCCAATCCCGCGGCGGACGCCGGACCAGTGGCGCCAGCACAAATCCAATCACTGGCACGCCTATCAAAAGACCGATGGCGCTTCCGGCCGCCGCGGTGACGAACACAAAGAATTTCCGCCGACTGACTTCCGGATCGGCTGGCGATCCACCGCTCGGACTACTTGATTGAACGTCCATGATCAGCTTCTCCAATCGTTGGCAATCTCGGTGATCCAGGTCCAAAGTGCCCAGGCGAGCGCGACGAAGCCCGCGGCGGACATGACGGGCGAAGTAGCCAAACCCCAGAACACCATGGTGACCCCGATGGCAAGCATGAATGGCGCGTAAGTCGGTTGGGGCGGTTTTCGCTTCTCCGCCGATCGCGACTCGCCCGGGATCTCAGAAACAGATTCGCGTTTCATAGGCTTTACTCCGTAACGAGCGCTGCGGAATCGGCGTGACCTTGATCCGATGCGTGATGCCAGGACGAAAATCTTGCCAGGATCGCACAGAGATAAACGATGCAGGCGGGGACCCACATCAGCAGGCCGCCGAGCTGCTGATCCATCTCGTGCGTGATTCCCCATTGGTCGCGAACCAGATGCAAAATGGCGGCAGAGCCCGTTGGTGAGTTGTAGAGAGGACAGACCGATATTGGCGAGAACGTGATGTAAATCCCCAGCAGCGTGCATCCAAGACAGCCGCTGAACAAATACATCACCGCCTGCGGCATTTGCAATCGATGCTGAATGTTTGGAGAGAAGATCGGCCACCAGAACGCCGTGCCGGCGGCAACCAGCGAGGCTTGCTCGATGTCAAATATCAACGGGCTTCGCATCGACGCGGTGCACAGAGCGGGAATGTGCCAGAACCACATCGCCCCGACGCCGGCCAGCCAGCCGATTGGGAATACCCGTTGGATGGATGGCGGCAGGGGCTCTTCGGTGCGGGATTTCGGCAATGCCAGGACCACAAACAGCGGAACGATCAAGAGCAGCAGGAGATGTTGTGCCATGTGGGCGGAGAACATATAGCGGCTGGCAAGACCCGCTAGCGGCGAGACCATTGCGATCAAAAATGTCACGAGCGACAAGCCGGGGAAAAGCATGTTTCTCATCGACAGAGGATTTCGCACCGCCGCCGCGCCATATGCTCCAGCGCCCGCGAGTGCGATCCACCACGCCGGCGATCGCCAGTTCCACAGCTGCGTAAGCAGGTCAAGAGTTGTCATCATGTCAGCACCCCGAGATAAACAATGCTGAATACCACGATCCAGACCAGATCCACAAAATGCCAGTAGTATCCGACCGCTGTGAAGGCATCGGATTGGCGTGCGCTCAAGCGATCCGTCTTTCCCAGAACGAACATGGCCGTCAGCACGACCAGGCCGCCCAGAACGTGAAGCCCGTGGAACCCGGTGAGCGTAAAGAAGGTCGAACCAAAGAGACTGCTGCTGATCGTGATGCCATGGTGCAGCAGCCCTGAATATTCATAGGCCTGATTCAGGAGGAAGATAAGACCCAGCACGAGCGTGATACCGAGCCACCCGAGAAATTGCCGCCTTTGCGAGTGTCGTAGAGCGCGTTCGGCTCGGGAAAGTGTCACACTGCTGGACAATAGGAAAAATGTGAAGAGAGCGCTTCGTCCCACTTCAAGAGCCTTCCGGGATGTCGCGCCGGTCGCATGATTGAACGTGATGAACGCCGCCATCAGCAGCAGAAAAAACATTGCTTCCGATACAATGAAACACGCCGCGGCCAATTTCGCGACGCTGTGAGGTGCACGGCGATCCTCCGGCGTTCGTGATGTCTTCCAATCTGCCAGATCGGGATGATTCATGTCCCACACCGGGCGACGGCTTTTAATGGGAGGCACATGGTCGAAGTTATCCTTGCCTGGCGGCGATGAAGTCGCCCATTCCAGCGTGAAGGCGTCCCATGGATTATCTCCGGCTACCGCTCCCTCCCGCAGGCTCCGGACGACGTTCCAGAGAAAGACCAGCACCCCCAGGCTCATGACAAACGCGCCCAGGGTGGAAATCGCATTGAGCGCGTGCCAACCGGGATGATCGCCATAGGTATAGGTCCGCCGCGGCATGCCCATCATTCCCAGAAAATGCTGCACGAAGAAGGTGAGGTTGAAGCCGACGACCAACAGCCAGAAGGTGATTGTCCCCAGCCGCTCATCAAGCATGCGGCCGGTCATCTTTGGGAACCAATAAAACCCGCCCGCGAAGAGTGCAAAAATAGTTCCTCCGAACAGTACATAATGGAAGTGCGCGACGACAAAGTAGGTCTGAGTAAGCTGCCAGTCGATCGGAGCAACGGCGAACATGACGCCCGTGAGTCCTCCGATCACAAATTGGATAAGGAAGGCGATCGCGAAGCACATGGCGGTCGTCAGCTGAATTGATCCGCGCCAGAGCGTCGCGGTCCAGTTCAACACCTTGATGCCGGTTGGAATCGCAATCAGGAGTGAGCCGATGGAGAAAAAAGTGTTGTAGACCGGAGACATTCCGACCGCGAACATGTGATGCCCCCAGACGCCGACGCTGAGGATTGCGATGGCCAGTGTGGACGCCGCCACAAATTCGTAGCCGTAGATCGGCCTTCGGGAAAAGACAGGAATAATTTCGGAGATCATTCCGAAGGCTGGCAGCGCGAGGATGTAAACTTCCGGGTGCCCGAATATCCAGAAGAAATGTTGCCAGAGGAGGCTGTTTCCGCCACGGCTAGGCTCAAAAAAAGCGGCGCCCAGTGTTCGATCGATCAGTAATAGAACCAGCGCGCTATTCAGCGCCGGAATCGCCAGGATGATCAGGACGGAGGTGATCAACATCATCCAGACGAAGAGCGGCACGCGCTGGATGCTCATTCCGGGCGCACGACAGACGATGATTGTGACGATAAGGTTGATTGCCGAGCTGACAGATCCAATGCCCAGCACAAGAAGCGCGATCAGCCAATAGTCCACGCCTTGAAGTGACGTATAGGCTCGCTCACTGAGCGGGGCATAGCTGAACCACCCGGCATTGGGCGCAGAGCCGGTCAGAAAGCTGTAATGCAATAGAATGCCGCCCAGGGGAACGAGCCAGAATCCGAACGCGTTCAGTCGTGGGAACGCGACATCTGACGCGCCGATCATCAACGGAACCAGGTAGTTGGCGAAACCGGTGAGAATGGGCATTCCGACGAGGAATACCATCGTCGTGCCGTGCATCGTGAACAGTTGGTCGAACAGGCGGGGGCCGATGAAGGTGTTGTTTGGCGTGATGAGTTGAATGCGCATCACCACGGCCTCGAGGCCACCGATCAGAAGGAAAACCAAGGCGGTGCAGATGTAGAGGATCCCAATCTGCTTGTGGTCCACGGAACTGAACCACTCGAGCAGCGATGAACGATTCTCATCTTCCCGCTCGACGAGCCCTGAACCGGACAGAGATTCGATGCTCATCGCAAGCTCTCCAAGTATGCGGTCACTTGCTGCAGCTGCTCATGATTCATGGTGAAATTTGGCATCTTGCACCCCGGCTTGTATGCCTCGGGGTTTGCAAGCCACCGCTCCAGAGTCTCAGGCGTATTTTCCATTACACCCGCGCCCAGTTGACGGCGTGAGGCGACGTGGGTCAGGTCCGGGCCAGCTGACGCCGCAGCGCTCGTGCCACGGATTTCGTGACAATTCAGACAGGTCTGGGCCACAACAAAACTTCTTCCGGCCAGGGCGATCGTGCTCTCGGGCCCCTGCGCCGGCTTGGCCTGCACGGCGAGCCAGGCCTGATACTGCGCCTCGGGCTCGGCGACGACGATGAATCGCATCCAGGCGTGCTGGTCGCCACAGAATTCGGAGCAAGCGCCCTCGTATGTTCCCGCTCTATCTGCCTCGAGCCAGAGAAAATTGTGTTGCCCCGGAACCATGTCGACTTTAGGGCCCAGCTGGGGCAGCCAAAATGAGTGAATCACATCCGCCGAGTCGACCTGCACGCACAACTTCTTCCCGATCGGCACATGAATCTCGTTCGCCGTGGTGGCACCCGAACGTGGATACTGGATTTCCCACCACCACTGATGACCAACCACAACGATATCGGCGGGCAGCGTTGGAGCTATCTGACTCAACGGCGCCGCGCTGATCGAATAGATGAGCCGTGTCGATGCGACGCCGAGACTCAGCACAATCAGCAAAGGCGGCAACGTCCAGAATATTTCCGCCGTGTGGCTGCCGAATGCCTGCTTCGGCAACGCTTCGCCGGTGGAACGAAAACGCACGAGCGAAGTGACGATCAGCGTCACGACAATCACAAATATCGCCAGCGAAATCAGCAGAACAATCAGGAAGATGTTGCGAATCGTCACCGCGTTGGGTGACGCCGGATCAAGGACGGGAACGAGCACCGACGCCACCATCGCATCGATTTGGGGCGAAGTGCAGATGTCGCTTCGCATGAGCCAACTCCCGGGCTGCGGTGGCCGCCGAGGCATCTTCCATACTCACCAAAGGATGATCAAGGACAAAAAAAACTGTTGTGATTGCAAACAAAGGCACGAGGGGCAAAGCGACGTGTTCTAGACCAGCGCTACTGGCATCCCCAGAAATTCATCGTCGTCGCCAAGGCCATTGGCTTCCACGCGGAACGCGTAGGGCGAAACGACAGACGTTGCCTCAGCAGTGCCGTTGAGCAAGATTTTTCCCATAGCCGGGTTTGGCCCGACTGCGCCGGGAAAACGCCGCAGGTTCCGATAGTACGGCGGCGACCAGTATAGCCGTCACCACACCATTCCATTGAGGCCGCGAGGCCGCCAATTGCCGGCGTTCGGGGAGGAATCTGACCCGCAGCATTCACTGTGCCCGCCGACGCTAACCGGCCGAAAGAACACACGATGCGGCGCGGTTTCCCCTTCAGGAAATCGTGCGCGAGGGCGATGGGCAGAATGGACTTGAAGACAACCGTGCAGTCGCTGTTGAAACGGCTCGATCGGCCGGCGCCCGATCGGCACGTGCGGTTCCGCGCGCTCGTGCGTCGAGTCGTTCGCCGGCAGTTGCGGATTCACCTGCTCTTGTTCCTGGACCAGTGCCGATCCATTGCAACGCGCTGGCAAGCGATGAATTTGCCCGGCTGGCCGCTGGACGGGCGATTCCGGCTGGCCATCGGTGGGATGTCGCGCGCGTCTTTCTATCTGGAGCGACTGGAGCCGCGGCTCCATTTTACCTGGATCGGCGCGACCAGCGGCAATGCCAACAATTCGGCCCATGATTATGACAACCTGCTGAATTGGGTCGGCGGCATCATCGACAACAACTTCTCGACGGTCACTTTGTCGTCGAACACGACGATTTACGTCGCCGCCAGCACCCCGACGCTGGGCGGCTTTAATCTCGGCTACGCCGGCAACTATGATCTGACGTTCGAGTCCAGCAGCAGCACCGCTCAGACCCTGACGCTCAACGGCGGCATCACCGGCGATTTCGGCGGGTCGGCCAATGACCGCACGGTGACATTCGGCAGTGCCGCCAACCCCCTGAATCTGAATTTGAACGGCGGCAGCCGAACGCTCAACGTCAATGCCGGCGATACTTTGCTGCTGCAAAACGTGCTGGCCAACGGCACATTGATCAAAACCGGCAGCGGCACGTTAACGCTTGCCGGTGCAAATACTTATGCGGGGGGAACGACGCTCTCCGCCGGCACGCTGGATATCAACAACGCCGCCGCCCTCGGCACCGGCACGTTGACCATCGACGGCGGGACAACCATCGACAACACCAGCGGCTCGGCGATCACCCTGTCCGATAATAACGCCCAAAACTGGAACGGGAATTTCACGTTCGCTGGAACCGACGACCTGAATCTGGGCACCGGCGCGGTCACCATGGGCGCGAGCCGGACGGTCACGATTGCCAACGGCAACCTGGCGGTGGGCGGGGACATCGCCGGCGGCAGCAACACACTCAGTGTGAGCGGCTCGGGGCGGCTCACGCTCTCCGGTGCCAACACACTCGGCAGCGTCAGCATCGCCGATTTGACAGGAGGAACGTCGATCGTCCGCGCCGCATCCGGCAGCGCCCTGGGCTCGGGCACCGTGGTCATCAACGGCGCCAGCACCGACGGAACGCTGGAACTGAGCGGCGGGATCACGATTTCCAACCCGATCAGCTTCTGGGGGCACTCGGCCGCCGCAATCGGGATCGAAAGCGTCAGCGGCGACAACACGCTCTCCGGAGCCATTACGCTCCACACCGGCGGGAGCTACTATCCGATCCAGTCTGACAGCGGCGCGGGCCTCACGCTTTCCAACTCGACGCTCCTGGCCTCCACGCCGACCGGATCGCGCGTCCTCGACTTGCAGGGAGGCGGCGTCGGCACCATCAGCGGCGCGATCGCCAACGACTCGGCCGTCGTCTCCATCAACGATCTATCGACGGGCAACTGGACACTCGGCGGGGCCAATACCTTTTCGGGCGGCACCACGCTCTCGTCCGGAACGCTGAACCTCAACAGCGCCATTGCCCCAGGCACGGGTGCGTTGATCATCGACGGCGGAACGCTGGATAACACCAGTGGCTCGGCGATCTCGCTGTCCAACAACAACGCACAAATCTGGGACGGCAACTTCACCTTCGCCGGAAGCAACGCGCTCAACATGGGCAGCGGGACCGTGACCCTTGGGGCGAACGTTCAATTGACCGTCGCCGCCAGCACGCTCACCGAGGAAGGGATCATCACCGGGGCATTCAGTTTGAGCAAAGCGGGCGCGGGAACATTCGCGGTCGTCGGGGCCAGTGTATTTAGCGGCGGCAATACCATCGACGCCGGCACCGAGCTGGTGAATAACACCAGTGGCTCTGGCACGGGATCGGGGAACGTCACGGTCAACTCCGGCGGCATCCTCGGCGGCGATGGCATCATCGCCGGCCCCGTGAACGTCAACTCGGGCGGCACGCTCGCGCCCGGCTCCAGCGGCACCGCCATTTTCGCCACCGGGAACCTCACCATCGCCTCCGGCGGCGACCTCGACGCCGTCATCAACAGCAGCACCGCCGGCAGCGGCTACGATCAAATCGACGTTACCGGAACCGTCAACCTCTCCGGCAGCACGCTCAACCTCTCCGGCACCCGGCCGATTCATCTGGCCGATCAGATCACGCTCATCAGCAACGACGCAGCCGACGCCGTCGCCGGTACCTTTAACGGGTTGCCCGAAGGCGCTTCCGTCACGCTCAACGGCGCAAACTACAGACTCAATTACGAAGGTGGCGATGGCAACGACGTGGTCCTGACGGACAACGGCCCGTACGTCGCCGCGGCCGCGCTGGCGACGCCATCGCCCGTGACCGGAACCTCCACGGACCTGAGCGTGCTCGGCTCCGACGAAGCGGGGGAGGCCGCTTTGACTTACGTCTGGTCGGTGACCAGCGTGCCGCCCGGGGCGGCGGATCCGACATTCAGCGGCAACGATTCCAACGCCGCGAAGAACACCGTGGCGACATTCACCGCCGCCGGCACCTATGTCCTTGAAGCGACGATCACAGATCCCGGCGGTTCTTCGACAACCAGCTCGGTGTCGGTGACAGTCGATCAAACGCTGACCAGCCTTTCACTGGCCCCTGTTGGCCTGACCGTCAAGACCGACGCAACACAGCAGTTCGCGGCGAGCGGCCTCGATCAGTTTGGCCAAAACATGACCACTCTACCGACGTTGAGCTGGTCGGCCACGGGCGGGGGATCGATCAATTCGGCCGGGCTATACGCCGCCCCCTCCTCGGCGGCCACGGCGACCATCCACGCCGCCAACGGGTCGGTCAACGCGTCGACCGGCGTCACCATCATCAGCGGCGCCAACATCGCACCCACGGTCACACTTCCGGCCAGCCAGTCCGTCGCAGAAGACGCTCCGCTCACCTTCTCCACGGCCGGCGGCAATGCGATAACCGTCGGCGACGTTGACGGAGGAAACGGCATCGAGGACGTGACGTTGATCGCCACCAACGGCACGGTCACGCTCGCCACCGACGCGAACATCACCTTCGTCCAGGGCACCGGGACAAACGATACAGCGGGCATCTACGACGGAACGCTCACCGACCTGAACGCCGCACTAAATGGACTGGTTTTCACGCCAAACTCACATTTCGTCGGCACCGCGACGCTCGACGTCTGGATCGACGACCTGGGCAACAGCGGCAGCGGTGGGGCGCTGACCACCATGAAGGCGTTGTCCATCACGGTCACCGCCGTGGCGCATACGCCGTCTGTCACCGCCGCCAGCACCAATGAAAACACGCAGAGCACCAGCGGCCTGGTCATCACGCCCAACACTCTGGATGGTTCGCTGTCGGGAGATTTCCAGATCACCGGAATCACGGGCGGATCGCTCTATGAAAGCGACGGCGTCACGCCGATCACCGACGGCCAGTTCATCACGTTCGCCCAGGGCGAGGCGGGACTGCAATTCAACCCCACGG
>Ga0302325_10009467_pt1 | contig 21247 bp, 16 predicted proteins | sample Palsa_T0_2_FD_201948 | JGI IMG/M metagenome (GOLD analysis project Ga0302325, IMG submission 201948) | Peat permafrost microbial communities from Stordalen Mire near Abisko, Sweden - Palsa_T0_2 | ecosystem: Environmental > Terrestrial > Soil > Palsa > Peat permafrost | place: Sweden: Abisko...
ACCCGGCGACGCGAAGGCAAAACCTTCATGACCGCCACCGTGCTCGTCGATGCCGCAGGCGCGATGATAGGCGGCGGCGCCAGGTTCAGGACCGAGTTGTATCAGCATCTCGCCCGGACCGGTCGCGAGGACATCAGACTCGTCGGCGCGGACCGACGCCTCAAGCCAAGCTGGCTGCTGCGCCGGGAGATATTCAGGCCAGCACGGGGCCGACGGGTAGCGCTGAACAACGTCAGCTTCGTCGTCCCTGGCGGCGAGCGGTGGACGCGGCTAGGCAATGCCCTGCACTTCCTGACCGACGACGAGGCTGCCCGGCTCGACCCGGCCCTGCGCGTCGCAATACAACGCCAAACGGCCGTGGTGCACCTGACCGCCCGTCGATCAGACGTCCTTGTGACACCCTCAACAGCGATGGCCGAGCGTGTGCAGCGGATCCTGCCAAGCCTGGCCAACCGCGTCGTGCCGCGGCTAAATCCCGTATCGCCGGACTCAGTCCTGACAGTGCAGCGCGATCGCGCCATCTTGTGCCCCGTGCTATTCGCGCCCTACAAGCAGATGGTCGAGCGGCTCACGGAACTACTCGAGGTGATCGATGAATGCGGCGATCCTTCGGTCCGGGTACGCGTGACCGCTGACCGCGCGGAGGTGCCGGAAGCCATGGCGTGCCAACCAAGGCTCGATCTCGTCGGCCGACTGGGCCTCGACGAGCTTCGCGACCTCCGGTCCCGAAGCCGAGCCATCTACTTTCCAACCGGCATCGAGTCATTCGGCTACCCGCTCGCTGAGGCGCGGGTCAGCGGCCAGCCCGTCATCGCCCGCGACACCGAGCAGAACCGGGAGATCGCCGGATCTGCGTTGTGCGGCTTCACTCAGGGTGATCGAGACTCGCTGCGGCATGCGACCATGCTGGCTCTTGCCAGCGAGGTGCAGCCAGATCCCGCGCCTTTCGAACCCGATGCCTACTTCAGCTGGCTGCTGGGACCGGCCCCATGACCAGGCTGGGCCTCCGGCCTTACCGTGCCGGGGATGATCCTGCTCGGGGTGATGTTCCAGTCAGCGTCGTGGTCCTCACGCTGGATGAGGAAGTGAACATCCGCCGGTGCCTGGAGTCAGTGGCGTGGGCGGCCCAGGTGGTGGTGATCGACTCCGGCTCGACCGATGAAACGGTGCCGATCGCGCGTTCGGCGGGGGCCGATGTAGTAGAGCAGCCCTGGCTCGGCTTTTCGGGACAGCGTGAGTTCGCGCTCCGTCTGCCCATTGTTCGGTACGACTGGATCTACTTCGTCGATGCTGACGAGTGGGTCTCCCCGCAACTGGCCACCGAGATCGCCCTGCGGTTGCGGGCACCGTCATGTGCGGGTTTCGAGCAACGCTTCCGGCTTGTCTTCCAGGGCACTTGGATCCGCCACTGCGGCTGGTACCGGGGCTCATGGTTGGTGCGCCTTGAAGACCGGCGATACGCGAAATTCGACGGAAACCTGGTCGGCGAGCGAGTATGCGTGGACGGACCGGTCCGGCGCCTGCGACACGACATTGTCGATGAGGACCACAAGGGCCTAGCCAGCTGGCTGCATAAGCACGTGCGCTACGCCCAACTGGAGGCCGAGCGCCGTAGCGCGCCAATGTCGCTGCGGCAACGTCTTCACTCACTGCGGTTCCGTGCGGACACTCGGCCAGTGATCCGTGCGGTATTCAAGGACCTCGTATTCCCCTCGGTGCCGGCTAGGCCAGCCGCGCTGTTTGTCTACATGTACATCGTCAGGCTCGGTCTGCTCGATGGGCTGGCTGGGCTGCGCTTCTGCTTCTTCCATGCCTGGTACGAGACCTGCGTGAGCGTGCTGCAAGCGAACCCGCCGGCAACCGAGCGAAAGGTCATCTGATGGACACACAGCTGGTCCGCCGAACCGCCGCAGAGGTCCGGTCTGTCGTACGCAATGCCTGCCCCGGTGCGGCGACACGATGGGTCGCGTCGCTTGCGACGCATCTGCCCGAGTGCGTGCGGTCGCGTTCGCTGGTCCCGGCGGACCGCACGTGGGCGCATACGGGCGCGCGCTTCCACACCCCTAGCGGCGCAGTCGTCTCGCTGCCAGCTGCCTATACGGCCGGTGCCCGTGAGATGTATTGCCGCAATGTCTACCTGCGTACCGGGCTGAGAATGCCGACCAAGGGCTGGGTGGTCGATCTCGGCGCCAACAGCGGCCTGTTCGCCGTCTGGGCCGCGGTCACCGGAGCACAGGTCATCGCGGTCGAGGCACAGCAGGACTTCGCGGACAAAATTCGCGGTCTGGCCGAGCACAACGGCGTCGCAGATCGCATAGACGTGGAGATTGCGCTGGCCAGCGGTGTCACATCGTCGGGGGCCTGCGTCGGCGTGGTGGCCGATGATCTCCGGTGGGCGGCGACCTCGCACGGCGGCTCTGCACGGCCCGCCGACGTCTCTATGCCAGAGCTTATGTCGACGTACCGGATCGATCGGGTGGGCTTGCTGAAAGTGGATATCGAGGGAGGCGAGTTCGCGGTACTCGCCGACACCGAAGATCTGGGCTGGCTACAGGGAGTGGACCAGCTCGCACTGGAGCTACATCGGGGGTTCGGCGACACCGCTGCGCTAATCGAGAGACTGCGACATCACGGCTTCGCTATTGACCTGCGCGACAACGACGGAAGGAACACGGCCAGCGCTTCAGACCATCCCGACTACGCCTACTGCCGACGCATGTAAATACGCTGACCAGCCGGGATACCGCTCAATATCGTCCTAGTGCGCCTGACATGAAAGAGGTTACAAGCTGATGCGCCCGAGACTTGGTGTGCTAGCCTACGGCCCGATCCAGTACCACACCCCGCTGTATCAGCGATTGGCGCAGCGAGGAAACGTGGAGCTTGACGTTCTTTATCTCTCCGATAGAGGCTATCGCTCAACAATCGACCCAGAATTCGGGGTTGCCGTCGCCTGGGATATTGACTTGCTGTCAGGATACGCGCACGAGTTCATGACGACGGGCGGATGCTCGACGAGCGTTGCCCGGCAAGCCCGGACACTGATGCGATGGCTACCACCGCATGATGCCGTGGTCGTAAATGGCTACACCAGCGGATGGATGCTGTCTGCAATGGCGCTCTGCCGCGCGCGCGGTGTCCCATACCTCCTGCGCGCATCCTCACACCCACATGGCCTGTCCACCGGCGCCCGGCGCTACATCCGGCAGGTGGGCACCCGACTGGTTGTCTCTGCCAGTTCTGGTGGCCTCGCCATGGGTCATCTGAACGAGGAATTTTATCGTCAGCACCGTACGCGACGGGTGATCTTCACGCCCAATTCGGTGGACGATCAAAGGTTTGCATGCCCGCCGCCGCTCGGACGAGCCGAGCTGCTCGCACGGTGGGGCCTGAGAGACAACAAGCCGGTAGTCATGTACTGCGGCAAGCTATACCCAGGCAAACGGCCGCTCGATCTCGTAGCCGCTCTCAAACTCCTGCCCGGCGAGGTGAACATGCTCTTCGTCGGAGATGGCAGCTTGGCGGAGCAGATTCGGGCCGCGCTTCGTCCCGGCAGCGGGGTAGTGACTGGCTTTGTCAATCAGTCGGAACTCCCTGCCTACTACCACGCCGCGGACATTCTCGTGCTGCCAAGCCAGGTAGAAATGTGGGGGCTAGTCATCAACGAAGGCATGGCCGCTGGAACGCTCCCCGTAGTGTCAGATCGCGTCGGCTCCGCACCTGACCTGGTCTCTGGTGTCGGGGAGGTATACCCGTGCGGTGACGTTCCGGGCCTCGCCGCGGCCCTGGCCCGCGCTCTCTTGCGAGTGCAGGACCCGGAGACCCGCAGCCGAATGCGGGAGCACGCTGAGCGATATAGCCTTGAGCGTACGGCCGAGGGCTTCGAGCAGGCAGCATTCGCGGTTTGTGGCGCCCTACACCTACCGCCACCTCAGAGCAGTCTTGCCACCGCGAGCGGAGAATAGAGCTCAGGGGTAAAGGACTGATGTGCCCACTCCGCGGCCTGCTTGCCCATCTGCGGAAGTCGGCCCGGATCTCGCAGCAGATCATCGAGAGTTCTGGCCAGGGCCTGCGCGCTCTCGTCGGTCGGTGCGACGCCAGTCACTTGGTCGATGTAGGCGTCGTGCGAGCCGCCGTACGCGGGACCAACCACCGGCGTGCCCGCGATCTGGGCTTCCAGCAGGACCAAGCCGAAACCCTCGCCCGAGGCGTTCCGGCCGAGCCTGGTGCGGGTCGCCAGCACGAACAGGTCTGAAGCCGCCAACTCACTGGCTAGCTGGTCGTCGCTCAGCCCTGGACGCAGAGTGCAGCAACGGTGCTCTTCCACGAGCCGCCGAAGGCTGGCCGACGGTTCACCAGTGCCGCAGACTGTCAGGTGAATGTCGGATCTGTCCAGCGCCGCGACAGCATCCATCAGCTGAGGCAGTCCCTTGCTTCGCCAATCTGCCAGGCGGAAGGCCGTGACCAGGTGGACTCCAGGGCGCCTGCGCTCGGCCTCGGCGGACGCCTTCACGAGCGTGTTAAACCAGCGCCGCGACAGACCCGGTCGCAGGACGGCTGCCAGGCAGCCGCGGGATAGCGCACCGGCCGTGAAGCTGCTGACGGCGATCACCCGCACGTCATGCCGGCGCATGAGGCGATCCTCAACCCACCATCGAGGCCGGACATGCGCACCCCACACATCGCTGCCATGGCACACGACAGTTATGCCGGACACGGTCCGTTCCCGCGCCAGAATTGACGCCACCGGTAGCAGCGCCCGGTGCCCGAGGACCAAGCGCGTTGGCGCCACCCGTGCGCGCAGGCGATCACGAGCCTCGGCAAATAGCTGGGCATGCGCAGCCGCGCCGGCGCATCGAAGGTCGATCCGCCCGCAGTCGATCCCCTGCTCGGCGAACGACCACTCAAGTGTTTCTACATAACGCTCGATGCCTCCGCCCAGCCCCCGGGACAGCGTCAGCAGAAGCGCAGCACTGCTCATCGCAAACTCCGAAGCATTGAAGTTGGAAACCTCTACCATCAGGTCAGATGACCCGTTCCAATAATCTCACCGACGACGCGATACCGCGGCCATTGCGAGACTTTTCCACTTGCAGCAATGTCGGCTTCCTAACTCGGCCCCGTACGGCCTCGATTATCTTCACAGCGATCGCTAGTACGACCGCAGTGCGCAACGTCACAAGAATCCCAGGAAGCCCTTGTTCATATTTAAAAACCACCTGAACCGCAATGGCCATAGTTACAACACGCACCGCGGTGTATCGTCGGAACAGCCATTGTTCTCCCCAGCCAGACAATGTGCCCATAATCGCCAAAAACACCATAAGCCAATATGGCCCGAGAAATCCAAAATACAAGCCCAGGAAGGTCGGGACGAGATTTATCCGTTGCAGACCAAAGGCATAGGTCTCAGTCCACGCGGGATTAGCGCGGGAGATAGATTTCAATTTCGACGGCCATGCGAAGCTTGGTATAACGATTAGAGTGTACTTTGCGACCGGTGTCACGCCGAGCGCAGGATGGCCGAAACTCATCGACTGCCGAATGCCGCCAGCGAAGGAATCGCCATCGAACCGAGCCGTCACCTGCCCGACCAAGCCTGTGAAGGAATTCTTCTGATTAGAAACATGGATCAGCGAATAGAAACCGCTTCCTACAGCCTCAGCTCTGGAAATAAGACCAGAGTCTTGATGGTATAGACCGCGCCCAGATGCCGTCCGATATCCAGTGATCCCCAACACCGTCATGACTGTCAGCGCGAGCGTAATAAGGACTTGCCTTCGTGAGGGCCGAAACCCCACATGGGAGAGCAATAGAAGCAGCGTAACAAATCCTGCTATGATGGGAAAACGTTCGCCTGCGGCCGCAAGAAGGATAGATTGGGCTATTAGTACGATGATGAACCACTTCATGCCATGTTGCAGCAAGAACCCAAATGCCGCAACAACGACCAGCACGGTCAGGAATGTCGCCGCCAAGTCAGTCGGCACGGTCTTCTCGCTTGCAGCGATGGCACTGTCGTAGCCACGCCCTTCATAGGTGAGAGCAGCGAGCGGAGCTGAGGCAAGCGCGAGCAGCCGCCAGTCCAGGATTCGCGCAACATCAGAGCCATCGTTATCGCGAGTCGCTGCTACAACCCGCACTGGCCTGGTCGCCAGGTAACATATCACAAAGACAAGCAACCCAACGGACATAATAATTGTAGCCGTATCGATCTGACTCTGGCCGATGCCGAGACGACTTATGTCCCATACTCGGACCGACGGGATCAGGAGAAAAATCTGCGAAAGACCCTGGTAGACAACTGCAACAAGTACAAAGAGGGCCACCGGCCGCCGCAGCCAATCCCGGCCGAGATTCCACCGCAGCAGTGCCACAGCAACGGCCTGCACGCACAGCGCCGTGTACATTGTCAGGCTCATTGAGCCTCCGGTGGCGTCAACGAGCCTGGGGTCGCGGTCACGACAGCTTTTCGAGGATAGTTGCGAGTCGCAGCTCGTAGGTGTGGTCGCGGTGGGCACGTTTCGATGCGGCGTCGCCCAATCGCGCGGTGAGGCCTGACTGGTTGAGGAGAAGGGTCGCCTGATCGACTAGTTCATCGAAGTCATGGAAGGCCAGCACTTCTTCGCCTACGACGAACAGGTCGGGCAAAGTCGGACGGTACTCGCAGAGCACGGCCGCGCCCGAACCCGCAGCCTGGAATAGCCTTCCGTTGACGCCTGCTATCTCGGCCGGGTACATGGTATTGAGGACACCTACGGCAGACCGAAAGGCTATAGCCTTTTCCTCACGAAAGATTACGCGCCCGGTGTGCATGGCCCGCACCGGGCTATCGCCGAGCCAGCGGGGGAAACCGCGGCCATACAGCTTCAGCGGAATTCCCTTGACTACAAGCCGTTCGAGCAACCGCACCCGGCTCGGATACATGGTGGCCGCAACGGCGATGTGCGGGTCTGTGCCTGCCGCGACGAGTGGCCGGTGCCACCGCGGATTGCATGCCTCCGGCAGGTAATAGACTGGCAAATCGAGCAGCGCCCGCAGGTGATCGACGATGTGTGGCTCCTTGAAGAAGATCGCATCGTACGGCCCGAGCAGCATCAATTGCCGCCCTAGACCCGCCACATGATCGGGAAACCAGAACGCAACACGGGCGCTGTGGCGCCTGAGTTCGGTAACGACGCCGGGCATCAGGCTCGAGTCGACGTTGATGATGACCTCGCACTCAGCGTCCAGTGCCGCCTTCGCGATTCCGCGCTGAGCCCATTCGTCGAGGCGTGGCGAGGCCCGCCGGACGAGTCCGTCAACGCGCGTGGCAAGCCGCATCCGGTGGCGCGGGCTGGGAGACCCCAGTGGCGTGACCTGGTGACCCATTCGACGGAGTGCGTCAGCGATGTTCTCCGCGACGCGGTCCAGGCCCATAGGCCCGACCACACCAACTCGCATCTGTTCCCCCGAGTTGACTACTTTTGGATTACTATGCTGCACCACGTGACTAGCTGCTAAATGGCGTTAGGCTAGGATTCGTGCTGGTAGGCGGCCTCGTAGATGAAGAAATCTGCCCGGCCCGATCCGGGGTTCGGGCCTGCTGTTACCTGGACGAGCCGTCGCTGTGGGTAGTTTTTTTCTACCCACGACGTAAAGTGCCGATGCCTTACGTGCGGTGCCGTATTGCGTATCAGAGCATTTGTCGCATATATTATTACATATCTGTTACCTGCAGTGAAAAGGTGTGCCATATGGGCCTCGAATACACTGTCTTCAATCAGATGGTATACGACGTCGAGGGAAATGGCCAGGTCAGCGCCGAACAGCCCAGCCCGGTCGACGAAACACGCACCGTCGTAGAGGAAGAAGCTCTTAGTTTTATCGTCAGCGAATCGGCGTTTGCACAGGCCGATGGCGGCAGGGGAGACGTCCAATCCGATGTAGCGGGGATAATCGGCCAGCGATAGCTGGTTACCGTCCCCGCAGCCGAACTCCGTGACTGATCTCACGTTATGCTCGCGGACGAAAGCATTGAGGAACTCGGCCTTAGATTTGCCTAGGGGGCCGTAAGATCCGCCACCGCTCGTGCCACCTTGCGTATATCTGCGGTCCCAGAAATTAGCGGAGCCAGCGAATCTGAGATGCTGGCGCACAAGCGAGAGCCGCCGGACGCCCGGAAACGGACGTATCAGGTCCTTAATCGCCATCACTACCTCCCCTAACTAGTTGACAGAGCTTCCCGCCGCGCAGCCAGCGCGGAATTCCCTAAGGAACACGGTCGGGCGCAGCACGGCTGCCGCGAGGCGTCTGAGGTTGGCTCCCGTCACCGCCATCCGGCAGCCGCCACAGGCAACGGAGCATCACGGCGAGAGCGACGCCGTAGGCGATCGTTGACGCGATCGCCGCGGCGGCCACTCCGATGACCGGCAGCAGGGCGAGCAGTAGCACGACTGTGAATACGGCCGCCAAGCCTTGCGCCCATGCCACGATGACCGGGCGGTTCCTGCCGCGCAGCAGATCGCCGGTAACTTTCCCGCAGGCCAGAAAGACAGCTCCCGGTGTCAGGAGCCAGAGCAGTGGCACTGCTCCCCGGTATGCCGAGCCGAAGACGAGCGGAACCAGCCAGTACGCGGTCGCAGCGAGGGGCACGAGCATCGCCACGGCCAGGCCCGCGCTGGTCAGGACTGCGAGCCGCTGGAGTCTGCGAGTCCCTCCGGTGACGGCGCGTTGTGAGGCCAGCCGCGGAAACGTGACATTGCCTATGGCTGAGATCAACGGAACCGGGGTCAGGCTGAGCGAGACCGCGATGGCATAGCGGCCGAGATCCGCGGGCGGCACCGTCTGTGAGAGCACTAGCTGGTCCAACTGAGCATTGACGAACTGTGGTGCCACCGCAGCAATTTGCGCCACGCCATACACCGCGAGCGGCCGGATGAGGGCTATCCGAGCATGCCCTGGTGCTAGCCCGGTTTCCCGGCAACACCGGTAGGCCCATATCAACTGCAGCAACAACGTCACCGCTAGGACGACCATCGCTGCGTCCAGGGTTAGCAGGCGCAGGCGCCACAGGACAAGAATCGCGATCACGCTGAGCAAAGGCTGGCTCACCTGCACGACATTCCACCGGCGCAGGTCCCGTGCCTGAAGCGAGAACGTGTAACTGGCTGAGACAAACGCCACCGCCGAGGTGCCGAAGACAATCCGGTAGCCGAGCGTCACCGGAGGATTTCCGTGGGCCAGGAGAGGGGCGAATAGCATGCCCGCCGTCAGAGCGACCGCGCCAGTCGTCAGCATCATGGCCCGGGAGGTCGCCACATAATCGTGCGCGCGCAACGGCTCCCGGGCGACGTAGAAACACAGCGCTGCAGGCTGGCCGATCGCTCCGACCACGAGGACGACCCCGAACCAGGCTGTAATCGCAGCGTACTCGCCGCGCACTGTAGGCCCGAGAGTACGAGCCAGAATGATACCGCCCAGACCAGCGGCTGCTGCTGCCGCCACATTGAATCCAGCTGTCCGCGCAATCGACCGCTGCATACCTGGTCGGCGCAATTTCGCGGCGAACCCCTCGAGCCGGGTTGGCGACGCGTGCACCATCACGGTCCCACGATGTTCGCGCCGAGCACCTGGCCGACATGATCCTTGAGGCCGAATGCTTGGCGTGGCCATAGCCGGTAGCCGCGGTCGGTGAGCGGCACCGTCCGACTTACCTTCATCCCGCTTTGCGGGCGACTAGGGTCAGGTTCTGGGTGACAATGTGCCCACGCAGGGCACCGGTCTCGGCGGCGAGTGCGACCTTGTAGAGACCGCTGATCGGCTTCCACACCGCTACCCGGGCCGCGCTCACGAGGCCGTGCGCGACCGGCGGGCAAGGCAGCACCGTGACCCGACCAAAGCCGGCAGCAGCTGCGACCTGCCGGACGCTGCGTGCCGTGAACCAGGACTCATGGGTGAAGTCTCCGTACCGGATGTGACCGCCGAATGGGCTGACGGCGTTCGGCACCCTGGCAATGAGAACGCCGCCTGCGATCAGCGCCGCGGCGACCACGTCGAAAGTGTCGAGCACTTCCCCCTTGGTCAAATGCTCCAGCACATCGGTCGCGGTGACTGCAGCTAGCTGGCCGGAGCGCGCCTGCAGAATGTCGCGGTAATCGCCCTGCCGCACCCGGTCCAGGCCTGCCGCGTGGGCGAGCGACACCTGCTCCGGGCTAATGTCGACGCCCTCTGCGTCGTAGCCGTCGGCCAGAAGCAGCCGGACAAGTGTGCCCCGTCCGCAGCCGATGTCCATGACCGGCCCGGATCCTGGCAACGGTAGCATCGGGCGGATGTCACGCCGGTAGATGAGACCGGCAGCCTCGCCATTTCCGCAGCCCGCGTGCTGAGTCGCGTATGCCTCGTACAGCCGGTCCCGCAACCCCGCCGAATACCGCGCGGAAGCCTTGTGGCGTTCGCTTCCTGTCACCAAGAGCTATCAGCCAGCTTTCTGAGACGTCGATCTGCACGAGCCGGCTGAGTAGGTGAGGAACCCTTCATCCACCGCGAATTTGTGGCCGCCGGCAACGTCTGCAGGCCTTCATGGTCAGGTAGCATCAACCGCCTCGTCGGCCCAATCGGTTCGGGGCCTTACGACCACTGGCACGGGCGCCGAAACTCGCTCGGCTACCTTCAATACAGTCTCGGCGGGCTCAGCCCGCGGCCCGTCGTTTACTCGAACCGCGCTCAAATAGCTCACCTGGCGGCGCGTGCCGTCCCAGTGCACGTCGGGCAGGAGCGCCGCCTGATATCTCGCGATCCGGTCCCGGTGGGGCAATAGGTCCTCCAGCATTCCCCGCACTTCACTGGCAACATCATGCGATGGCTGATAGCCGAGCTCGCGCAGGCGATCGTGGTCAGGCGCGAAATGGTGACCATGCCGTTCGATCGCTGCACGCGGATTCTCCACTGGCACCACATCAACCTCGAGCCCTACAGCCAAAGCAGCATCCTGCACCGTGCCCGCAAGCTCACGGATGCTATAGGTCTCTGCGAACTGGTTGAATACGCGGTACTCCCCTGCCTCCGGTGGATTCTCTAGCCCGAGCGAGAGGCACTGCATCGAGTCGCGCAGCGGAATGAATCCGCGCAGCTGCCCTCCCGCGCCATATGGCGTCAGCGCGTGCTCGATCACCGCCTGGCACGAGAAGCGATTGATAACAGTACCGAAAGCCTGATCGAAATCGAGACGAGTCCGCAAGCGCGGGTCTTCACCCATGTCGTCGATCCGGGTGCCGAAGACCACGCCCTGCATGACATCCGTGGCTCGCAGACCCCAAATTTTGCACGCAAACATGATGTTGTTCGACCCGTGAACCTTGGACCAATGGTACCAACTCGGCGCTTGCCTTGGGAAGGGCATGCGATCTTTGCGTCCCCGGTACTCCACATCGAAGAAGCCCTCGGGAATATCAACATTTGGCGTGCCGTACTCACCCATCGTTCCAAGCTTCAGCAGATGAGCACCTGGGGCTAGATCACGTATGGCGAACATGAGGTTAAATGTCGTCGTAAGATTATTTATCTGTACGAACGTCGTGTGCTCACGGTCGATCATCGAGTACGGAGCCGACGGGCATTCGCCCAGGTGGATAACCGCCTCAGGCTCGAACTCCCGAAATATCCGGTCAACGAGGCCGTAATCCCGGAGATCGCCGTTCCAGAACGGGATTTTCTGGCCCGTACTCTCACGCAATGCCGCCAGGCGCCCATCGATTTTCGCGATCGGGATGGCGCTGACGGAGCCCATCTCCTCGACCCACGACCGACGAAATTGCGAGTCGGCGCCGGCCACCTCATGGCCACGCCGAGCGAGATGCTGCGCCAGCGGCCAGCCTAGGTAACCGTCCATGCCCGCGATGAACATCCGCATCAGTATTCGCTCCCCCTGTTGCCTCGCCTGCTGGCTCGCTCTGTTACCCTCGCCTGCTGGCTCACCGGCCGCCTGACTGGCAGCCACCAAGACTTGGCTAGGACTCTCGGCAGAAACGCGCAGGAGACAAACTGGCCCACTTGCTACAACCCCGTCTTGCGTCTGAGAATAGAATTCCCATCTATTGCCCAGACTGAACATTATTCTCGCGAACAAACCATCGCTGCGCCTTCAAGCTACAGCACCACATGTTTCGCTAGCAAGACGCGAGAGAACAGATAATTACTTTCCGTAAATAATATCCCGAGCTGGGTTAATTCGGTGTAACCTGCGGATCATAGTATAAAGCATAACAAGAGCCCGGTGTGACCGCGAGCATTACGGCTTAATGAATATCGCGGTGTCTGTACCACTGTCCGTCATGTTCCACGCTAGTCAGATGGCCGACGCGTTCTGCAAACCAGATTGTGCTGCGGCCAGAGCCGTACTCGACGCCTCGATCGGATGGCCGGAGCATCGACGACAGAATTCGGACGGCCTCGGGGTAATCCACGGATCGTTGGGGGGGCATGCTCGGATGACATCAAGCCGGATGCGGTTGTAGACGTAACTTGGCGTCCAGTGCCGCACGTTTACGCATATATATACTAAAACGAAATATTTCGTTGAATCAATTGCTTTCACTGACCACAGCACATCCGACAGGCATCAGAGTGCCTAGATTGTGAATTTCGTCTGAACTCGCCTTGGACTGCGTTATCGCCATAAGCTCTCTTTGCATCTGACGGGGGGCGTCATGGTGACCACTGACTACACTCAGCTGCCGCGTGCGCGGCAGGAAGTGCCCTCATTGCCCGGCAGGCTCGTCGGAGGGCTGGCGATCACCAGTATCGCTATCATCGTGCTCGCTGTAGCGCTAGAGACCGTACTGCCCGCCGCGGCCGTCATCTGGGGCAGCCTGGCGCTGGCTGTTTACTGCGCCGGCCTGTTGTGCATCACGGCCGCTGCGACGGGCCAGGATGGCATCGGCATCGCAGGGTGGAAGATCGGGCAGTGGTCGCTGGCATGGTGCGCCGTCACGTCTGGCCTTGCCACGGTCACCTGGAGCCAGCCGCAAACCGGCAGTGCCTCGCAAATCGCGATAACAAGCGTCCGTCGGGCACTGTGGCTTGTCGCCGTGGCCATGACCGCCTGGGCGCTCGGATACTCCGCCGGGCCCTGGCGGCAGGCTGTACATCAAGCGGCACGACTCACCAACGCACTAGCGGGGCGTTACAACAATGAGGTCCGCAGCGCTGCTGTCCCGTGGATCCTGCTCGGCACCGGGATCGCCGCCCGGCTCGTCAGCACTGCAGTGACCGGGCGCTTCGGGTACACCGGCGACCCGGAGTCCGCCGTGACCTCGGCATCGGGTTACGGACAGATCCTGGGCATCCTCAGCCTGGGCATCCCGCTGGCCGTCGCCGTGGCAGCGCTGCGGGCATTCAGCCCGGTGACAAGGGGATCACGGCTAACTGTGGCCGTCATGCTCGTCGGCGATATCGCTATCGGCGCTGTGGCGGGCGGCAAGCAGAGCTTCATCGTCGCCGTCCTGGCGGTCGCCATCCCTTACGCGGGCGCGCGCCGCAGGATTCCCAAAGGGCTGATGGCCGCTGCGGTGATCATCTTCCTCGTGGTGGTCATCCCGTTCAACCATGGCTACAGAAACATCGCCCGGCACGGTTCCACGTCGATCCCGGCCGGGCAGGCGATCGCCGCCGCCCCGGTGGTCCTGCAGCAGGTCATAAGGCAGGATGGCTCGCTGAGCATGCTGCCAAAATCCCTCGACTACCTGGCCGAGCGGATACGGGAGATCGACGCGCCTGCCATCATCATGCAGCGCACGCCCTCGCAGGTCCGGTTCGTCAGCCCCCTCCAGTATGCCATTGCGCCAATCGCGGACCTCATCCCCCGCGTCGTGTGGCCCGGGAAGCCGATCTCCGCAGCCGGCTACCATTTCAGCCAGCAATATTACGGGCTACCTACAGACGCCTATACGTCATCGGCGATCACCCCGGCCGGGGATTTGTACCGCCACGGCGGCTGGATCCCGGTCATCGCCGGCATGTTCCTGCTTGGCTGTGTGATCAGGGTGCTGGATAACGTGCTCGACATCCGTGCCAGCGCGCACGCTGCGCTGCTGGTTTTCCTACTATTCCCCGACCTCGTCAAGGCAGAGGATGACTGGGCAACGCTGATGATCGGCATTCCCGTCGTCATCGTCACATGGCTGGCAGTCGTGGCGGTGACCTTCTCCAGATGCGACCGCGCTATCAGCCGACGTGCGTGATGCCGCCAGCCCAGCCGGAAGGTTCTGGCCCACCTACGAGGCGATCGCCGAGTGCACTCGGCAGCGACAGCGTCCAGCCGCTGGCACTGCGTATGCCGATGTACGGGCCAGCGCCTGGTAGACCCATAAGGTTTATAACTGTGCAAGCTCGCGAATAAGGACACAAACAAATGCTACGCCACATCTTGCTGTTAAACGTATTCATTCGATACGTAAGGACATCACATGAGAAGCCGACATAAACTACCGACATTACGGTTTGATGAATATCGCGGTGTCTGTGACACCCGAACTAGTCCAAATCGAACGCCAATCAGTTAGATCTCTTGCCAACTCCGCCCAAACGGGCCCATTGGGTCCGAGTGCGGCGGTGCGCGAATAGGGCGCATGTGTCTCTGACGGCAAGCACCAGTTGACGTTGTCAATAATGAGCAGCCCGCCAGACTTAACTTTCGGCATCATAAGCCTCGTTACATATTCTCGGTAGAGGCCGTCAATCAACACGAAGTCAATGCTCGCTTCAGCGAAATTGAGCGCGGTTTGCGTGTACTCACTCGTGCTGCCAGGCTCCTTAGGCTGACCTCGAGGCGCGAGAATATAGTTTACGTTGCCCAGTCCTAGGTTTTTGAGCTTAGTAGACACTGTGGCGTACCACTGTTCGTTGTGTTCCACACTGGTCAAATGGCCGACGCGTTCTGCAAACCAGATTGTGCTGCGGCCAGAGCCGTACTCGACGCCTCGATCGGATGGCCGAAGCATCGACGACAGGAGTCGGACGGCCTCGGGGGTAATCCACGGATCGTCGGGGTGGGCATGCTCGGATGACATCAGCCGGATGCGGTTGTATACGTAACGTGGCGTCCAGTGCCGCACGTTACGCATATGTGCCCCAAACATAACGTTCCATTTGGATTAACCTCACCACGGGCAGCGCAGCTGATGGCGTCGGAGTGCTTAGAGATGTCACCTGTATTCGCCCGAGCATACCGTGAGGCCGATGATCCACCGATGGGCCCCTTTGCCATGTACGGATCGGGCTCCGCTCGGCCTTCGGTTGGGCAACGTGTGTAATGATTTCATCAGTTTGACAGACATATAATAATTTATTGATCGATGCTGATTGTTGGCGGGTCGAGCGGGTTCCCAGCCCGATCCTCCGCGCACTTCGGCAAGGACGGCGACCACGATGCCAGCGACTGTTTCGGGGAGTGGCCATTGCGGATGGCATCTGAACCGCGCGCTTTCATATCGCACGATGAGACCGCTCCACAGATCACCTCGACGGCTTTGGCACCACTCAAACGGGAGGCATCCGTTCCACTATTCTGGTGTGACTCGGCAAGCGCACGCGGGCTCGGCGCTGCTCGCGGGCGCTCATCCGGTCGCGGTGGCGGTGGAGGCGGGCGGTGGAGTGGTACTCACCGGTGACCACATGGCCGCAGAGACTCCGATCTCGTGAGGGGGCCGGGACGCCGCTGAGGTCAGCGGCGTCCCGGTTTTCGCCCCGAACTCGGGCCGCGGCGGTTACGGCAGGGCCGTGATAACCGCTGCCGGGTCAGAACTCGTCGACAGCGAGATCGAGGCGCCGCTCAGGCTGGCGGAATTCTTGACTCCAGTGAGCAGCAGCGTGACCACGTCTCCCGCCCCGAGCTCCCCTGGGCAGCTGCCGGTGCTGAGCACCACCGTCGCCGTCGTCCCGCTGCTGGACGAGACGCCGCCGCAGGCCTGGCCCATGGTGTCGTCGGTCACCGCGACGTCCTCGGCGGGCGGCATGCCGGTCCCGGCCGGCAGCTTCACCGTGATCGTCGAGTCCGACCAGGTGGACGTCACCAGCGCGTTGGTCGTCCGGAACGTGAACGAGTACGTCACGCCGGACGCCCCGGGCGTGCGCGAGCTCAGCTGCACGATGTCGTCAGCAACGGACGTCTGCGCGGTGAGCGGGTAGGCGGCAGAAACCGCCCCGGGGTCCGACGTCGTCGAGATCGAGACCGTGTCCGCCCCGGCTGAGGAGGAGTTGGCGGCCCCGAAGACGATGACGCTGATCTCGTCCCCCGGCCCGGCTCCCAGGTTGCCGCCCGACCCTGGCCGCACCGTGGCGGTAGCGGCGGAGCCGGTGAAGCTGGACCCGCTGACCGCCCCGGTGGCGTCGTTGATCACCGTGGCGTACCCGCTGGCCGGGAACCTCGTGCCGGCCGCGGCTTTCACCGCGATCGTCGAGAAGTCGTCGCCGGCGCCGCTGACCATGAACCCGTTCGCCACCGTGAACGTGGCCGAGTAGGCCACATCCGCGGCAGCCGCCGAGTACGACGCGAGGCTGAGCACGGGCGAGCCGACGGACGTCCTGGCTGTCAGGTCGATCGGCAGGGACGCCCCGCCCGCCGATGACGACGTCACCGAGAACGTCCCGCTGCCAGTCTTGGCGGAGTTGGCGACACCGTAGGCCAGCACCGTGATCTCGTCGCCGGCCTTCGTCGTCGCGCCGTTGTAGGCAAGGGTGATGGTGGCGCCAGCCACGCTCCCGCCCACCGGGCACAGCCCGGCCTCCACTCCGGTCGTGTCGTCGATGAGGGTGTACTGGCCGCTGGCCGAGCACAGCGGGAAGACCGCCCCCGCCGAGGTCAGCTTCACCGTGGACGTCCCGCCGGTGAGCGCCCCGGTCGACTGGAAGCTCCCGGCATAACTAACCTCCTTCGCCGAGGCCGACGTCGAGCTGATCTGGCCAGTGGCAGACATCCTCGTCTGGCTCGTCAGCGGAACGCTTACTGCCCCGGGGTCGGCGCTCGTCGAGACGCTGACCGAGCTCATCGCCGCCGGGTTCTTCACGCCCTTGATCACGACGAACACCGTGTTGCCGGGGTTGGTGTCGAACCCCGCGGTGATGGCGACGGACGAGCCGGTCACGGTAGCGCTCGTGCACCCGTTCTCCGGACCCTGCGACCCAGCCGGGCTGGCATCGATGAAGAAGTACACGCTGCAGCCGCCCGCCGGGAACACGGTCCCCGTGGGTGCCTTGATGATCACGGTGGACGAGCTGTTGCCGGCCCCGCTGTCGGTGAGGCGGTCCGGCGCGACGAAGCCGATCGCCCAGTTCACCCCGGAGGCTCCCGCTGTGTAGGAACTGAGCTGCAGGAACGGGTCCGAGACCGACCGCTTGGGCTGCAGCGAGTAGGCCAGCGTGACCGGCAGCGGATCCGACGTCGTCTGCAGCGTCACGTCCTGGGTGCCCGTGGAACTCGGGCTCGTCATGCCGTAGAAGACGATCGTGACCAGGTCGCCCGGGTTGGCGATCAGGTTAGAGACCGTGGCAGTGGTGCCCGCGTTGGTCACACCCGGGCATCCGGTGGTCCCGTTGGTGTCATCGATGAAGTCGACCTGCGAGCAGCCGCCGGGCGCCAGCGTGGTGCCCGTCGGGAACTTCACGATGACCTGCGAGGAGCGGCTGAGCCGGTCGACGCTCCTGAATGTGACCGAATAGCTGACGCCGGCCGCGCTGGCCGAGGACGAGGACACCTGCAGCTTCTCCTCGCTCACCGAGCGCTCGGCCACCAGGGTGTAGGGCAGGCTCACCGCCGTGGTGTCGGCGCTGGTGGAGACCTTGAGGGTCTTCGCCCCGGCCGAGGTCGGGTTGTCAACGCCGGTGACGAGCACCGTGACCGAATCGCCTGCTGCCACGTTCACGGCACTCGGCAGCGTGATCTTCGCCGTGGTGCCCGTCACCGTGACGGCGCCGCACCCCAGCGTGCCGTTCGCGTCGTCGGAGACCAGGTAGCAAGTGGCGGTCGGCAGCTTGGTGCCGGACGGCGCGGCGAGCGTTACTGTCGACTTGCCCCCGGTCAGGGCGCTCGTCGAGTCGAAGTTCACGGTGTAGCTGACCTCGGTGGCCGAGGCGGACAGCGAGCTCGCCTGGATAGTGGCATCGCTGACCGCCGTCGCCGCCAGCGCCTGGCCGGCCGGCAGGCTGAGCAGAGCGAGCGCGGACACCGCGGACAGCGCTGCCCATCGCAGAGCGGCCCGGCCGGCGCCGGGCATCGAAGAGCCCCGTCGTCTCGTCATCATCGGTATTCCCCCCGTCATTGCGCACGCGCCAGCGGCACCTGCCCTGCGGGCAACGGTAGGAACGGGCTGTCCAATGAGCGTTAAACAGCCGAGCCCAGGTAATCGGCAGCGATCGGGTGGCCGCTGTCACGGGCTAACTGCGCTTCTAGCAAAACGAGCTGCCGCGACCCAGCCAGCCCGATATCAGCGAGGCAGGCCCGGGCGCGCTCAAGGGTCGTCCGCGCTGACCCGGTGCGGCCCTGGGAGGCCAGCATCCGCGCCATCCGGACATAACGATCCTCGTCCTGCGGCTCGCATTCAGTCGCCCGCCGCAGCAGCCGGACAGCCTCATCCACGTCGCCCAGCTCAGCGGCGTCAGCAGCGAGAAGGTCGAGCAGCTCGACATAGAGGTCCCGCAGCCGCTGCCGCGGTGCCTGCGCCCAGGCCTCGTACCGGTCGTCTGGCAGCAGCTCGCCGCCGTACCGGTCGACCGCGGCGCGGGCGAGTCCGAGCGCCCGGCTGACCTCCCCGGCCGACCGGGCAGCGATGGCCGCGCGCCCCTGGGCCTCGAACAGCGCCGCGTCCGACTCGACGTCGGGCGGCATGATGATCGTTTCCTGGTCACGGGCGAGCACGTCCCCGACCGCCACCCGAAGTCGGCTCAGCAGGTTGCGCAGCCGGTTGCGTCCGCGTTCTGGGTCGGTTTCCGGCCAGAGGATCTCAATCAGTTCCTCGGCGTGCATGCGCCCGCCTGCGACCGCGACCACCCGAACCGCCCTGGCGGGGCGGCCCGCAGGGATGTCAGCCAGCTCGCCGCGCCGCCGGAGCTCGAAACGGCCGAGCAGCGTGAGCGACAAGCCGCCGGTCCCGGCGGCCAGCGCTGGCGCCGAGCGCGACCTCGCCGCAGCAGCGATCGGCAGCAGCGTCTCGGCTACCAGGCGCTCGCGCCACAGCGGCGCGCGCGGCTGGCCGAGTTCCAGGCACAGATCGAATGCCCGGGCTGCCAGCGGGCCCGCCTGCGGGTCGGCGCGCCGGTAGGCCGCGTAGGCGTGCAGCAGCAGCAGCGGCCACCGCTCCTGCGGTTCGAGGTCGTAGTCGGCGAGCGTCGCGGCGATGACGCCGGCGGCCTTCGCCGGGTCGCCGGAACGTCCGAGCACGCAAGCCCCGAATACCCGGACCGGGCGCTCGCAGCCGGCCATCCGCTCCTGCGCCAGCGCCAGCCGCTGCTGTGCCATCTCGTGCTCGCCGACCCGGTCCAGGTAGTCGGCTGCGGTGGCAAGGAACTCCACGCCCGAAGCCTGCTCGTACCAGACGTCGCGATGCGCCTCGGCCGCCAGCACGGCCAAGACAGTCCGCTCCCGATCGCCGCAATAGGAGGCAAGCGCCGCCTCGCTCCAGGACGCGTAGGCGATCGCCCATTCCTCGTGGTAGGCCCGGCCGATCTCGCGGGTCTCCTCGATACTCGCCTCGGCCTCGGCAAACCGGCCGAGCTCGACCAGGACATCGGCCCGGAAGTTCTGCACGAGCGCGCGGTAGACGCTGCGGGCAGGAAGCTGCGCGAGCACCTCGTCGAGCGTGTCCAGGGCACGGTCGTTGCGGCAGAGCGCGTAGTAGAAGCCCATCGCGACGGCCACCAGCGCCTGCGCCGCCCAGGTCCGCTGCCCGAGCCGCCGAGCCAGCCGGGCCGACTCCAGCAGCAGCGTCTCCGCCTCCGCATGCACGCCATCGGCGCTGAACCACGAGGCCAGGCGGCCCAGCACGTCCAGTGCCCGGGCCCTGGCAGCGATCTCATCCGGGCCAGCGCGTGCGACCACCGAGGCGGCGAGCGCCCTGGCCTGCACCCGGGTGCGCTCGTCCCACATCAGATCCCTGGCTCGCTCGGCGTCGACCTCCCGCCCGAATACCTGGTCGGCGCGGTCCGCCTGGGCGCCGACCTGGGCGTCGAGCAGAGCCGCCGCACGGGTCAGTGCCTCGCCCCTGACATCGGCCCGGTGCGCTGTCTCGGCGAGGCGGGCGAGATGCAGGAGGACCCTGGGATGCTGCGCAACGGCAGGCGCCGGCAACTCGGCGACCAAGTCGCGGAGCGTGGCCCAGCCGATGTCCTCAACCTTGCCGACGGGGACTGCCGCCAGCATCCTGGCGGCATCGGCGGGCAGTCGCGCCGCCAGCAGCGTGCGCAGTGCCGCCAGCAGCTCACCGTGGTGCTGATAGGCGACGGCAGCCGCACGTGCGGTCTCGGGCGCCAGCTCACGCCCGGACGCCAGATAGGCACCGACCGGGCCGGGCATCTCCCACCAGCCAGTCGGCGCCTGGGTGAGCGGAAGCCCGGCGGCCAGGATGCGGTCCAGCGTGCCGTCGGCGCCACTGACGGCGTCGGCGATGCCGGCGGACAGCAGCGGGAGGTGGGCGAGCTGGCTGACCGCGGCCCGCTCCGCCGGCCGCAACTGCGCCATGATCGGGTCAAGCAGCGGGGCGATTGTCACCTCTGGCCGGCCATCGCGGTCACTGCCGGGAGCCAGCCCGTCGACCATCGCCTGCGACGAGGAGGCCAGGACCAGCGCCGTCGCCCAGCCCTGGGTTGCCTCCAGCAGCACCCGCAGCTCCCAGCTCGACGGCTGCCGACGCAGATACGCGCAGACCAGCGCGGCGGTCTCCTGATCGGTGAACTCCAGCGCCCGGGTGTCGAGGTACGCGGCGGCGGGCAGTGTCCGCAGCGGCTCGAGCCCGGCCGCCAGCCGCCGGGCGGTGAGCAGCAGGCGGTGCGGAGCCGGCAGGCCGCGCGCCAGCCGCAGCACCAGGTCGGTCACCTGCGGGTCACGCAGGTGGTGGGCATCGTCAAGGACGACAAGCAGCGGCACGCGCAGCTGGGCTAACGCATCCAGCAGCCGCTCGGCCGCCGCGGCGGGATCGGTCCCGTCGATGGCCGAGGCCAGGTCCGACAGCTTCGAGGCCACCAGGGCCCGCCGCAGCGATCCGACGAGGATAGCCGGATC
>Ga0302325_10009468_pt1 | contig 21247 bp, 16 predicted proteins | sample Palsa_T0_2_FD_201948 | JGI IMG/M metagenome (GOLD analysis project Ga0302325, IMG submission 201948) | Peat permafrost microbial communities from Stordalen Mire near Abisko, Sweden - Palsa_T0_2 | ecosystem: Environmental > Terrestrial > Soil > Palsa > Peat permafrost | place: Sweden: Abisko...
TCGAGGAGGCCGTCGCGCAGATTAATCAGGCGGAGCTGTTCTGCTTTCCCAGCCTGCGCGACACCAGCGGCAACGTGGTGCTGGAGGCGCTGGCCGCCGGGGTCCCGGTTGTGTGTTTCGATCACCAGGGCGTGGGCGATATTGTGACTGCAGAGTGCGGCGTGAAGCTGCCGGTGATTTCACCCGCGCGTGCGGTGGAGGATTGGGCGCGGACGATCAACGAACTCGCGAATGATCCTGCGCGCCTACTGGCAATGAGCGAAGCTGCGACGGCGAGGGCGCGTGATTTTCTGTGGGAACGCAGCGGCGACTGGATGCTTGCCGGCTATCGCAAGCTCGCGCACGTGAATGCCGCTGAAGAAACGAGCGTGCCGGTATGACGTTCTTGTCCGAATCCGGCATTGGGCAGGACTCCGAGCTTGATTCGCAGACTCTGTGGGAGCGAACGCGCCAGATGCTCGGCAAGCGCCTGGGATACGCGTTTGCCGACCAGGTGGTATACAGCTTTGGCAACATGATTGTGGCAGCGCTATTGAGCCGCCATTGTGCGGCGCGGGAGTTTGGCATCTACATCCTTACCCAGCGCGCACTCGATCTGATCATCCAGATGTGCAACGTTTTTCTTTGGGGACCGCTGGCGTATAACCTGCCGGCCACGGCGGAGGATCGCCGCAATCTCTATCGTGGCAGCGTCTTTCTGCATCAGCTGGTGTGCTGCGTCGGTGCGACGTTGGCCATGTGGGCAGCAACAACATGGTCGTCAACGCCTTCGCGCGGACTCTACTATGGGGTCTTTTATCCGCTGGTCGCAGCATCCGCAGGCATCGTCTTTCGCGAGTACACGCGGCGCATGTACTTTTGCGAGATTCGAATGAAAGAAGCTTTCTGGACAGATGTTGCGACGGTCGCGTTGCAGATTGCCGGCGTGGAATATCTATACCTGACGCATCGGCTGAATGTGACGAATACGCTATGGATACTATCCGTGGGCGCCATCATCGTGAGCCTGTGGTGGCTGGTGCGCGAGTGGCGACGGCTGGCATTCGGGATCGCCGAAGTGTTTGCGGACTTTCGGCGGAATATGCGCCTGGGCCGCTGGTTCCTGGGCGCGAACATGGTGTTCATGGCCAGCTCGCAGTTCAATCCGTGGCTGCTGAGTGGAGTATTGGGTGGCGCGAGCGTGGGCGCATATGCCATCTGCGAGAGCATTGTGAACATTCCTCGTGTAGCGCTGACCAGCATGCAGAACATGATGGCGCCTACGATGGCGCGAGCCTTTGCCAAAGGTGGTAAGCGCGAGCTGCAAAAGCAAGTACACCACTTCGACCGGTTGCTGTTCGCTGGATCTACTGTGTTTGGAATTGGCATTTATTTTTTCGGACCGTGGATAGCAACGGCAATCTATAAGAAAAATGTTCCTGACAACGCGCACATGATTTTGTTGCTGTTGGTTTACAACTTTGTTGCTTACGCTATGACGATGGCGCAAAGCTACGGTCTGACGGCGATAGATAAAGCAGGATTTACCTTCTATGCGAATCTCGCAGGATTGATGGCGCAGGTTGGCGTCTCTTTCTGGCTGGTAAAGGCTTTCCATGTTCCGGGAGCGGCTGGAGCTTTGCTGATTGGCAGCGTTACAGTAGTGGCTGTGCGGCAGTTCTTCTATACACGACAGATACGTTCCGGTCCGGTCGAGGAGACGCAAGCAGCATGAGCGTGCTAGCTCCAACACGACCCACAACAGCCGACCAAGGCATTCAGGAAGTAGCTTTGGGGCGTGAGTCGCACCGCTTGCGCTGGAACAAGATTCTTTGCGGCATTGCGCTAGGCATCTGCTTCTGGTTCTCTGTGCCGTATCAATTTCCTTATGTGCAGGAGCGTGATCCCAAGCTGGCGGCAGCGATGGAGTCGCAGGCTTACGCAGGCAGTGTTTCGCGCCAGATTTCGATGCCAATCCTTTTCTGTATCGGCGCGTACATGCTGTGGCGACTGCCGCGCCGCGGGAAGATTCGTGGACGGCTGATGGTCGTCGCGCTGATGTATGTTGGCTGGGCAGTGCTCAGTTTTACATGGAGCGCGGACCCTTCCATCACCGGCAAGCGGCTTATCGTCTTTGCTATCGATGCTTTCCTTGCCTTTGTCATCGCGCGCACCTTGAGCATGATGGAGATGGCCCTGCTCGGTTTTTTTGCGACGGCCGGCGTTGCGCTCATCGCCCTTTATGTGGAGACGGTAAAGCTGGCTGAACTCGCGCCATTCGATCCCGATTACCGCTTTATGGGCGTGACCACTGCAAACTATATGGCCATGAGCCTGGTCGTCTGCGTCTTTTGCGCGCTCACGCTGCTGGAATACCGGCGGCGCTGGGCCGGCTGGTTGATACCGTCCACAGTGCTTGCGCTCACGCTGCTGGTACTCACACGTTCGCGCTTAAGCACGGTCATCGTCATCCTTATGCTGGCGATCATGCTGAACAAACTTACACGTGATTTCTTTAAGCCGCACGTACGCGCGATGATTATCGTTGGGTGTCTCGCGGTTGCTGTGCCGGTCATCATTTACGTTGTGGGAAGAAATGGAACCAACGCAGCGCAACTGGCCTTCATGATGGGCCGCAATGACACGGAGAACACATCGAACCTTTCCAATCGTGCGCCGCTATGGAGCGAGCTGATGGAAAGTGTGGAGCGCAGCCTCTGGCTAGGCGTCGGCTACGACGCCTTCTGGACGCCCGCGCGGGTTGAATCCATCTCCGCCGACCAGGGTTGGACTGTGCCGCATGCGCACAATACGTATCTCGACCAGGCACTCTCGCTCGGTGTGTTAGGAGCTGCGCTCTATGCCGTGATGGTTTTGAGTGCGGTGGTGATTGCGTGGCGACGCTACTGGCACGAGAGCAGCGCGGGAAACCTGCTCGCCGCCGTATTGCTTACATGGCTCGCGCTCGAAGGCGTAGCTGAGTCTGTGCCGCTTGATCCTTATCTGCCTACCCTGCTCGCTTACGCCTGCATCGCCAAGATGTGCATGGTTGAAGGCTCCGAGGAAGGTGTTGTTGAAGAGATTGAAGCCGCGCCTGAACCTGCTAGGCAGCGATTCGCTGCATTGCGTGCGACTAAGCTCCTGCTGCACGGACGAGGTAATTGACCATGGAACTCGTTGAGCAAAACTCCAGACTGTCGGAGCTCACACACTCAGAGCGTAGAAGCCTTGGTCCAGGCGAACCCGGCCTGGTGAGCATCATCATCCCTACCTATCGCCGCCTGCACGATCTGCGACTGGCGGTAGACAGCGCGTTGGCGCAGACTTACGCACAGATCGAAGTGATTGTGGTTGCCGACGGCCCGGACGAGGAGGCGCGCGAGGCGCTCACCGGGCTCGATCCGCGATTGCTTTATCTGGAGCTTGAAACTAACCGCGGTCCCGCTGTCGCGCGCAACGCCGGCGTGCGTGCCAGTCGAGGTGAATGGCTGACGTTTCTCGACGATGACGACACGATCCTGCCCGAGAAAGTCTCGGCGAGCTATGCCATGGCCGATTCCGCTCGACCGCTGCGCATGATCTCCTGCCGAACTATCTATCGCCGCGGCTCAAAGGAAGACGTCTGGCCGTCGCGACCCATTGGTCCCGATGAAGATGTTGCCGACTACATCCTGATTCGCCGCTCGCTGCTCGGCCGCCCAGGTGTGCTTCCCATTCAATCGCTGATGGTGCACCGCAGCATCCTGCAGCAAGTCCCTTTCAGCACGCACAAGGACCATGAAGACTGGGCGTGGCTGCTGGACGCTTGGCATATCGCCGGGGCACGCGTGGAATTCTGTTGGCAGCCGCTGGTGATCTATAACATCGTAACCAACAGTATTTCGCGAAGCCGCCGCATGAACTGGCAAGACTCCATGGAGTGGGCCGAGCGCTACCGGCCCTGGCTGAGTGCTCGCGCGTACAACTCGTTCCTGACCACCAAGGTTGCGCTCAAGGCCAAACGCGCGCATGACTGGCGCGGCCTGCGTGAAATCATCTCCAGGGTGATGCACAATAACCCCGGCCTGCTGGACATGATGTTTCTTGCTGGCATGATCCTGCTCCCCGGCTTCGTGTTGCATGTGGCCTGGAAACGTTCGCTGGCTTCCGGCGAATCGCGTCCACAGAATTAGGACCGCATAGTTAATCCAGGGCGCTCGCCGTTGCGGGCGCGAAAGTCGATGGAGCGCAGGAATGCGGAGCGCTCTTCATGTCCGCGCAAAATCGGCCAGAACGCACGCAGCAGTCCTTCGGTGTACCACAGGCTGCATAGCACATCCAGCTCCGAGCGGCGATCGCCGCGCATTTTTGCGAATAACCATAGCGGCGAGTCGCGCCAAACAGCGATCACCAGGCGCAGCCAGACCAGCCACAGCACACCCAGAGTGTGTTCGCGGCCATGCACGCGAGCGTCGCTGGCTCCCAGGCGCAGTGAAGTCCAGCGCATATTGCTGCGCGCCATGCGCTGCTCAGTCATCACATGCAGCCCTGCAGAGCGCGGCTGGAACCACAACTCATTTCCCGCGGCTTTGGCGCGCCGGAAGAAGTCAGTGTCCTCGCCACCTTCAGTGAAGCTAACATCATAGCCGCCCAGCGCGTCGAACATACTGCGCCGCATCAAGACATTGTTGGTAGCAGGAAAGAGTTTGCCTGAGTAACGCAGCGGCGTCTCGCCCAGCAGATGTTCACCGAGTACCTTGCGCACGCGCGGGCCGGGGTTCTCTGACCGCCTCGCCTCCGGCAGCAACAGACGCAGCGATCCGCCCACGCAGGCAGCCTGCTTCTCCGCGGCCAGCGTGTGCAGGTCGCGCAGCCAGTTGCGTTCCGCAATCTGGTCGTCATCGAAGCTTGCCAGCCATTCTCCACGCGCCTTCTGGGCGCCGAGGTTTCGCGCCGCCGCCACGCCCGCGCTGGCACCCTGCACCACGATGAAAGGGATTGGCGATGATTGCTGCAACTCGCGCAGCACTTCAGCGGTGTTGTCTGTTGAGCCATCGTCCACCACTACGATCTCGACGGCATGATCGTCGGCCCAACTCTGACGCAGCAGGCTCTCCAGCGCATCGCGCAGCATCTTCGCGCGGCTGCAGGTTGCCAGCACAATGCTGGTATTGATCGCGTCAGTCGGCGGGGTGGGGTTGGAAGAAGCGTCCATCGGATAGGGAGGGGAACTGCTGTCCACAGCTTAGAGCATTTCTCCCTGTTGTGGAGAGGTTGCTCTGAGGTGCGCACGTCGTAGCTATCCGGTGATTCATCCTTAAGTCAGACTGACTTTATTGCTCCAGGGCGTGGCCGCTTTCAGTGCTAGGTTCACATTTTCTATGTTTGCAACTCCCTGGGTCTCCAACCAGCCACGGAAGGCTGACTCGCCTTCCACAGCGTAGATTCGGATGCCGTCTTTCCAGGTTGCGCGGCCACAGAGCACACCGTTGAAGTCGACTCCACTTTCGGCGGCCAGTTCCAGCGTCTCAATAAACACGGGATTTGAGACGCCCGCGGAAAGGTAGATAAAGGGCTTCTGCGTTACGGTCGCAGCATCGAGGAAGTGCTGCATTGCTTCCTTGCGCGAATACGCAGCCTCACCCTTGAACGCCTTCGTGCCTTCTACAAACTCCATCACGATGGGAACTTCAACCTTGAGAACATCCACGTTGTAGCGCGGCTTGGTGAACTCCTGCATCGCGCCTGTGACAATAGAGGGCTTCTTGCGTGCATACTCAACTGTCTTCTCATCGCCGCCGTCGGCATCATAGCCAACGAACTCTAGGAAGAACGGGATGTCATTCGCCACGCACTCGTCGCCGATGCGCTCGATCCAGGCATGCTTGATGGCGTTGACGTGGGGTTTGTCGAAGGGTGTGTAATAGAGCAGTATCTTGATGCAATCCGCACCAGCCTCCTTGAGCCGCAGCACGCTCCACATATCCAGCAGATCGGGCAGGCGACCAGGGGTGTTGGCGTCATAGCCGGTCTTCTCATAAGCCAGCAAAAGGCCTTTGCCATGGCGATGGTGGCTGGCGGGCAGGCCAAACTCGGGGTCGAGCAGGATCGCCGAGGCATGCTTGGTCAGCACATCAGTCACCAGGGTCTTGAAGACCTCCAGATCATGCTCATCCGCCGGCGCTCCGCGCTCCTTGGCGAAGGACTTCTGCAGCGAGCCGCGCTGGTCCATCGCAGCAGCGGCAATTACGTTACGGCTGTCGGAGACGGCCTTCAGGCCGGCAAGTTTCCCCGGGGTCAGCTTTTCAGTCGCGGACATGGTGCTCACCTCGCACAAACCATTCGATGCGAGAGAATTCTACACAGGCCGCATATATTCACGCAGTGTAAGCCGCGCGGTGTTCGCACGAACTTCCAACCAAGAACGCCAGGATCAGGTCCGCAGCTGGTTGCGCAGTTTCCCGGCCAGTTCCACTACATGTTTCAGCTTTTCTTCCTGCTCCGGGGTGGCTTGGCGTAGTGCCAGTTGCGATTCCAGCAACAGCCCCGTCAGTGACGCATTCAGTTCGCTATGCAGGACTGCCACCACCGCTGCACGCGCCTGCGCCTGGTCATGCGCACGACGGGTCAGCGCGGCCCGCGCCTGGCGAACAATCCGCTGCGGCCCGGTGATGATGAAGTTAATCTCCAGCACGGGCGCGAAGACGGCGTTCTGGTACAGCAGGTCAGCAGCCTGTGCGTCCGCCGCGGCCAGGGCTTCATCTAGAAGCACCAGGCAGTACTCGCCGCGGCGCAGTGCCGCCAGCCCGGCGCGACGGTTGGCGGCAATCTCCACCATTGCATCCAGGCTTTTGCGGAGAGCATCCGCTACGGCCGGTGCAGTGCTCTCCGGGGCAATCAACAATATCGGCGACGGCATCGTTCACACCTCATTCATCTCCACCAATCCCATACTCCTTCAGCTTCCGGTAGAGCGTAGTCTTGCCGATGCCCAGCAGCTTGGCCGCCATCATTTTGTCGCCCTTCAACCGTTCGATCGTGTTCAGAATGGCCTGCTTCTCCATCTCAGCAATAGAGACCACCTGCTGCGCGCTGCCCTCCTTGTGTTCCGCTCCCAGCTTCTGAATCTGGAAGGCCTGCTCGTTTGCCTGGGCGTGCCGCTGGAAGTCCTGCAGCTGGGTGGGAAAATCAGCCATATGCAGCACCGGCCCGCTGGAGAGCGCCACGGCGCGCTCGATCGCATGTTCCAGTTCGCGCACGTTGCCCGGCCACTCGTACTCCAACATCAGGCGCAGAGCATCGTCTGAAAACGAATAGTGGACGCCTTTGTCACGCGCCAGTTTCTCCAGCACATTGGCCGCCAGCAGCGGAATGTCATCCTTGCGTTCGCGCAGCGGAGGGATGCGCAGGTTCACCACATTCAAACGGAAGTAGAGATCCTTGCGAAACTTTCCCGACTCGACCATCGCGTTCAAATCGCGGTTGGTTGCGGCCAGGATGCGCGCATTGATTGGCACCGCACGCGTAGAGCCCACCGGCCTCACCTCTTTCTCCTGCAGGGCGCGCAGCAGCTTGGTCTGAAGTTCAAGTGGAAGCTCTCCAATCTCATCCAGGAAAACCGTTCCTCCCTCGGCTGATGCGAGTAGCCCGGCCTTGCTTCGTTCCGCCCCTGTGGACGCGCCCTTGGTATAGCCGAACAGCTCGCTCTCAATCAGCGTCGGCACCAGCGACCCGCAATCGACTGGGATAAACGGCATGGCCGCGCTGGGCCCGTTCAGGTGGATGGAGCGCGCCACCAGCTCCTTGCCCACGCCGCTTTCACCCAGGATCAGCACTGGATGCCGCGAGTGCGCCACCTTGGAAAGAATGCTGTAGAGCTTCTCCATGGCCGGGGAACGACCGATGAGGTTGCCCATCCCTTTGCTCGTGCGGAACTGTTCGCGCAGGCTGCGCGACTCCACATCGAAGGTCCTCCGCAGCGCGGCGCGCTCCAGCGTCACGCTCAACTCCTCCAGCGTGAAAGGTTTGGTCAGGTAATCGCCGGCTCCGATACGCATGGCTTCCACCGCGGAGCTCACGGTCGCGAATGCCGTCATCACCACCACTACTGCCTCAGGGTGCCGGGCGCGAATCTCTTCGAGTAGCGTCAGACCTGAACCACCTGGCAGCTTCAGATCCAGCAGCACCAGATCCGCGCCGCCGCCAGACAGTGCCGCCCTCGCCGCCGACATGGATTCCACCGCCTGCGTCGAAAATCCCAGCCCCGTTGCGATCTCAGCACAGGCCCGCCGCACCGCCAGATCGTCATCCACCACCAGCACGCGCATCTGTGCGGCCCGCGTGAATGCTGACGAAGTTTTTTCAGGCGTCTCCGCAACACTGTGCGCGCCCAAGCTCTCCCGGTCGGCGTTCGACTGGCTGCTACTGCGCTTGCGTATACTGGACGAAGGAGACTTTCCCGTCTGCATCAGAGTACCCTCGCCAGGATCATCGAGGGCGCTGTTTGCGATGCGGAAATGTCAGTAACGAGTAAAGATTTCCCAACTTCACCAAAAAGAGCGGGTGGAATCCTTGAGGCCCGATTTCTCTGCGGGGTGGCCTGCATGGTCTTTCTCCGGAATGTGGGCGCTTCTTGAACGCCTCTAAGTCTTGATCATTATGTCGAGTGCCAAACTGGGAGAAAAGCTAAACCCTTGCGGAAGTTGAGATTAATAATTTCGAAAGTGTCAGTGTCAACTAATTGCATCCTACATCGGGAAAAATGTCGCCCCTAAGATATCAGGGATATCAATGAGGTACATCCGTAGCTAAACCATTCCCAAGGCGGTTTCGGATTCCCAAAATGGGACAAGAACTATAGCGGAGTCTTGGGCAAGAGCGCTCCTTTTATAACTCATCTTCTGTCTTTTGTCAGTCCGCTCGTTAGCTCATATTACGAAATTCCTATAATGGTTCCAGATGACTTCGACTCCATCCCCTGATCTGTTCCGCGGCAATGGCCGCGCTGCCAATGCTGCGCGTCCATTGCGTCTCACTCCGGGCTTTGTTGCTACTGCGGAAGGCTCTGTGCTGATTGAGGTGGGCCACACCCGCGTGCTGTGCAACGCCACCATCGAGCAGGGCGTTCCGGGGTGGATGCGCAACTCCGGTCGCGGCTGGGTGACGGCCGAGTACGGCATGCTGCCGCGCGCTACGCTCACACGCACACCGCGCGAGGCGGAGAAGGGCAAGATCGGCGGGCGTACGCATGAGATCCAGCGGCTGATTGGCCGCAGCCTACGGTCGGTCGTCGACATGAAATTGTTAGGTGAGCGCACCGTGATTCTCGATTGCGATGTTTTACAGGCAGACGGCGGAACGCGTACCGCGGCCATCACCGGAGCGTGCACGGCGCTGGCAATTGCGCTAGGGCGCCTGGTTGAGGCCGGCACGCTCAAGCAATCGCCGTTGCGCGAGATGGTTGCTGCCACCAGCGTCGGGATTGTGGATGGTCAGGTGCTGCTCGATCTGGCCTATGAAGAAGATGCTCGCGCTGAAGTGGATATGAACGTTGTGATGACCGGCTCCGGAGGCTTGGTTGAAACGCAGGCGACGGCTGAAAAAGGCACATATACCCGCGCACAACTGGATGAGATGCTCAATGTCGCCGAACAGGGAATTCGCGAGTTGCTGGCTGCGCAAAAGGCCTGCCTTGCAGTCGCGTAAGCTGGTTGCAATCGGTACGCTGAGGAGATCGCATGTGCCAGCAACGGTCGGCAACCTTGATTACGCCCTGGATATCAGTTCCTTCATGCGATGCTGCCGTCGAGTTTTATTGCTCGGCCTTCGCGGCGGCCCGGTTGCACGGCTTTCGGTCGACGGCGCTGAATTCTGGGTGGCGGAAGATTCTGTGGGCGAAGATGAACGTGAGTCGCCTCCGGTTCGCATGATTCTCTCTGTCATCGATCCCGATGCTCTCTTTCCTCAGGCTCTTTTTGCCGGAGCAACGGAGCTGTATCCAATTACTGAAGCTCACGGCTGGCGAATTGGCCGCGTTGTCGATCCCTTCGGGCATCACTGGGAAATAGGTCGCCCGCTCAACTAGCTCAACCAAGGAATCCTGCAATGTCCTGCCATCATTTCGAGCACCTCAAGCCGGTACCTTCCGCTTCAGCCAGTTACGCCAAGGGCTGCCCGGAGTGCATTGCGATGGGCGATACCTGGGTGCATCTGCGCGAGTGCCTAATCTGCGGTCATGTCGGATGCTGCGACTCATCGAAGAACAAGCATGCGACCAAACACTTCCATTCCACCAAGCATCCGGTGATGCGCTCGGTTGAGCCCGGCGAAGACTGGGGCTATTGCTACGTGGATGAAGTGATGGTGGAGATGAGCTGAAAGACACAAGCTCCGCATAGAACCCACAACCCACACTGCTATTCTTCCACTAACCCCGGAGGTTCTCCCATGGCAGAAGAAGCAGTCCACATCACCGTCCGTCCTAACGGCCCGCTGCGCGTTGAAGGCCACATCATCCTAAAAGACGTAGATGGCAAGCAGTGGGACCTTACCGGCAAGCCGGCCATCAGCCTGTGCCGCTGCGGCATGAGCGAGAAGCGCCCCTTCTGCGATGGCGCGCACGCCCGCAACGGCTGGCAATGCGCAGCCGCGCCTGACACGAACCTCACCTAAATCGTCCATGGAAGATCGCGCATGAAAAAACTCTTTGCAGTAGCTTGCCTTGTCGTTTGTGCGTTTCCCTTCGCAGCCCAGCGCCCGCCCGTGCCTGAGCCTGCGCCTTCACCGGATGATTACGTCCGGTCGGAGGCAATGATTCCCATGCGCGACGGAGCTAAGTTGCACACCGTCATCCTGCGGCCGCCGAATTCCAAGGCTGCAGGCCCGGCTCTGCCGTTTCTGCTTACGCGTACGCCTTATGGTGTGGCGGGTACAACTCCGCGCGCGGTCAAGAACAGCAAGCCGGAGCTCGCGGCGAGCGGCTATATCTTCGTCTATCAAGACATCCGTGGCCGCTACGGCTCGGAGGGCACGTTCGTGATGAACCACCCCGTTGTGGATCACAAAACAAATGCTGATGTCGATGAAACAACCGACACTCGAGACACCATCGACTGGCTGCTGAAGAATGAACCCAATAACTCCGGCAAGGTTGGGGTGCTGGGCATCAGCTATCCCGGCTTTCTGGCAATGATGGCTGGCATTGATGCGCATCCAGCGGTCAAGGCCATCAGCCCGCAGGCGCCGATGACCAACATCTGGCTGGGCGATGACTTCTTCCACAACGGAGCTTTCCGCGAGACCTACGGATTCGATTATGTGCAGCAGCTTGAAGCGCAGAAGACAGATGTCGCGCAGTCTTCCAAGGAAGACCAGTTTGACTTCTTCCTCTCGCATGTCAATTTCGCCGGTGCAGCACAATCTGTCGGCATGACCAACCTGCCCACCGCGAAGGTTTTTCTCGCGCAGCCTAGCTACGTCAAATTCTGGCAGGATATGGCCGTCGAGCCGCACCTGAAGTCGCCGGAAGTTCCAACGCTGGAGGTTGGCGGTTACTGGGACCAGGAAGATATGTGGGGCACGCAGGCTGAATATATGGCACTGCGTCCTCACGAGCCGGCCAACGATCCTCAGCACCGCGTCTTTCTCGTGCTCGGCCCATGGAACCACGGCGGATGGTCGCGCGGCCCCGGCGACTCGCTGGGCATGCCGCCCGGTGACAAATCCGCACAAGGTTTTCCCGGCTTCGGCCAGGTCACCTTCGGCGGACAGAAGACCGGTGAGTACTACCGCACCAAGATTGAGGCTCCATTCTTCGAGTTCTACCTGAAGGGCAAGTCCGGCTTCGACCTCAAGGACACGGCCAGCTTCCGCACCGGCGAAAACCAGTGGCATCGTTATGATGTCTGGCCGCCAAAGTCCGGCTTTCATATGACGAAGGCTTACCTGGCGCCCGGCAATGCGATTGCATTCAATGCGCCCACTGTCAAAACAGCGTCAGCTACTTACGTTGCCGACCCCGCCAATCCCATTCCGTATCGCCATCGTCCGGTGCAGTCCACCTATGGGCAGGGGAGCACCTGGCGCACCTGGCTGGTGGAAGACCAGCGCTTTGTGAGCGACCGCAAAGACCTCGCCAACTTTGAAACGCCCGTACTTACCGGCGAGCTCACCGTCACCGGCGACATCGTAGCAGATCTCTTCGCCACGACAACTGGCACCGACACGGACTGGGTCGTCAAGCTCATTGATGTTTATCCCGACGATCCCAAGCTGGGAACGCAAGCCGGCTATCAATTGATGGTGGGAGAAGAAATCTTCCGCGGCCGCTACCGCAACAGCTTTACGGCGCCGGAGGCGGTCAAGCCCAATGAGCCGACCGAGTACAAGTGGAGCCTGCATGGCGTGGACCACACTTTCCTGCCCGGCCATCGGCTGATGGTGGAGGTCCAATCCAGCTGGTTCCCGCTCTATGACCGCAATCCGCAGACCTGGGTGCCGAACATTATGTCGGCTCCGGCCTCGGCCTATCATGCGGAGACCATCACGATCCTGCCCACTTCGCACCTCGATCTGCCCATGGCTGAAGGCTCCAAGCTACCCTAACCAAAGGCAATAGGTTCCTTCTGAGGGCTCTAATACCACTGAGTCAAAAGTGGGATGGTGAAGTCATGTCTTTCCTCGACATATCCCGCGAAATCAGGGGCATGCAGCCTTGTGCGGACAACGGAGAATCTTGTTCGAACATCGCATCCCTGTGAGAAACTTTTGACATGCTCAATCGTATCTAGAACAGGCCTAAACCTATGAATTTCCAACATCCATCCAGGCTCGCCTTCGCGGCGATACTTGCTCTCTCGGCCACGGCTCTGGCGGCCCAGGCACCGTCGCATCTCGGCCCCGTCACGGCGGTCAATGTGGGCGGCCTGACGCTGACTGATTCCAAGACCAACACTCCTGTTAGCGTCACTGTTCCTGGGACAGCCAAGATTCTGGTTGTTGCTCCAGGCAGTACTGATCTCAAAACCGCAACACCGGGCACGCTGGCTGACGTTGCCATCGGCGACAAGGCGCTGGTCACCGGGTCCGCCGGCGATACCGGAAATAACGTCACGGCTGTACGCGTCATCCTGATGAAGGCCACTGCGATTGCGCAGTCGCACCAGGCGGAGGAGGCTGCGTGGGCGCAGGGCTCCGGCGGCATCGTCAAATCCATCGACCCATCTGCCGGAACTGTTGTCATCTCCAGCGGCATGAAATCGATCACCGTTTCGACCACACCGCATACCATCGTCCGCCACTATTCCGGCGATTCCGTGCGCTTTGAAGACGCTGTACTTTCCAAGCTGGATGACATCAAGCCCGGCGACCAAGTTCGCATTCGCGGCGCCAAATCCGCAGACGGCGCCAGCATCGCGGCCGATGAGATTGTTGCCGGCAGCTTCCACAACTACTCTGGGCTGATCGCCTCGATTGATGCTTCGTCAGACACTATCACCATTAAGGACCTCGCCACCAAGAAGACCGTTGCAGTCACGGTGACTTCCAGCAGTGATATCCATCGCCTTCCGCTGCAGATTGCCACCGCGCTCGCGGCACGCATGAAGGGCACAGCCGCTGCCCCCGGCGGTGCTGCGGGTGCTCCCGGTGCAGCCCGTCCCGGTGGCGGAGCACAGCGCGCCGGCGCCGATCTCTCATCGATGCTGGCACGCCTGCCTACGGAAACCCTGGGCGGCCTTAAGGTGGGTGACGCAGTCATGATCGTTGCTACTTCGCCCGTCGCGGATTCCACGAAATCCAACGCCGTTACCGTACTTGCGGGAGTCGACCCGATCCTTACTGCCGCGCCCACGGGAGAGATGACTCTCTCGCCCTGGAGTGTCGGCAGTGGCATGCCGGAAATGGGCGGACCGCAATAAACAGGCAATACGCAAACTTTTCAGGCACCAATATCCCGGCTCACGCGCTCTAACCATCTGTGTAGATTTCTAATCACTCAGCCGCTTCGGGTACAGGTCTCAAGAATTTTTTACTAGGAGTACGAATGTCGTTTCGCAAACAATCTTTGTTAGTAGGGGCAGCCTGCCTCTTCGCGCTTCCTTCTCTGGCCCAGTCCACACCCGCTCCGGCTCCCACGGTCGCTGCGCCTGCCGCCGCTCCTACTCCTGCGGCTACATCTGCGCAGCAGACACCGGTACCGGCTGCTGCTCCAGCCTCTGGGAGCACGCGCGTCCACGGTACGATTATGGACCCCGATGCCGAGCTCATCCCCGGGGCCACTGTCACCTTCACGCCGGCGCGCGGCAGTGGCAAGTCGGTCACCTCCGGCAGCGACGGAACGTACTCGATCACGCTCGCTCCCGGTACATATTCCTTCGTCGTCAGCATGAAGGGCTTTTCGTCGTATAGCGCGCTCAATGTTAAGATCGCGAACGTTACCAGCATAACGATGGACGCCAAGCTCATCGTGGGCACAGAGGATCAAGTCGTCAATGTTGACGCGAACTCGGTACAGCTCTCTGTAGACCCGGAATCGAACCAGAGCGCAACGGTCATCTCCGGCAAAGATCTTGACGCGCTTTCAGACGATCCTGACGAACTTACCAGTGAGCTGCAGGCACTCGCCGGCCCCTCCGCCGGGCCCAACGGCGGACAGATCTATGTGGACGGGTTTACCGGCGGCCAGCTCCCGCCCAAGAGTTCCATCCGCGAAATCCGCATTAATCAGAATCCCTTCTCCGCGCAGTATGACCGCCTGGGCTTCGGCCGCATTGAAGTCTTCACCAAGCCGGGCACGGACAAGCTGCACGGCAACATTCAGATCAACGGCAACCCGTCGCAACTCGATTCCAGCAACCCGCTCGCTACGGGATACCAGCCGCCGTACCATACGCTTTTCACCTTTGGAAACCTCACCGGCCCGTTGAGCAAGACCGCTTCCTACAATCTCGGCGGTACGTTCCGGCAGATACAGGATGACGAATTCACCAACGCGACCATCCTTGCGCCTGCCGCCGGTTCCACGACCGTGTGCCCGCCGCAGACCTCAGCCGCTTGCGTCAGCACTGCGTACCAGACTTCTACGTATTATCCGCAGACTCGTGGCGAAATCAATCCGCGCCTTGATCTAGCGCTGGGCCAGAAGAATGTGCTGACCACGCGCTATCAGTTCGTGAGGAACACCTCGACGAACGCGGGCATTGGGAACCTCACGCTGCCGTCCTCGGCGACCAACTCATCCTCGCTCAGCAACATTTTGCAGATGAGCGATACGCAGACTTACTCCACGCGCCTGATCAACGAAACTCGCTTCGAGTACGAGCGTGAGCACGTCTCTGCGACTTCGCTCAACAACACTCCTTTTGTGAGCGTGTCCGGCGCCTTCAACTATGGCGGCTCCGGCCAGCAGACTCTTACCGACCACCAGGACCACTATGAGGTGCAGAACTATACTTCGCTGGCGTTGAAGAAAAACTTCATCCGCTTCGGTGGCCGTCTGCGTGCCACGCGTGAGGCGCAGGATACTGAATCAAACACCAACGGATCGTTCACCTATGTCGGCATTGCCGCATACCAGGCCAACACGCCCGCGCAGTTTAGTATCACCCAGGTGAACAACCACAAGATCGGCGACACCTTCGCTGACCTCGGCCTGTACCTTGAGACCGATTGGAAGGCGCGGCAGAACATGACGATCAGCTATGGCATTCGTTATGAGATGCAGAACCATCTTGGCGACCACCACGACTTTGCTCCGCGCGTAGCCATCAACTACGGCTTGTTCACCGGCCACGGCGCGCCCAAGACCGTTCTCCGCGGCGGCTTCGGCATCTTCTATGACCGCTTCGGTCAGGGCAACATTCTCACCCTGCAGCAGGAAAATGGCATCAACGAAACCATCTATACGGTGCGCAATCCCAACGGCGCTACTTGCTTCCCTGGCGCTGCCACCACCATTGCGGGCTATACGGCGGCCTGCGGCGCGACAACCGCCACGCAGACTACGTATTCCGCGGCACCCAACCTGCGCACACCTTATATTATGGAGTTCGCCGGCGGCGCTGATCAGCAGATGGGCCGCTTCGGCACACTCTCTCTGAACTACATACACTCGCAGGGCGTGCACGAGCTCGCGACCCAGAACACCGGATATAACTTCACCAATCCTCTGCTGACCACCGCCAGTTACCAATACTTCAGTGAAGGAGTCTTCAACCAGAACCAGCTCGTCCTGAACGGACGCGTGCAGACTACCAAGTGGCTCTCGCTGTTCGGCTATTATTCGCTGAATTTTGCTAATGGCGATTCGAGCGGTGCGGGCTCCGCTATTTCGACGCCCGGCAATATCGCCGCTGACTACGGCCGCACCGGCTTCGCCGTCAAGAGCCGCATCCTGCTCTCCGGCTCCATCACGCTGCCGAAGTACATCCAGCTCAGCCCATTTATCATTGGGCAGAGCGGCAACCCCTACAACATCACTACCGGCAGCGACAACAACAACGACACCTTCTTCAACGACCGGGCAATACTCACCACGCTCGTTCCCAATGGCACCACGATTAAATCCATCACTGGTTGCGGCACCTTTGCGCAGCCCGGAACGCCCGGTGCCGGCACGACCGTCGTTCCCATCAACTACTGCACCGGACCGGCGCTCTATACCTTCAATCTTCGCGCCACCAAAACCTGGGGATTTGGTCCGCAACGGGCCGCTCCAGCTCCGCGCGGCCAGGGCGGTCAAGGCGGTCCTGGCGGCGGCGCTCCACCTCCGGGTGGCGGTCGCGGTGGAGCTCCAGGTGGCGGTGGTCGCGGTGGAGCTCCGGGCGGCGGTGGCGGTGGTGGCGGTACAAACACCGGCAAGCGCTACAACCTGACCGTCGGCGTGCAGGCACAGAACATCTTCGGCAATAATGACCTGTCCACGCCGCAGGGCTCGCTCACCTCGCCGTACTTTGGTACATCCACACAGCTCGCCGGCGGAACGTACACCACCAGCAGCGCGGTGCGCCGCGTTACTCTGCAAGCCTCGTTCACGTTCTAAGAGCAGATAGTAGAAACACAAGCGGGGCGCGGCGAATGTCGCGTCCCGCTTCTTTTGCTGATTATTCTTTGCCTTTGAAATTCTTGCGCAGCGATTGCCAGCACTCGTAATACTCATGCTGCAGGATCGCGGATTCCATCGCCCACTTGGTTGGGCGGCAGGCGAAGCGCGTCTCCCACATGAAGGCCAGCGTTCCATCGAGCTTGACCGGCTTGAGCTCGGCTGCGCTGGCTTTGTCGAAGGTCTCGGCGTCGGGGCCGTGGCCGGACATACAGTTGTGCAGGCTGGCTCCTCCGGGCAAAAAGCCCTCGGCCTTTGCGTCGTATTCGCCTTCGATCAGCCCCATGAACTCGTTCATGAAGTTGCGGTGGAACCATGGCGGGCGGAAGGTGTGCTCGGCGACCATCCAGCGCGGCGGAAAGATGGCGAAGTCCACGTTCGGCGTTCCCGGCAGCTCGCTGGGCGAGGTCATGACGGAATAGATTGACGGATCAGGATGGTCGAAGCTCACCGTGTTGATGCAGTTGAAGCGCTTCAGGTCGTACTTGTAAGGCGCATAGTTGCCGTGCCACGCGACAACATCGAGCGGCGAGTGGTTGAACTCCGTTGCCCACAGGCAGCCGAGGAATTTCGCGACGACTTCGAACTTCGCATTGTCGCGGTCGTCGTAGGCTGCAACCGGCGTATGGAAATCACGAGTGTTGGCGAGGCCGTTGGCCCCGATGGGGCCGAGGTCGGGCAGGCGGAATGGCTGGCCGTAGTTCTCGAGCACGTAGCCGCGGGCTTCTTTGTCTGCCAATTCAACCCTGAACTTGATGCCGCGCGGGATGACCGCGATCTCCGTCGGGTTGATGCTGAGAATTCCTAGCTCCGTATGGATCTTCAGCGTGCCCATCTGCGGGATGAACATCATCTCGCCGTCGGCGGTGTAGAAGAAGCGGTCCGTCATGCTGCGGTTGATGGCGTAGAGGTGAATTGCAACGCCTGAATGCATTGCACAGTCGCCGTTGCCGGCGAGCGTGGTCAGCCCGTCGATGAAATCGGTGGGCTTCGTGGGCATGGGGATGGGGTCCCAGCGCAGCTGGCTTGGAGTCGTCTCGACCTCAGTGAATGGAGTCGACCTGATCATGCGGTTGTCCGTGCGCTTGTAGGGCGGGTGCATCACGCTGGGGCGGATGCGGTAGGTCCAGGTGCGGCGGCTCAAATGCCGCGGCGCGGTGAACGGGCTTCCGCTCAGTTGTTCCGTATACAAACCGACCGCCGACCGCTGCGGAGTGTTCTGGCCGACAGGCAGACCGCCGGCAACTGCTTCCGTGGCAAACTCGTTCCCAAACCCCGACTGATACCCTTCGTGATCCAACGGCAATCCAAACAAAGCCATAAATCCACTGCCTCTCTGTCGCCGCGCAGGGCGAACGGGACAGCTTACCGCAATGGGCTGTGGGCTGGCTTGTGGGGTGAGGCTTTAGTCCGAGCGGCGCGAGAGGCCGTAGATGGAAGCTCCAGCCGGCTCGACGTAGTCGGTGGCGGATTCGGCAAACAACGAGGTCTGTTGCGGGCGCGGCACGCCGGCGATGACTACTGTTTTGGCGTTGAGGAATTCGCGCATGCCGGCGGCGGAGAGTTCGCGGCCGTAGCCGGAATGCTTGATACCGCCGAAGGGCAGACGCGGATCGCTGGCCACCATGGCGTTGAAGAAGACCTGACCACATTCGAGCTCGGAGGTGAGGCGCTCCTGCTCGCCGGGCTCGCGGGTCCAGGCGCTGGCGCCGAGGCCGAAGGGAGTGTCGTTGGCGAGGCGGATGGCTTCTTCGAGCGAGCCGACGCGGAAGAGCATGGCGACCGGGCCGAACATCTCCTCGCGGCAGATGGCAGCTTCGGGCGGGAGGTTCACAATCACAGCAGGCTTGAAGTAGTTGCCGTTGCCGGGGAGGCGTTCGCCGCCGGTGAGCACCTTGCCGCCGACACTTTTGGCGGTCTCGACCTGCGCGAGCAGATCTTCGAGGCCTTGTTCGGTGGCGATCGGGCCGACGTCAGTTTCGGCGTGCATGGGGTCGCCGACTTTGAGGGCTTCCATGGCAGCGACGAACTTGCTCTCGAACATGTCGTACACGAGGTCATGCACGATGAAGCGCTTGGCCGCGATACAGGACTGACCATTGTTGATGCAGCGGGCCTTGACGGCGGTTTCGACGGCGCGATCGAGCTCAGCCGAGGGCATGACGATGAAGGGGTCAGAGCCGCCGAGCTCGAGCACAGCTTTTTTGACCAGCCAACCGGCCTGTGCGGCGACGGCGCGACCAGCAGCCTCGGAGCCGGTGACGGTGACGGCAGCGACGCGGGGATCGGCTAGGACGTCTTCCACCTGGCGAGCTTCAACGAGCAGAGTTTGAAAGGCTCCGCGGGGAAAGCCGGCACGGCGGACGAGGGATTCGATGGCGAGCGCGCACTGCGGCACGTTGGAGGCGTGCTTGAGCAGGCCAACGTTGCCGGCCATGAGCGCGGGAGCGAGGAAGCGCATGACCTGCCAGAGCGGGAAGTTCCAGGGCATGACGGCGAGGATGACGCCGAGCGGTTCCCAGCGGACGAAAGACTGTTCGTACTCGGTGGCGATGGGTTCGGGCGCGAGGATGCGCGCGGAATTTTCCGCATAGAAGCGGCAGCCGAGGGCGCACTTGGCGACTTCCTGGCGAGCGGAGGCGAGGGTTTTGCCCATCTCCGTGGTCATGAGCAGGGCGAGCTCTTCGGAGTCGGTCTCGAGCAGAATGGCGAGACGGCGCATCCAGAAGATGCGCTGCTCCAGGGGTTCATTGGGGTAGGTGCGGGCTGTGGCGGCAGCGAGCGCGAGCTTGCTGTCGAGGGCATCACGCGTCAGCGGTTCAAAGCTGCGGAGAAGCTTTCCAGTGGCCGGGTTGAGGGACTGAATCATAGAAAACAGAGAGTAGACAGTAGAGTGTAGAGCGTAGAGGCGTCGTGTCCAGTCATAAGTTTAGACGGGATTGAGCTTTCGCGGCTTATTCGCTGGAAAGCCGCGCCAGCGCGGTTGCGAGCACCTGAGTTCCTAGCGCTATTGCTTCCGGCGTGGCGTATTCATCGGGGCGGTGCGAGACGCCGTTGCGGCAGGGGATGAAGAGCATGGCGATGGGGGCAATGCGGGCCATGAAGTTGGAGTCGTGGTAGGCGCGCGAGACCAGCTTTTTATAACTGATTTTCTCTTGATTTTTATAAGTGATGTTTTCCGCGCGGCAAATGTCTTCGAGTGTGGAGACTATGTGCGCGCTGGAGACCGCTGGGATGTCGGCGTTGACGGTCTCTTCGGTGATCCTGAGACGGCGCTTGGTTTCGATCTCCTGGATGCGCGCGTGGAGCTGGGACATGGTGTGGTCGCGGCGGGCGACGTCGGTGTCGCGGATGTCGAGCGTGATTAGCACGCGCGAAGGCACGGAGTTGACCGCGCCCGGGTGGACTGCGACCATGCCGACGGTGGCGACGGAATCGACGCCGCCGGAGCGTGCGTTGGCTTCGAGGGTAAATTTCTCTATAGACAAAATTAATTCTGCTGCTCCACACAGAGCATCGCGACGGTCGGGCATGAGGAGCGCGCCGGCGTGGCCGCCGAAGCCTTCGATGGTGTATCGATAGCTGGCCGGCGCGGCGATGTTGGTCACGATGCCGAGTTGAATACCTTCGCGCTCCAGCAGCGGGCCTTGTTCGATGTGCAGCTCGACCCACGCGTGGTAATAGTCGGGCGCGAGCTTCACTTCGCTGAGCGAGCCGGTGAAGCCGGCCTGAGTGCGGACCTGAGCAAGCGTGAGGCCAGCGGGTGCATCGGGGTCGGTTTCGGGAAGGCGATCGGGGAGCTGGTCGGCGGTGATGGGTGAGATGACGCCGCCGAGCAGGCGCGAACCGATGCAGCCGATGCCGAAGCGCGTGGGCTCTTCGCTGGTGAACATCAGGGTCTCGATGGAGCGCCTGGGCTGGAAGCCGGATTCCTTGAGCGAGCGCATGGCTTCAAGGCCGCCGAGGACGCCGACGGTTCCGTCATACATGCCGGCGTGGGGGATGGCGTCCGTATGCGAGCCGGTGCCGACCACGCCGAGCTCGGGATGCGAGCCTGCCCAGCAGAAGAAGGTGTTACCGACGGCGTCTGTACGCACGCTGAAGCCTGCGGCTTCTGCGATAGATTTCAACCAGGCACGCGCTTCGAGGTCGCGTGGGGTGAAGACGATGCGCGTGACGGCTTGTGTTGGC
>Ga0302325_10009470_pt1 | contig 21246 bp, 25 predicted proteins | sample Palsa_T0_2_FD_201948 | JGI IMG/M metagenome (GOLD analysis project Ga0302325, IMG submission 201948) | Peat permafrost microbial communities from Stordalen Mire near Abisko, Sweden - Palsa_T0_2 | ecosystem: Environmental > Terrestrial > Soil > Palsa > Peat permafrost | place: Sweden: Abisko...
TTTAGGCCTGCGCGACCCTTAAACCGTACGCACCACGAGCGCTAGGTGGTGGTGTCGGGGCCCGCCGACCCGGTTTCGGCCTGCTTGGGCTTGCCGCGATCCTCTTCTGCCCATCGGGCCAGGAGGCGGTCGCGCTCCTCGATGCGGGCCCGGATGACCGACTCGTCCTCGGGCTTGTCGACCTGAGGAGCCCGGGGGCGGCGGGGAATGGTCGGCCTGGCGACTCCCATGCGCTCGCGCCGCTCGCCGCCGCCCAGCTCGGTCGTGCGGTGAGGCCGCCCGATCAGCCACCACAGCACGCCGCCGAGGACCCAGAGGAGGACGACGATCGCCAGCCAGGCCCATTTGGGCAGGTTGCGGACCTGGGCCGTATCACTCATCGCCACGTCGATGATGCAATACACCCAAAAACCGAGAAGGGCGATGCTGAGCAGTCCTCCGAAATCCCCCATCTAGCCCTCCTCACGAAGCTCTGGCCCGACCACTGGCGAGTGGCGCCGACCCCACCATCGTGGCAGGCCGGGACCCTCTCTGCGGACACCGGGTCGATACGACGGCGTCACGAGCTTCCCTCCGGCGATGGAGCCGCGGCCGGAGCCGCTGTGGTCGTCGGCACGCCGGCCGGCGTGCCGGCTGATGGGACTGCCGGCGGCGGAGCCGCCGTCGTCGTAGGTGCGCCGGTCCCGAGGGTAGAAGGGGTAGTGGTAGTCGGTGCGCCGGCTACCGGCGTGCCGTTGAGCGCGGCTTGTGCGGCCTGAAGTTCCGATTGGACCTCCGGCTGCATGTCGCTCGGCGGGTTGTCGGCCAGGTACTGCTCAAACTCGGCGATGGCATCCTTGGGATCGTTCTTGTCCCGGAGGTAGATCTCGCCGGCAAAGAAGTGAGGGTCGGGATAGGAGGCGTCGTCCTGCTCGGCTTGAAGGATGGAGGCCAGGCCTTCGTTGATGAGCTGGGTGTTGGAGGCCTGGGCGCCCGCCAGCCGAAGGAGCCAGCCCTTGTAGGTCAGGGCCTCCGGATTGGCGGGGTCGGTGGCGAGAACGCGGTCGTAGGTCTTGATGGCATCCACCACGTCACCCTTCTCGTAGTCGGTGACGGCGGACGCGAGGAGCTGCTGCTCCTTGCTCGCCGGCGTGGTCCCACTCAAGGTGTCGCCGGGCAGGCGCTGGCCGGCGGCGGCGGCCACGCCAAAGCCGGCCGCGACGGCGAACACGCCGATGGCGCCCACGATCACGGCCGTGCGCCAAGGTGACCGACCCCGCGCCGTGGTGCGCCCGATCGACCGCACCCCCGAGGGTGCGGCGCTACCAGGGCCGACCTCCTCAGGAGCCAAGACGGGAGGCAACACGGGAGGCAAGACGGGTGGCGCGACGGGAGCTGAGACCGGAGCGGAGCCCCGAGCCTGGAGCGCCCCGTCGACCAGCCGCCGATCAAGCACGCGCAGGACCGCCGCGGCCCGGGCGGTGTACCCGTCGCGCAACGTCTCGTAGTCCTGCTCGTCGATGTCGCCGGCGGCGCGTTCGGCATCGAGGTCGGTCAACGAACCAAGTAGGAAATCGCGTTCCTCGATCAGCTCAGCATCGGACAGGAGCGTGAGGTCCTGGCCTTCGGGCTGCATGGTCACGGGCCGGCCTCACGTCGGGCGTCGGCCACCCGCCGACGATCGACGTCGCTGACGGGACGGGCGACCGTCGCCTTCCACCGGCGGAAGGCAAATGCCAGGGCGGCCATGGCAATGACGACGACCACCACGGGGATGACCCAGACCAGGCCGACGACACCGGAGGTCGACGGTCGCAACAAGATGTCGCTGCCGTAGTCGTCGCGCAGCGATTGTTCGATCTCGCCCCGCGACTGGCCGGCCTCGACGTGCTGGAGGATGTACTGGCGTACGGCGGCCGCCGCGGGCGCATCGCTCAACTCCGCCGACTGACCCTCGCACGTCGGGCACCGCACGTCGCTGGCGATGGAGGCAGCCTTCTCGGCGGCCGTCGTCGGTCCCGTGCTCCGCGACCCGATGGCGAGCGCGGCGACAACAACGATGACGAGACCTACCCACGGCAACCATTTGCGGGCCACAGCACCGGTCACGAGGACGACCCGCCCGACGACGCTTCCGTCACCAACTGCTCGAGCCGATCGGCGTCCACGCCGCCGATGAACTTGGCGAGCACGATCCCGTCGGGATTGAGCAGGTAGGACTCGGGCGGTCCCCGTACGCCGTAGCTCAAGGCGAGCTGACCGTCGGGATCGTCGAGCACCGGCCACGTGCCGCCGTTGGCCAGCATGAAGGCCTTGGCCGGCCCCGGCGTGTCGCTGAACAACACCCCGACCACCGCGGTCAGACCGCCTGGCTCCGTGGCGAACTTGACCAGCTGGGGTTGTTCTTGTTGGCACGGGATGCACCACGACGCGAAGAAGTTGACGAGCACGTACTTGCCCAGCAGCGACGACAGGTTGAAGGGGGCCCCGTCGACGATGCCCGTCCCGACGATCGGCGGCGCCACCAACCCCAACAGGGGGCTGCGAGCCTGACGATCCATGGCGCTCTTGCGGGTGGCGAGCACACCGACGAAGGCAGTCATCACCAAGCCGAGCGCCAGCGCGCTGTACAGAGCCGTCCGCCGGCGGCGACGAGGCCCGACACCAGCCCCGACACCAGCCCCGGCGCCGGCCGCGGCACCGGCCGCGGACAGACCGGGTTGGCCATCGGAGCGCTCACTCATGGACCCGGGACCACGGCGGGGATGGTCGGCCGGGTGGTCCACGCTCACTTCACCCACTAGACGGCCCCGTGCGGCGCGGTCACGTTCCCCGCACTTCGACGGCAGCGCTCGTGCCGGCCGGCAGTCTGAGCTGTCGTCCGCCGTCGTCCGGCCGCGCCACATCGTGGACCGGGGCCGACGCGGGCATGACCGGTCGGCGGCGGCGGCCTGGTGCGATCGCCAGCAGCGTGCCGAGCGCCATGAGGGCCCCGCCGACCCACAGCCACATGATCAGCGGCTGCACGGTGACGCCGATGACGGTCGGGTCGCCCGGCTTTTGCGGGGCGATGGCGATGGTGAGGTACACGTCGTCGACGGGCGTGCTGCGAACGGAGGGGGTGCCGATGCCGCCACCGGGGTCGGCCGGATAGTTGGAGATCTGCGGCGTGTACACCTGCCCCCCGTCGACTCTGACGTCGGCGACGAGCGATGTCCGGTTGGCGTGCTGGACGGTGTGCAGTCCGAGGAATGTGACCCGGTGTCCAGCAACCGATTCCGACTGTCCGGGCTGCATCGAGAACTCCGTCCGGACTCCATAGGCGGCGCTCGCCGCGAAGGCGACGGCGATGACGACGACACCAAGGTGGACGATCATTCCGCCGTTGGCTCGCCCGACGATGCCGCGCCACGGGCCGGCGCCGTCGGCCATCGATCGGCGGGTCGACAAGATGAGCTGGCGGAGGGCGGCCGCCGCCGCGAAGGCGCCGAGCGCGAAGCAGGCCAAGGTGTCCCAGCCGCCTCGCAAGCCCAACGCGACACACAACACGAGGGTGAGACCGGCCGCCCACGCCGGGATGAGCAGACGTTGGCGGAGTAGCTCGGGGGACGCCTTGCGCCACGGGAGGGCGGGGGCGACGGCCATCAAGAAGAGGAGACAGAAGACGATCGGTTCGGTCATCTCGTTGAAGTAAGGACCGCCGATGGTGATCTGGTTGCCGTTGATGGCGGCGACGAGGAGGGGGAAGACGGTGCCCAGGAGGACGACGAAGGCGAAGGCGGCAAAGAGCAGGTTGTTGGCGAGGAAGGCGCCTTCGCGGGAGATGGGCGAGTCGATCGCTCCCGGTGAGCGGAGGCGGTCGCCGCGCCAGCCGATGAGCCCGATGGACACGGCGAGCACGGCGACGAAGAAGGTGAGGATCCAAGGTCCGATGGCCGACTCGGTGAACGAGTGCACCGAGTCGATGACGCCGGAGCGGGTGAGGAACGTGCCGAGGATCGTGAGGGAGAAGGTGGCGAGGAGGAGGGACAGATTCCAGACGCGCAGCATGCCGCGGCGTTCCTGCACCATCACCGAGTGGAGGAAGGCGGTGCCGGTCAGCCACGGGAGGAACGACGCGTTCTCCACCGGGTCCCACGCCCAGAAGCCACCCCACCCGAGGACCTGGTAGCTCCACCAGCCACCGAGGACGATCCCCACGGTGAGGAAGCCCCAGGCGAGCAGGGTCCAACGGCGGGTCTCGAGCAGCCATCCCTCGCCGAGGCGGCCGGTCACGAGAGCTGCCACCGCGAAGGCAAACGGCACGGTGAACCCGACGTACCCGGCGTAGAGCATGGGCGGGTGGATGACCATGAGCGGATGGTCTTGGAGGAGGGGGTTGGGGCCAGGGCCGTTGAGCGGGATGGCACCCGACACTTTGGTGAACGGGTTGGCCGGGCCCAGCATGAGCGCAAAGAAGAAGGCGGCCACGGTGAACATGACCAGGGTGGCCCACGCCACGAGAGGGTCGGCGGCCCGCTTGCGAAACTTGACGGCCACCGCCGTGATGTAGAGAGCGAGCACGAGCGTCCACAGCAGGATCGACCCGGCGAGGGCGCCCCACATCGTGGAGATGGTGAACATCAAGGGGACCTGGCGGCCGCCGTTTTGAGCGACGTAGGAGAGGGAGAAGTCGTGGGTGATGAGGGCGCGTTCCATGGCCGCCACGGCGATGACTGCGGCGCCGAGGATCAGCCAGGTGTAGGTGCGGCCCGCTTTCAGGAGCCGATCCTCGCCGCGCCGCAATCCGAACGCGAGGGTGATGACGCCGGCCATGCAGGCCAGAAGGCCGAGGAGGACGGCGTTGCGACCGAGGAGCGCGTTCATTGGGTGGCGCCGGCTTGGCTAAGGCGGTCGGGGTGCGCGGTCTTGTAATTTTCGTCGTGCTTCACGAGGATCGTGTCGCTGGCGAAGTAGGTGCCGTCGGCTGACCAGTGGCCTTCGAGGACGACAGGGATACCGGGCGCGAAGAGCTGGGGCTGGCTGCCGGTGTGGACGATGTTGACCGTCACGCTGTTGGCGACGATCTCGAAGTCGACGGACTGACCTACATCGTGGATGTCGTTTTGGACGGTGCCCTCGATCCGGAAGCGCCGTGTGCCCAGCGAGGTCCGGTTGTGAACGGCCTGGTCGGCCGTCTGGAAGTAGACCGTGGCATTGCCGAGGCCCTGATAGAGCAAGTAGCCGATGGCGCCGACGACGATGACCACGGCGACGATCAGGCGACGCCGGCTTCCGAGCGTCGCCCGCTGGCGCGGGCCCCCGTGCGCGGGAGGAGCGGGCGGGACGGCAACCTGCGGCGGGGCTGCGTAGGTCACGGCTCTCGCGTCGGGGGGGTCGGCGGCGTGGGGGGGAGGGCTCGCCGAAGGGTCCGGCCTCGCATGACGACGCGCAAGCTGTAGAGGGCGAGCACGACGAACGTGATGCTGTAGCCGGCGTACACGTAGTTCATCGATCGGCACCGTTCATCGGCCGGCACCCACGGGGATCCCGCCTTCGGCGCGGCGGGCGTCAAGGGCAAGGGTGAGACCCTCGTCCTCGTAACGGTTTTCGAGCTGCTCGACGCGGTAGCGCTTCACGACCAGCCACACGTAGACGAGCGTCATGGCGATGAAGCCGAGGAGCAGCGCCACGTTGTGGGACGTGTCGAGGTGCTTGTCGGGCTGGAGCAGGTCGATGCTCGAACCCTGGTGCAGTGTCTGCCACCAACTGGTGGCGAAGTGGTCGATCGGTACGTCGAGGATGGCAATGAGCGCGGCCACGGCGCAGCGTCGGCCGCGGACGACCTCCTGGGCGGGGATGCGCCGGAGGGCGAGGTAGCCGAGGAAGAGGACCAGCAGCAACGCGGTGGCGGTCAGCCGGGCGTCCCACGTCCACCACACACCCCAGACCGGCCGGCCCCAGATCGAACCGGTGACGAGCGTCAGCGCGCAGAAGACGACCCCCACCTCGGCGGAGGCGCCGGCCAACTGGTCCCACTCGCGGCGGCGCGTGCGGGGGATGAGATAGAGCAGGCTGGCGAGGGCGGTGACGCCGAACGCCACGTACGCGATCGTCGCGACGGGCGGGTGGACGACAAGCAGCTTTGAGTAGTCACCCTGCTCGGCGGTCGGCCCGAGGATCCAGAGGCCGTCGACGATGGCGGCGGCGGAGAACGCGAGCGCGCCGACGCCGACGGCTGGTACGACCCACTTGTTCATGACTCCTCCAGCAACGATCCGGCGGCAAGCACCCCAAAGGTGAGGTAGACGGTGGCGAACACGCCGAGGAGACGGAGCCACTGGGTGCCATCGGAAGGATGACCGGCGAGGGCGGCTTGCCACGCCTCGGTGGCGGCCAACAACACGGGCGCGGCAACAGGGAGGAGCAGGAGGGGCAGCAGCGTCTCTCGCACCTTGAGCCCGGCCGCCAACGAGCCGTACAGGGTGCCCGCGGCGGCGAGACCGGCCGTGGCGAAGAGGCAGGTGGCGACCACGAGGATCACGCCGTGAATGCTGGTGTTGTAGAGGATCATGATCCCGGCACCGAGGGCGACCTCGAGGACCAGGAGTTGGGCGGCGACGGCCGTCACCTTTCCGAGGAAGATCCCGGCGGGATCGAGACCGGAGAGGCGGAGCTGGTCGGTGGCGCCGTCGGCCGTCTCGATGGCCGAGCTGCGCTGGACGGCCAGCAGGGCGCTGAAGAGGACCGCCACCCAGTAGAGGCCGGCCGACGCCTGGGTGAGGACGCCGCGGTTGGTGTCGAGCGCGAAGGCGAAGAGCACGAGCACGAGGAAGGCGAACGGGAGCACCTGGTTGGTCGCGACCCGCGACCGGGCCTCGATCCGCAGATCCTTGCCCGCGACCAACACGGCGTCACGCCACATGGATGGCCTCACGAAGATCAGGCGCAGCCGCTACCGGCGCGCCGGCCGCGGCCGGGGCGGGGGCCTGCACCACACCCCCGGCGACGACCATGACCCTGTCGGCCAGGCCGATCGCTCGGTCGAGCTCGTGCGAGGCGAACACGACGGTGGCACCGGCGCCCACCGCCTCCCGGACCATCTCGTCGAGGAGGTCGCGACCCTCGGCATCGAGGCCGGCATGGGGTTCGTCCAGCAACCACAACGCCGGATTGCGAGCGGCGAGGATCGCCAGCGCGGTGCGTCGCCGCTGGCCCGTCGAGAGTCGGCTCACCGAGGTCTTGGCCAGCCGGCCGTCGAGGCCGAGTCGCCCGAGGACAGGTCCGACCCGGCCGGTGTCGGTCCCGCTGGCGCGCACGGCGAAGCGCACGTTGTCAGCCACGCTCAAATCCTCATACAGGCCACCAGTGGAGCCCAGCAGGCCGACGTAGCGCCGCACCGCCCGGCGGTCCCGGGTCAGGTCATGGCCGAGGACCTGAACCTCACCGCTCACCACGCCGATGAGCCCAGCGCTGACGCGCAGCAGCGTCGTCTTCCCGGCGCCGTTGGCCCCTTGGAGCAGGACGACCTCCCCCCGACCGACATCCAGGTCGGCGCCGGCAAGGGCAGGGAACGATCCGAGGAGTGCGACGGCGGCGCGCAGGTGGAGGGCATCACCGCTGACCATCGCCCCCGAGGCTACCGGTCCCCCGGCCCGACTGACCATGCGGGGGTTCCGCCGCGATCGGTCGGTACGGTATCGCCGTGGGGGGACGGACCGTACTGCGGGGACTTGGCAAGACCTGCATCGCGGCGGGGCTGCTCATCCTGCTCTTTGTCGCCTACGAGCTGTGGGGCACCGGCATCGCCGAAGCCCACTCGCAACGACGGCTCAAGGCGGAGTTCGCGGCGTCGGCGCCCACCCCCGCGGCCACGCCGCCCGCGAGCACGACGGCCTTGCCCGCGGCGCCCGTCGGCGCCGCCATAGCCATCATCGACATACCCAAGATCGGGGTTGACGCCGCCGTCGTGCAGGGGGTCGGCGTGGCCGATCTGGAGGAAGGACCGGGCCACTATCCCGACTCGCCGCTGCCCGGACAAGCCGGCAACGCCGCCATCGCCGGGCACCGCACAACCTACGGCGCGCCGTTTTACCGGCTCAACGAGCTCTCCCCCGGCGACGTCATCTACGTCACCACCCAAGACTCACCGACGCCCTGGAAGTACGTCGTGATGTCCGAGACCAGCGTCAGCCCCGACGACGTGTCGGTCCTCGATCCCACGCCCGACAACCGGCTGACGCTGACGACCTGCACGCCACGTTTCACCGCGGAGAAGCGGCTCGTCGTCGTGTCCCAGCTGGTTGGCGCCGTCGATCCGCATCCGCCGGCGGCCCCCGCCGCCCCGACGGCGACCACACCGGGATCGGCACCGGCGACGAGCCTCGCCGGCGCTGACGTCGGCAGCCTCTCCGGGCAGGGAACGACCATTCGCCCGGCCATCGAGTGGGGTGTTGTCTGCGCCGCGCTCTGGGCCCTGGCCGCACTCGTCGCCCGCCGCTGGAGGGGGTGGCGACGCTGGCTCGCCTACCTCGTCGCCAGCCCCGCGTTCCTGCTCGCTCTCTACTTCTTCTTCGAGAACTTCGGCGGGTTTGTCCCCGCCAACATCTGACGCGCTGCTCAGCGCCCCTCGAACGTTGGCGTCCGCTTGTCCGATCGGGCCGCCATCGCCTCAGCGTGGTCGCTGCTCGCCCACGCGGCCCGGAAGGCCGACTCATAGGCCGCCTGATCGTCGACTCCGTCGGCGGCCAGGTTGAGACCGACCTTGTGACCGGCCATCGTCAGCGGAGCGAGCGTGGCGATGTCATCAGCCCACGCCAGGGCGGCGTCACGATCCCCGACCCGGTGCACCAGGCCGATGCGGTGAGCCGCCTCACCGTCATACTCCTCAGCGGCGATGAGCATGGCCCGCGCCGGGCTGTGGCCAGCGACGGCAGCCAGCCGGTTGACCGTCCACTGATCGACCATCAGGCCGAGCTTGGCGGCCGGGATACCGAAGCGGGCAGTGGCCTCGGCGACCCGCAGGTCGCAGGCGATCGCCAGTTGCGTGCCTGCGCCCAACGCCGCCCCCTGCACGGCGGCGATGGTCGGAACGGGGACGGTCGCGAGTGCATCAAGGGCATCGTGAAGCGCTCCTATGAATGCGCCATCTTCGACGCCCGACAAATCAGCGCCCGCGCAAAAGTGCGGCCCTTCGCCACCGACGACGATCACGCGGGCCCCCTCAGCGGGCGCGGCGCGCACGATCCCCGCCAACTCGATGCACGTCTCGAGATCCAGGGCATTGCGCCGGTCGGGTCGGTCGAGCCGGACCAGCGTTACCGGGCCGCGGCGGTCGACGTGAATCACGGCAACATTCCCCTTGTCAGGGTCGTTGCTGGCGGCGGAGTTGTTCGATATCAGCGTCGACCATCATGCGAACGAGCTCGGTGAAGCTGACTTCAGGCTCCCACCCGAGGACGCGCTTGGCCTTGGACGGATCGCCGACGAGCAGCTCGACCTCAGCCGGTCGGATGAAGCGCTCGTCGATCACGACGTACTTGGCGTAGTCCAGGTCGACCACGCCGAAGGCGACCTCGCAGAACTCGCGCACGGCGTGCGTCTCGCCCGTGGCGATCACGTAGTCGTCGGCCTCGTCCTGTTGCAGCATGAGGTACATGGCGCGGACGTAGTCGCCGGCGAAGCCCCAGTCGCGCTGGGCGTCGAGATTGCCGAGGCGCAGCTCGTGGTCGATGCCGAGCTTGATGCGGGCGACGGCATTGGTGATCTTGCGCGTGACGAACTCGAGGCCGCGGCGGGGGCTCTCGTGGTTGAACAGCATCCCGGAGCTGGCGTGCAGGTCGTAGCTCTCGCGGTAGTTGACGGTGATCCAGTGGCCGTAGACCTTGGCCACGCCGTACGGACTGCGCGGGTAAAACGGCGTGGTCTCCGTCTGGGGCACCTCAACCACCTTGCCGAACATCTCGCTTGACGAGGCCTGGTAAAGGCGGATCTCGGGGTCGACGATGCGGATGGCGTCGAGGATCCGGGTGACGCCGAGGGCGGTGACCTCGCCGGTGAGCACGGGCTGGCCCCAACTCGTCTGCACGAACGACTGGGCCGCCAGGTTGTACACCTCCGACGGTCGGTGCTCACGGAGGATGTTGATCATCGAGGCCTCATCGACCAGATCGCCGGCGACGAGGGTGAGACGGTCTTGGATGTCGGCGATGCGTTCGAAGTTGACGGTGCTCGAGCGCCGAACCATCCCGACCACCTCGTATCCCTCGCCGAGGAGTGTCTCGGCGAGGTACGAACCGTCCTGGCCGGTGACACCGGTGATGAGCGCGCGCTTGGGCATAGAGGGTGGTTGTACACCGCACTCGGCCCCGGCGTCTGCTAACCAGGTTCGCAAATGAGCCTCTCTCTCGGCACCCGCCTGGCCGCCCATCGGCGAGCTCTGGGCTGGACTCAGCAGGAGTTGGCGGAGCGCCTCGGCGCGTCGCGCGCCGCGGTGTCGCACCTCGAGGCCGGCCTCTCCACGCCGAGCGAGCGGACGATCGCCCTGCTGGCCGGCATCTTCAAATGCGAGCCGCATGACCTGGTCGCCGACACCGCCTACCCGGTCGCCAAGGCCGAGCGCCTGCCGGCGGTGGTCTGTCGTTACACCGAGGTCGAGCTCCAGCTTCGCCTGCTCGAAGCCGACGAGGCCGGCGGTCGACTCGAAACGCCCGAGCAACGGGAGTCGTGGGACGCCCGGCTGAGGCTCCTCGGCAAGGAGACGTGGGACCGCCGCGAGCGCGACGCCGTCGCCGCCGCCCGGGCCCGCCTCAAGGCTGGGCCGCTCTAGCCCGGCGATGACCGCGGTACTTGCGATCGCCATCGCCATCGGGGTCGCCGTCGGGTTCGCCACCGGCGGCCGGCTGGCTCGGCTGCGCGGCGTCCACATCCGGTCGACGGCGCTCCTGTTGGGCGGCGCCGCCCTCCAGGTCATCGTCTTGAGCGGGGCCGTGCAGGTTGGGTCCGGTCTCACCCTGGCCGCCGTCCTCATCTCCTACCTCGCTCTGGCCGTCTTTGCGGTGCGCAACCTCGAGCACGCGGGGATGGGGCTCGTTCTCGTCGGCGTCGCCCTCAACGCGTTGCCCATCGCCGTCGACCGTGGGATGCCCGTAGAGGGCCACGCCATCGTTTCGGCCGGACTGGCCAAAGCCTACGAAGTGCCGTTGCTCGACTTCGGCGGCAAGCGCCACCTGGCGACCGGCTCCGACCACCTGCGGGCCCTGGATGACAGGATTCCCGACTGGATGACGCACCAGGTCCTCTCGGTGGGGGACCTTGTGATCACCGTCGGGGTCGGCACGGTCGTCGCCGGGCTGCTCCGACCGCCGCGCCGGCGTCGGGGCCGTCGCCGGCGCGGGCGCCGGCGTCGGTCGAGTGGCGCCGTTGCGGCCTAGAGGAGGCGTCGGCCGCGGGCGGGCGCGGGCGCGGGCGGCCGCGGCCGCGGGCGGGCGCGGGCGCGGGCGGCCGCGGCCGCGGGTCAGCGGCCGTACGGGCGTCGGAGCGCTACTGGTACGTACGGTTTAGGGGTCGCGGAGCCCTAAACCGTACGTACCAGTAGCGCGATCGTGGGTCACAGACCAGCAGCGGACCGGTCGAGCCAGCGGTCGAGGGCCTGGAGGGTAGCGGTGGCCGCCGCGTGCTCGGCGGTCTCACCCACGCCGACTCCAAGTCGCTCGCCCTCCGGCCCCGAGAGGTGGACCAGGACAGCGCCGGTCCGGCCGACAGCCAGGCGGGCCGCCGACCCGACGTCGAATGGCACTGGCCATCCGAGCTGGCGCAGCGCGGCCAGAGTCGCGGCCGCCGCCCCGGCTGGCGAAGCCGACCCGTTCGGTCCCCTCCCGACCCCCTGCACCCCGTCGTGGCTGAGGGTGACCGTGACGGCGTCCCCGTCAAGGCGGACCGCCCCCAGGGCGACCCGCCCGGATGGGCAGCCGGCCGGAGGCTCCGCCACGCCCGCTCCCCTGGCCCCGGCCTCGGCTGCCCCGGCACCAGGCCCCGGCCGCGGGTCGCCGGCCTCGATGACCACGGTGAGTGGGCGACCCAGATGGAGCCGGGCTAGCTCCTGAGCCTGCACCTCGGTGGCCTCCATCGCCTCCGACGTGGCCACCAGGAGATGGACGCCGGTCGCCCCATCGAAGCCGACGGCGATGACGCCCGACAGCTTGCGCAAGGCAAGCTCCAAACCGTCCAGTTCGAGGCCGTCCCGCTGGTTCACCGAGCCCGACCTTTGGATTCGTAGAGTCGCTCGTCCGCCAGTCGCAGCAACTCCACGGCATCGGAGCCCTCGGCGGGGGCGGTGGCGCTTCCGACGGCGAAAGTGACCTCCGCCCATCCCAGCATCGACCCCGCGGCCTCCGAGAGCCGAGCACCCAAGCTCTGACCCACCTCGGAGTCCGTCCCGTCCAGGATCATGGCGAACTCGTCCCCCCCGATGCGGGCGGCCACGTCGCTCGCCCGAAGCGTCGCCAGCAGGCCCCGACCCACGGCCCGCAGCACCTCGTCGCCGGCGGCGTGACCGAGGCGGTCGTTGAGGTCTTTAAACCGGTTGACGTCCATCGTCACCAGGGTGAACCCCCAGCCGTACCGCACACTGCGCGAGACCGCCCGGGTCAACAGATCATCGAACGACCGGCGGTTGAGCAGCCCGGTCAGCGCGTCATGGGTCGCATCGTGAGCCAACAAATCCAACCTGAGGGCGACGCCACACAGGTCGGCGAGGGAGTCGGCGGTCCCCGCGTCCACCGTCGAGGGCGCGGTGTACAGACCGGGCGAGCCGACGGCCCGCGCCGTGGCCCACGACCCGGTCACCGCTCGGCGCCCGGCGCGGAAGGCCTGGCGCCCTGTGCCGGAGCTCTGGAGGACCAAGATGGCGTCGTCGAGGCCGTGTTCGGCGACGATGCGGTCGAGGGCGTGGTAGATGAATGACAGCCCCGAGGGTGCGTGCGCCAACTCCGATGCGAGCCCGGCGACGAGCGTCGAAGGCGGTCGTCGCGCCCCATCGCTCACCAGCGCAGCCTACGACAGGACGACTACGCTCCGTGAGGATCCACCACGGAGGGTCCGGTACTCTCCGGGCGGTGAGTCCCTCCCCGGCCGAGATGAGCGAGCGGCCCCAACCTGGCTCGCTGGCCTCCATCCGGGCGAAGGCGTCGCCGGTAGCGCCGGTCGCCCTCCACGCCGTGACCGTCACCACCAGCGTCACCACCAGCGCCGACACAAGCACCAGCGCCGGCACGTGCACGGTCTCCGTCGAGCTCCGCGCCGGCGATGATCAGGCGGTGGCTGTGGCTGAGGGCCTGCTGGCCCGCTCGATCGTGCCCCGTTTGGTCGCCGAGGCAACCCTCCGCGCCCTCAGCATCCTCGACCCCGCCGCCGCGTCGACCGCCATTCACGGCCTCGTGCTGGCGCCCGTCGGAGGGCAGACGGTCGTCACCGCCACCGTCGTCCAGGTCGACCAGCACGGCGAGGAGGTCCGCGCCGGGGCGGCGGTTGTGGGCGGGTCGGGCGAGCACGAAGCGGTGGCCCGGGCCGTGCTCAGCGCCGCGGGCCGCCGCCGCTGACCACCGCGGTCAGCCACGCCTCGAAGGCGGCGCCGGATGCGGTCGGCGAGTGGCGGGCGATGACATGTTGGCGCGGCCCGCTGGCATCGACGCCCCGTTGATCGAGGGCGGCCAGGAGGGCGGCGGCCAAGGCGTCGAGGTCGCCCGCCGGGACGCAGGCGTTGGGCGCGAAGGTGGCCTCCCGAAGACCCCCGAGGTCGGTCGTCACGAGCGGCGCCCCGCACGCCTGGGCTTCCAACGCGACCAGGCCCAACCCCTCCGGCTCCCGGACCGGGCAGGCCACAACGCCGCTCGTGGCGTACCGGTGGGCCAGCTCCTCGGGGGCGGCGGCGGGGGCGAACAGACGGGCGTTGCCGACCCGGCCGACGGCCGCTCGGAGCGACCGATGCTCGGCGGTAGGCCGTCGCCACGGTGAGATGAGGTCGGCAAAGGAGAATGTGACCCCGCGGAACTCAGCCCTCGCCGCCACGTCCAAGAGATCTCTGACGCCCTTCTTGGCGAGGAGGCGGTTGGGGGCCAGAACGATCGGCTCTGGACGCCGATCTGGGACCGCTAGGTAGGCGGGATCGATGGACGGCGGGAGCACGACCACCGACTCCACGGGCGCCCCCAGCTCCACCGCGGCCGCCGAGGCGAGGGCGCGACTGACGGCGCCCAGGGACGCCGCCCGGCCGCCCGGCCGTCGCAGGTCGTTTCGAGCGGCGGGGCCGAGCTTCCAGGCGGCGGGGTAGTTGTGAAACACGACGCCGATCGCCGCCGCCGGGGGGCAGAGCGAGACCCACTGTGGTCGGTTGTTGAGACACACGACGTCGGGTGCCAGGCCGGCCAGGGTCGGACGGAGGTCGCTGGTCCGCTCCAACACGATGGTGGAGTACGGATCGGCTGACGCCGCCGGCCGGCCGTGGCTGACGACCGAGACCTCGTGCCGCTCGGCCAGCACCATCGCCCACCGTCGCAGGACCTGCTCGAGACCACCCCCGCGGGGGTCCACGGCACACAACTCGGTGCCTACGATGGCGATCCGCACCCGATCACGCTATGCCCGGTCACGCATGACAGAGGCTCCCGCTCCCCCCCCGGCCCATCCGACACCTCCGACCGATCCGACCCTGATCCGGCGAGCCCGGATCGCCCACCTCACCGACCTGGGTAAGCGGCTCGGCTACGGACTGTTTGGACTGGCCGTCGTGGTGTTCGTCGTCGGGGCCGTCAGAGGCTTCGAGTCGGCCGAAGTGACGGCCGTCGTGGCCCTCATGGCCGCCGGGTCGGTCGTCCTCGCGCCGGCGATCGTCTTCGGGTACGGCGTGAGAGCCGCTGAACGCGAGGACCGCGAGACCGCCGCCCGCCGCCGGCCGCCCGACCCACGACCAGGGAGCGTCGACTGAGCGATCAGCCCGTCGGAGGTCGCATGCCGCGGTAGCGGCGGCGCCGAACCCGAGCAGGGAGCAGCCCCAACCCGGGTCGGGCCGACTCGGCCGGCCTCACCGGCTGCACCGGGCGTCGCGTGCTGCGATCGGGTGTCGCCTTGGGCGGCCTCATGTCGCCTCGCTTCGCCGGCCACGGGCGCCCCACCTGCCTGGGGCCCCAGCTTTTGGCACGCAACTCGACATCGGCGGACAATCCGGTCGCAGTCGGGGCCAGAGCAGTCGAGGTCTGGCGGCCGCGCACAAGTTACTCTCGGGTAACTCATGGCCACTCGCCTTCCCGCACCCCGCCGCCGGCGCCAATTGCTCGACGTCGCCGTCGCCGTGTTTGGTGAGTCGGGCTACCACCAGGCGTCCATGGACGACGTTGCCGAGGCAGCCGGGGTCACCAAGCCGGTCCTCTACCAACACTTCACGTCCAAGCGCGAGCTCTACCTCGAGCTCCTGCGCGATGTCGGGAGCAACCTGATGGAGGAGGTCGTCACCGCGACGCGCGCCGCCGACCATCCCCACAAGCAGGTGGAGGCCGGCTTCGGCGCCTACTTCCGGTTTGTGGCAGCCCACGCCAACGCCTTCCGGCTCCTCTTCGGCGGCGGGCTCGAGCCCGACGCCGAATTTGCCGCCATCGCCGCCGGGGTCGAGGAAGCCATGGCCGACCAGATCGCCGAGCTCATTGACGTGGACCTCGAGCCCGAGCATCGACGGCTTCTCGCCCACGGCGTGATCGGATTGGCGGAAGCCACGAGCCGGCATTGGCTGAGTCAGGGCCTGGACCTTGATCCCGACCGTCTGGCCGGGAGGGTCGCCGACCTGGCCTGGGCCGGCCTGCGCGGCGTCCGCCGCGACTGAGCGGATCAGGTGGGGTAGATGCTGCGCAGGGCTTGGTGCGTCACGGTCGAGCCGCGCTCGCTGCCCGACTGGAAGGTCTCGGTCGCGTCCTCCTCGACGAGGAGCCCGAGGGAGGGGGCCACCCGATCGGTGGCGGCGTTGGTCAGCGTGAACGTGACCCCAAACGACGGCACCCTGATCACCGCGTTGTAGCTGTCGGAGACGACCCAGACGGCCACGCTGTTGGTCCCGACCTTCACCTGCTGTTGGCCGGTGACCATCCCTTGACCGGACAGCGTGATCGTCCCCTGCTGGCCGTAGACGGTGACATGGCAGCTCCCGGCGATCACCCACTTGCGGCCGACCGCCAACGGGACGGGCAACTCGGTGACGGGAGGGCTCCAGGCACAATGGATGTTTTGTCCGTCGGCATCGATCGTGGTCGCCAACTGGAAGTAGCCCTGGGCATCCCAGTCCACGTTTTGGGTCGTGGTCTCCTGGCTCGATGAGCCGCCTGCCGTGGTGGGAGGTCCCACCGGGCTCGGCGGCGTACCGGCCGATCCGGTGGGCTCGGTATCGACCACCATCTGATCGGTCGACCCACCACTGCTGCTCGTCGTCGTGACGACCTCGGTCATCGTGCCCGAGTAGGAGCCCTCGCCCCCCGACGAGCTGACGGAGTAGAGGTAGGTGCCGGGGTGGGTGGCGGCGGGCTGCCCGGGGTTGCCGACGGGTCCGGCCACCGTGGGGAGCGGCTGCACGGCGAGGGTGGGAGGCGGCGAGGTGGGTCGCGAACCGCCCGACGCGCCGGACGGACCCGACACGACGGTCGGCGGCAGCGTCCCTCTGGCACCGAGGCTGAGCGGAGTCGTACTGCCCGGCTGGACGCTCAGCCCGGTCGGGCCGCTGGAGGACGATTCCGCCGCCTTGGTCGACGTCGATGAGCCGCTTTGAGCGAACGCGGTGACCACGCCGGCCACCAGAACGGCCGCGACTACGACGACGAGGGCCCGGTCAAGGGTGGAGCGGGGGAAGGGCACGGCGGTCATCGTAGGGGTGCAATGCACGCCCAGGGAGCAGGGCCACTTTGTCCGATGTAGCATGCCCGCCGAGGGCAGTGTCTCAGTGCGGTTGTGGTGCATCTCCCTCAGCTCCTTTACGGAGTAAGGCCTTGGTCCAAGCGCACGGTGCGGGGGACCGACTTGGGGCCGAGAGAGGAGGGATTGCCAATGGCAACCGGGACAGTGAAATGGTTCAACGGCGAGAAGGGCTTCGGCTTCATCAGCCAGGATGGCGGTGGCCCTGATGTGTTCGTGCACTTCAGTGCCATCGTCGGTACCGGCTACCGGAATCTTGAGCAGGGCCAGAAGGTCGAGTTCGAGGTCACCGAAGGTCAGAAGGGACTCCAGGCCAGCAACGTCACGCCAGTTTGACGGCGCAGCGGGGAGGGGCCGGTCTGTAAGCACCGGCTGACCCCTCCCTCACGCTGACACGACACATCGTTTCGCGGCGGCTGTCGTGTAAAGATGTTCTTTATGAAAACGGAGCCCGACATCCTCGGCGAGGTGGAGGGCGCGCCGTCGGACGTGCCTCACGCGCCCTCGCCCAGGGTGGCGAGGGCGGCCATCGACGTGCCGGAGAGCACCGGGTACCGGCTCAAGACCAAGATCCTCGGGCCGCCGCTGCACACGGAGCAGCTGGCTCACGAGCGCCTTGGGATCCCGACGGCTCTGGCCGTCTTCTCTTCGGACTGCATCTCCTCGTCGGCCTACGCCACCGAGCAGATCCTCACCCACCTGATCCCCATCATCGGGCTGATGGCCTTCAGCCTGGTGGTGCCCATCACGATCGCCCTGCTGGTCGTGCTGTTTTTCCTGATCATGTCCTACCGGGAGACGATCAAGGAGTACCCGACCGCGGGCGGCGCCTACATGGTCACCCGCGACAACTTCGGTTTGTTGCCGGCCCAAGTCGCGGGCGTGTCACTGCTCACGGACTACGTCTTGACGGTGGCCGTTTCGACCGCCGCGGGGACCGACGCACTCACCTCCGCCGTGCGCGCATTGGCACCATTCCATGTCGTCATCGCCTTGTCGTTCATCGCCCTGTTGGCCTTCGGCAACCTCAAAGGGGTGAAGGAGTCCGGCAAGCTGTTCGCCGCCCCGACCTACTTCTTCATCGCCATGATGGGCCTGCTGATCGTCACGGGGATCGTCAAATGGATCGGCGGCGACCTGCGGGCGCAGGACATCACCCACCTCCACGGGATCGTCAAGATCGGCACGCATGGCGTGGAGAACGAGCTGCTCTATGGGGCCGGGCTCTTCGTCGTCCTGAAGGCGTTCGCCTCAGGCGGCGCCGCCGTCACCGGTGTCGAGGCCATCTCCAACGGCGTGACCGCCTTCCGTCGACCCGAATGGGTGAACGCCCGCAAGACGCTGATCATCATGGGGGCGACGCTCGGCGTGCTCTTCCTCGGCCTGTCGATCCTGTCTACCAAGACGCACCCGATCCCCTACAGCACGGGCTCACCGACGGTCATCTCCCAGGTGGGCAAGGGTGTGTTTGGGGGTGGCGCTGCCGGCCACGGCCTCTTCTACCTGCTCCAAGCGGGGACGATGCTCATCCTCGTGTTGGCGGCCAACACCAGCTTCGCCGACTTCCCCCGTCTGGCCAGCTTCCACGCCGGCGATCACTTCATGCCCAAACAGCTCACCAAGCGCGGGCACCGACTGGTCTTCTCCAACGGCATCCTCTTCCTCGCCGCGGCCGCAGCCGTGCTGCTGGTCGCCACCTCCGCTGAGGTGGACCGGCTGATCCCGCTCTATGCAATCGGTGTCTTCACCAGCTTCACGATGAGCCAGTCGGGCATGGCCAAGCACCACCTGACGCACAAGGAGCCGGGTTGGCGCAAGGGCATCTTCGTCAACGGCACTGGCGCGGTGCTGTCGCTGATCGTCGACGTCATCATCCTGATCACCAAGTTCACCAGCGGTGCGTGGGTGGTCTGCCTGCTCGTCCCGATCATGGTGTTCGGCCTCACGCGACTCAATCGGCAGTACGAGGCCGAGGCTCACGAGCTGGAAGAGGACGCACCCCGCGCCGCTGAGTCACCGATCCTGTCGCGCCACGTCGTGCTGGTCCTCGTCGACCGCCTCGACCTGGCCTCGGCCCGCGCCATCCAATACGCGCGCAGCATGGTTCCCGACGAGCTCCGGGCCGTGCATTTCGTCATCGACGCGGACCGAGCCGCCGTCCTGTCCGAGGAATGGGGTCGGCTCGGGCTCTCCCGTCTTCCCCTGGAGTTGGTGGACACCCCCGACCGCCGCCTCGCTCGGGCCGCCGTCGAGTTGTGCGCCGAGACCTTGGCCGATGGCGACACCGAGGTCAGCCTGCTGCTGCCCCGCATCGTCCACGCCCGCGCGTGGCACCGGCTGCTCCACGACCGCAGCGCCGACGCCATCGCCGCCGCCGTGGCCGACCTGCCCCACGCCAACGTCACATTCGTCCCGTACCACCTCGGCAGTCAACATCGCCGCGACGAGTTGACCCGATCTTCCTCCTCCAAGGCCGGTCGTCGGTCGTCGAGCGTGTCGGACCGCATCGCCAGCCACGGCGTTGAGGAGGGGATCACGCCGGATCAGGTTCCCGAAGGGGCGACTCCGATCTCGGCGGCCGTCGTCCGCCAGCGGGTGCGGGTGGCGGGACGGATCCGCGCCCTCCGAGTCCAACCGTGGGCGGGCGTCGCCACCCTCGAGTGCACGGTGGTCGACCCGACGGGGTCGTTGCTCATCGTGTTCCTGGGACGCAAGCACGTGGCCGGCATATCGACCGGGGCAAAGATCGTCGTGGAGGGCATGGTCGGCGACCACAACGGGCGGCCGGCGATCCTCAACCCGACCTACCGGATCATCGCCGGCGCCGAGGAGCCGGCGCCGACTCACGGCTCGGGCCACTGATGGCGCAGCTTCACGCGTCGGAGTCCTTCGAGATTCCGTCCAGTCCTTCGAGATTGAGGTCAGCATTGTGAACGTCATCGTCGTTGGGTGCGGGAGGGTCGGCTCGGAGCTGGCCCTCAACCTGAGCCGGGCTGGTCACGAGGTGGCCATCATCGACAAAGACCGACGGGCGTTCCGTCGCCTCCCACCGGGCTGGGGTGGCCGTCAGGTGGTCGGCTTCGGCTTCGACCGTGACCATCTCGAGGAGGCCGGCGCCACCTCGGCCGCTGCCCTGGCCGCGGTGACGAGCGGCGACAACTCCAACGTTTTGACGGCGCGAATCGCCCGGGAGACCTACCAGATCCCCAACGTCGTCGCCCGGATCTACGACCCCCGGCGGGCCGTGATCTACCAGCGCCTCGGCATCCCGACCGTCGCCACGGTGACCTGGACCGTCGATCAGGTCACCCGTCGGCTGATGCCGGGATCGTCGGCCACGGAGTGGAGTGATCCCACCGGGGCGGTGAGCCTCGTCGAGCGCAACCTGCCCGAACGTTGGGCGGGCCGCAGCCTGACGTCGCTGGTCAACGGCGACGACGTTCGCCTCGTGGTCTTGACCCGTTCGGGCCGCGCCCGGGTGGCCACACCGGATCTCGTCGGCCAAGAGGGAGACGTGCTCCTGCTGGCCGTCGCCGCCTCGGCAACCGTCGATGATCTCCTCGGGGAAGCAGGCATCGTCGATGGGGTCGTGGCGATGCAGGGAGCGCACTGATGCGGGTCGTCATCGCCGGGGCCGGCAACGTCGGCACGTCCATCGCCAGTGACCTGCACGCGGCCGGTCACGACGTGTTGATCATCGAGCAGGACGCGGATCTCGTAGCCAAGCTGCGATCGGGTCTCGACGTGAGCTGGATGGAGGGTGACAGCTGCGAGGTCTCCACCCTGCGCGCCGCCGAGCTGGACAAGGCCGACGTGATGGTCGCCGCCACCGGCGACGACGAGGACAACCTGGTGGTCTCCCTGCTGGCCAAGATGGAGTTCGCCGTCCCGCGGGTCGTCGCCCGCATCAACCACCCCAAAAACCAGTGGCTCTTCAACGAGACCTGGGGCGTGGACGTGTCGGTCTCGACGCCCCATCTGCTGACTGCCCTCGTCGAGGAGGCCGTCTCCATCGGGTCGCTCGTCCGGCTTCTCCAGTTCGACGGCGGGGACGCCCATCTGGTGGAGGTGACCCTCGCCGAGGACTCGCCCGCCAAAGGTCGGCCCCTCGCCGATCTGGCCGTGCCCCGTGATGCGAGCGTGGTCGCCATTCTTCGTCACAGCCGGGTGGTCATCCCCCGCGGCGACACCCTCATGCAGGTCGGAGACGAGGTCGTCGTCCTGGTGACAGGTGACTCCGAGGACAAGGTCAAAGCGCTCCTCGTTGGCGTGTAACGCTTAGGGGCCATGGACGCCTCCCAACAACTCGGACCCGTCTTGGAAGCCCTGCTCGGTGGACCG
>Ga0302325_10009471_pt1 | contig 21244 bp, 26 predicted proteins | sample Palsa_T0_2_FD_201948 | JGI IMG/M metagenome (GOLD analysis project Ga0302325, IMG submission 201948) | Peat permafrost microbial communities from Stordalen Mire near Abisko, Sweden - Palsa_T0_2 | ecosystem: Environmental > Terrestrial > Soil > Palsa > Peat permafrost | place: Sweden: Abisko...
GCCCGCTCCTCAAATTTGTTCAAAAGCGCCATCCTCGTATTCATGTCCTACCAAGAAACGAAAAGCGAGCAGTGCGAAACTTTAGAATATTTCGGCGCCTATTATCAAGGCGTCCGCAATTCAATAAAAAGTAACTCTATCCTCGAACTCGTATACTCCGATTATATCATGGCCGTCTACGCTCTCGTCACCTCCCAGGACGTCTCAACAATCCTGGTTTGGTGCACCCAATTCTGTCGCTGTCTCGACCAACTGTCTGCAGTTTATGTTACCGGCGAAGAACTCTTGTGGATTGAGACATTGTGGCAAGGAGTTCTGTCATCGTTATATTACATCCTTCGCGATCAATGGCATCATTGCAGACGCTGGGGAGAAAACTCTAAAGAATTAAACAAGCTACTTGCACTCAGCGACTGGGCGTTGGGGGATTGTTTGTTTGCTCCAGTGTATCCCATGACTGCCCAAGTCATTCTTCAGAAAATCAAGTCGTTGTCAATCAACATGCAGTTCTACCTGGAGCAGTTTTTGTTTGAGCAATCCGAGGGGTTGTATTCTCAAGATACCCAGCGTCGCTTGCATCTCACCTTGGACCGGATTATTTTATTGATGAGGGAGAATCCAATCAACGACACGGCCACTGGACTCTTGTATTATTTCGCCGTCGCAATTAAGGGAATATTCGAGGGTCATGCTGGGGGGATTTACGAAGCGGCCAACAGACTCATCGAGTTAAGTCATTCGGGTCTCAGTATCTTACTCGTCAAAAGGAGTCTTTTTTGGGCCGGTATTATTTTAAGCAAGTTACCTGGTAACCCTTAATTCTTTACTCCGTTTTGATTGTAGTTTCGGATTCTATATTGAGGGAACTTCGCCACTGTGGGGAATGTCGCTGGTCAGAGTGCGAGATGTCTGGGGGAGAGGTTTCTGAAATAATCGTCGCTTCCGCCCGCGTTCCCATTGAAAAGGTTTGGAACAACCCTGCTTTGTTTTGCTTTAATGAAACGCTTGCGCCGTGGTTTTTTGGTATGAATTTAGTAAGATTTGAGTACACTGGTCATGGCCGAAGCTTGGAAATGATTGGGGGTTAGCTTGCATTGAGTGTACATAGTATGGCTTCTGTTGATAAAAAACATTGGTGCATCGTACATGCAGTATATATCTCGAATTGTGGATAACGGAAATTTTTCGTAACCTCTCCGTTCTCCGGAAATTTGCCAGACTAGTTTTACCCTCTCCGTTGTGGGCAGACCCTCTCCGCTGTGTGGCTTGAATAGTCTGATTTTCCAGACAAATTATTACTAGAACTATTCGTGCGGAGACCTCTCCGCAGACGAAACAACCGACATTGTTGGTAAAAAGACCAGCCCTACGAGCCCAAAACATGGGATTTTCCAAATCCCAGAAAAGTGACGGTTTTGGCACTAATCCCACTTTCGCTTGGGACCTTTTTGGGACTTTTTGGGACTTGCTATTGGACAATGGTAACATATAGCTAGGGCGAGCAGGTCAGGTTAAACACTTTCAAAAAGAGAACCCAGGTCGGTTCATGATCACTTGATTCACTTGAGTGTGGATGTGGATGCAGAGGCGGATGGGTTTGGATGGAGATCATGGAGATTGAACTGGATGGATATGGAGATCATGGAGATTGAACTCAATGGCTATCTACCAACTGGACTAAATCAACAGAAACTTCTACTCTTGACTGGGAAGAATTGCAAATGTATACCCTCTTGCAGGACTTTTCTGGGATTTCATCTCTTGATGGGACTTTTCTGGGATTTGGCCAGACCAAAAAAAAAGTCCCAGAATAGTCCTTGTAAGTCCCAGATGTCAACAGGACTTTTCTGGCACAATCTGAAAGTCCCAGGTTCTTGACTGTGTAGCAAGTCAAAAGTCCTTGTAAAGTCCCTGTAGATTGGGACAAAATCCCGCGTTTTGGGCAGGCACGTTCGAAAAGTATTGAAGATGAAAACGATTATGTGGTACACGTACGTGTTTTATGGAGGGAATGAAACGTGATGTAGACATGTAGTGCAGTAAGGCCTACGAAGACGCCATCAGGCACACGCCCAAGGAACATCCAGATCTCCCGGCTCGTTTGAATAACCTGAGTATTGCGATCCGCAAAAAGTTTGAACGTACCTTTTCCAACGAAGATTTGCATAGGGCGATTTAGTTAAGTCAACAGTCTATACTTTTGACTCCAACTGACAGTCCATACCGGGCCGTCCGTTTGAGCAATGCCAGTACAATATTGCTGTGAAGGTTTGAAATCACTCGGTCAACAGAAGATTTAGACGAGTGCGTCAAAGTTCTGGATGAGGCTATGAACTTACTCCCAGCGAGCGATTCAAGTTATTTAACAGTCCTCGGAAACCTCAATATAGCCCTCCTGGCGCGATTTCACATGGTTGGGTCCTTCGTAGACTTACAACGGGCGATAGACGGACATTGGGCTTCTCTCGGTCTCAGTCCAGCTAATCATCCTGCTCAACATTTTAGCATCAGTGGGCTCGTCACGGCATTGCAGGAACGGTACCGATGTACCGGTTCTGTTGGTGACTTAATATCGGCAATTCGATTTCAAGAAGACCTTATCGACTTAAAGGAGGTGCCGGCTGAATATCGTTCAAAACATTTGAGAGATCTGAGCAATTCGTTCCGGATGCTGTTTGACCACACAAACTCCCTTGAATATATCGACAAAGCAATCATTGCTCTCTACTTATCCACCATTCGCCAAGCTTGCGATTGTCCAGCATGAACTCAGCGATCTCTTCATGATACGATTCAACTACACAAGGTGCCGTGTGGATTTTAACAATGCGATTGCAGCAAAGGATAGGGCAACAGCGCTAGCGGCAGGCAAAATCGCTCTTAGACACCTATATCCCTCGCTCGACTGAGAAAGCGGGGGAGTGGTTGAATGTAAGAAAGTATGTATCAGCCGCAGAATATCTGACTTCTTTATATGATGTATCGTATTTACAGTACCAATTCATTTCTATGCAATTAAAAGTCGGAGATCTCGTGATACTCTACAACTCAGCGCTGGGTACCACAGTAACTTAGAAGTTAGATGATTACCGGTTTGGCCCTGATCGTATTTGGACGCTTGGCGATTGTGGTTACTATCGGTAGGAAGAACTGGAACCCGGCCCTCTGCCGAGTCTTTTGCAGGAAACCGTCTGAAGAAGTTTTTTCTACTAGAATATTCCTTCGTTTCACTATATACATACTGTAGTTACCAGACGTCGTCGGTGTCGAAGCGGCCCTGGTAAGGACGGGGGGCGCCGGTGACCTTGTGGATCTTGGCAAAAAGCGGGGCGAAGACGTCGGTGTCGTAGTTGGATGGTTTGTTCTGCAGGACGGACACAAGGCGCTCGAAGCCTATGCCGGTGTCGATATGTTTGCTGGGCAGGGACTTGAGAGACCCGTCGGCCTCCCTGTTGAATTGGATGAAGACGATGTTTCAATGACGTTGGGATCGTCCTGGTTGACCAGGTCGGCGGCGTTGCGACCTCCGACTCTGTCGTAGTGGATCTCGACCGCCGGACCGCAAGGGCCTTGGTAGCCCATCTCCCAGAAGTTGTCCTTCATGTCTCCCGCCACGATCCTGTGGTCAGGAAAGCCCACTGCCCGGGGCAAATCGCGCGCCTCATCGTCCGGGCCCAGGTCAAGAGGCTTGCAACCCTCGAAATAGGTGGCGTACAAGCGGTCAGGGTCAAACTTGAAGACATCGGTGAGCATCTCCCAGGCCCAGTCGAGGGCCTCCTTCTTGAAATAGTCGCCAAAGGACCAATTGCCGAGCATCTCGAAGAACGTGTGGTGATAGCCGTCCTTGCCGACGTCATCACGGTCGTTGTGCTTTCCTCCGGCGCGGATACACTTTTGCGAGTTGGTGGCGCGCTTCAATTGGCCGAGTTTGGAGCGCACGTCGACGGTGCCATCGAAATTGGCCTTGTACTGGCACATACCGGAGTTGACAAAGAGGAGGGAGGGATCGTTGTGCGGTACGACAGAGGCCGACGGCACAAAATCATGACCTTTGTCGAGGTAGAAATTGAGGAAGGCCTGGCGAACTTTGTCCGCAGACCAGACATTGGGAGTCGATGTCGTAATGACAACGAAATTTCGCTGAGTCCAAAAATTAGCCCGGGAAGGCCACTTTGAACGGAATTTACCCACAGACGAGGCTCGATGAATGATGAAAATAAAACAATTGACAGGACTCAAGGAGTGCGGATACTTATTGATGACGTCAAAACGATGATAAAGCGATGCAGAGAGACTTGAATGACACCCCTTTTGAGCGTTCGCAATCATCTATTTGGCGGGATGTGATTTCTGTTAAGGATCGACGCGATTTGAGCCACCCTCGTCTAAGGATTGACGAGCTTGGCAGCTTGACGAGCTTGGCAGCTTGGCGAACTTGGCGAGCTTAGCGAGCTTGGCATTGGCAAAGATAAAAGGAACCAGCTAGCGCGTTGATAGATGAACACTTCAAGAAGTTCAAATCGTACAATTGCTACAATTTCCCCCTTCTGCGTTTTCCCCCCTCTGTGCTTTCCTCTTTGCACGCAATTCAAAATTTTGTGCGGTTCAACGTAGTGGACAGCTAGAATATAAAACAGAACGACTCGTATTCAAACTTCTATTCTTTATACCTCCTCTTTCTCTTTCCTTTCTTCTTCTTGGGAGGGGGACGTGGCATTGCAGGAATGCACTGACGAAATTTCATACATTTTTTGAAATCGCACTCTATTTGGACCAAGGCTTCCGTTGACTACTAGCTTACTCGATGGTTCGACCGTTAAGCCCTCTAGTCTATCAAGTTAATCTAATCTAGCAACATGTCTTCACCCTGCTCTTCTGTACTAGGTTCCTCCCAAAATTATTTTCCTGTGCTGTGATCTGTAACCTTTCCTTCGTCATCGGAGGGGAGATCAATATCCGGTGCCTCATTTTGGCAATGCTGAGTTTGTCCGGGCATGATACTTGTGATGAATTGGTCCAAAAACGTACCGACTTCCGCGGCGGATGCTCTTTCCTCTTCTTCAATTTCGAGCATTGCATTTAACAATGGTGTCCCGAACTCGACGTATGCTTGACGTTGAAGCTTGATCATAGTCTTCATGATAAGACTGCGCATCGTTGTTGCTGAGAGGAGGCCTGGACATGCTCCGAAGCCTTTGTCTTTCCTAAAACGCCCCCAATTCCCTCGGCCTTCATGAACACGGCAACGCAAATTAATCCCAATGAAAAGACATCTGCTTTTCTACCGAATCTTCTGGATTTCACCTGCTGAGGGGATGCCCACTCCCGAGTGAGATAGTTTCCCACCGTTCTTGAATTGGAGGGGTCCACAAAACGTGCGATGCCGAGATCCGACACCTTTACGAGGGGGAAACGGTTGGCGAGAGGATCTGGGAGATTAAAGAGAGAACGATTAGGGGGACTGACGATGATGATACAATATATTTTCTGGCTTCAGATCGGTATGTCGGACATTGTGGTTGGGCAGATATTGAACAGCGGTGAGGATACATCTCGTCGACATTATCATGAATCGTTGCCTCGCGCCGTCGCCAGATACTGTAGGACCAGCCACAGATGCGTCTCGCAGATAATCATTCAGTGAGAACTATAACAATATCAGTATACTTTAAATTTGAAAATGTGGATACGTTGCACCAGGGTTGGAGTATTAGATGAGCGGCTCCACTTGCTTCTTCCAAAGACGCGTAAACATCAAGGATGTGGTGGCGGGATAAGGCTCGCATAACATTGGCCTCCTTGGAAATCTTGTTGGGGGAGAACGTGTCCTTGAATGACTTTAACGCAAAATCCTGTCCCATGATCTTGATTCGTCTTACATTTGCAGAACTGCCCGTTTTCAGGTTTCCATCGATTACGACATCAAACGGTAATGCCTCACGTTCCGCCATGAGCCTGTGCTCACCCCTCCGTAATTCCATCCTTCTGCCCGAACGTAACTTGGTGTTGGCAATCTTTTCCCCCAAGAAATCGCCAATGACCTTGTCCACCTGTTTTGGCTTGGTTTGATGTTGCAATTTTTGAACCAATTCGAGACGCTTTACGACAGGGAGACAGGAAAATTGTTCCAGAAAGAATTGCAGTGTCTTGGTTGGCAATAGACTTCGTTGGGTTGCAGAATCGACGACGTCTTTATCCGTGGGGGTGGATGTCATGATCGAGGTGACCTGGCCCACCGAGTCCAAAGGCGATACCAAGCTGAACTGCAGATCAAAACGACGCGGTCCGTGCACACAAACGTTGTCGAGCTTATATACTAGTACAGCGGCAATTTCTTCTGCTGGGGGCTGTTTCAAGAAATAGAGATGAGATGGACTAATTGTTCTTGTATAGATTTTACTCCAATGCATTCAAGTTACTGTTATCTCATTGACCTATCAACTCTTCCTATATAGCCAGTAGATCGATAAGAATTCAACGGTACAAATTGAAAACGCAGCCCATAGTATTTGTTATATCACTCCCAAAAATCTTCCTCATCTGAGATATCATCTCCTCTCATAACTTTCGCCGTTACAGTAAACCCCTCATCTGGGTCCGGGACGCGTTCGTCCTCGGAACAGGATGGAAATTGTACGACCTTCAAAGATACGGACGAAACTCCGTTCGATATTCTTGTGATTCTTGGATGTTGCCCTTGAAATGAGCGTCCAAAGAAATTCTCTCATCAACTGTGAGGATATCTTCCTCCGAGGAACCAGTCCCCAGTTTATACTCAACAGCTCCGGCGAACGTCCTAAGCCAATGCGTAATCTCGTCCTTGTCTCCCTCTAATTTACTCAAAACACATGCCACTTTCATTGCGAATTCGGGGGTTGTGAATGCGAGGAGGTACAGCATTTGCAAACGCTCTGTCAATCCAATCGCGAGGTTGCCTTCGGCGGCACGGATGATTAAACCCGCGACCGTTGGGGAATCTTTCCATGGAAGAATGGAGGAGATGACATCGAGTGGGGATGGTTGGGTGGGGTACAGGGAGGAGAGAACGGACGATCCCTGGATGAAGACGTCGAATAGTGTGAAGAGAGAAGACTTTTCAAGGCCCAGGCCACTTCCCCCCAAGGCGAGCGATTTAGGGAATGACTTGCGGATAGATTTTGGTGACGAAGTTGTAGTAAAGGAAGGGGTATGGCTGTGAGGCGAGGCGGCTGCGTCTATCAACGTGAGTCTTGGTGGCGTTGCTGATGGCCTGCGACTTGGGGTGTCGACGGCGGAGGCTGCAGAGGAAATGGGTGAATGAGTTGAGGTGGATGAGGGCGAAGAAAAGATTTTTGACGAGGAAGTAGACGGAGAGGTGGAGGAAGTGATGGTTGTTTGTTTTTGAGGAGTTGACGTTGTGAGGTCTGCGTTGGAGGATACTGACGATGGGGACGGCTGCGGAGGAAATTTTACAGGAACCAGGAACGCCACTTTGGGCTTTTGCTCGGTGGAGATGTCCCAAGTAAGGGGGATGTGGACCATTTGAGGGCGGTCCGTTGATTTACCGGCGTTCGTTTGCGAGGCAGACTGTCCCGTTGAAGCCATTGCTGTCACGATGTCTCGGTTCGAAAGGACTGTACAAGATATAGAAATGGACTGTTGTGCTCACAAAATATCATGGATCTCCGCCAATTGTGAGCGAGAACCTTGATGACGCTGATAAGAAGGGTTTTATGATTATGACCAAAAATCCTGACGATAATAAAACTAGCTAAAGCCATAAATGAGTGAGATTTCGGGCCAGAAACCCGGACATCAGAAAACACCACCACATTTCTCTCTCCTTCCTGCACAATTGTCCCCTAATTGTGCTATTAATAAAGAAACAAAAGCAGCAACTATCAATATAGCTCAGGTTCTTCAAAAGAATGTTGTCCTTGATCTCCTCACTCCTCTTGATTTCCTTGATCTTTGTCGTCTTGATTGTCCTCGCGCTCCAAAAACTTCGACAGATCTCCGGATGACCCCAGAGTGGATTCTCTCATCTGACGAGTAAAGAAACACTTGAGACGATTCCCCGCGACTGTCACGGGTGAAGGGATCCACGGGCTATGCAGGCCGAACAGAGGCTCGTTATGGTGAACATTGCCTCTATTCATGATGGTGTTGTTTGGATCTCATGTTGCTATGTTAAGGCGTCCAGGAGTTCGCCCTTAGGGGGGACGTACTGTCACAAATCTAGGGTCGCTGCCTTAGCGCACCTTCAAAAAGCAGCCCCGTAGCCCGTAGTTTCCTTAGTTCTCAGCAACAACCATGAATGGAAGCAACTGTTCCCCATAACGAGCCTCCATTCGGCCTGCATAGCCCGTGGTTTACCTTACCCGTGACAGTATGAGAACTCAAACCACGCCACGCCCTGTGCAGGTCCCTTTCCCTCGTCAAGCCGAGTTGCGAGCCCCTTTCTGCGGGCATGCAAATTTTTCACCTCATCAGGGAAAGTCCTCTTCTTCTCCTCGCCAACTCCTTGTCGATTTCCATCCATCCACCTACGCCCAGCGTCCTCTTCATTGAGTCCACGCTGTCCCTCAAGAATCGTCCCTCGTCCTTGCAGCTTCTGATCCGGTTTCGCCGTATTCTCGATCGTCATTCAATCATCGCCAGCTCCTCGTTGAAGTCTCTTCTTTTTCAATTCTATCTATCCCGATCCGTTGCAACACATGCGGCTGCTATGTCCACGCAGGCATGTCGTTGGCGAACATTCTACCTATTCCGCAGTGGTGTTATGTCGCCAGCTGCCTTTTATCCAAGTCTCTTCCTCGTCGCTCTACGCCATGCTCGGTGTCCTCGATTATTCCCGATCTCGTCTCGATCCTTGCCTCACGATTCTCGATTCTTGTCCTATCTCGTTCCGTCCCTATCCTAGTCCTCGGCCGTCGTATCTCCGCGTTCTCGATATTATTCTTGTCGACAATGCATCCTTGTGTCCGCATCCTTCCCTGGCCGTCTATCCTCCGCATTCCCAGCTCCTCGTTACTTTACAGCCGCTGATGCGCCCTCTGCCCCTGGTCGTCTATTCTCAGCATCCCTGGCTCCTCGTTATGTCACCTCACAGCCGCCGATGCATTCTCTATCCTTGGCCGTCTATCCTCCGCATTCCTGGCTCCTCGTTACGTCAAAGTTCAGCTACGATGCGCTCTCTTCCCTGTCCTTCGTCTTGGTCGCCTCTATCTCGCATTCTCGACATGTTCTACCGTCAATGCATTCTCGTATTCGCCCTTTGTCTAAACCTCGAACTCCTCTGGCACACCTCGGCAACTTCTTTCTCCTTTCCGCCGTCGTCAAGGCACTCTCATATTACCGCCGTCCATCCTTTTAATCTATCCACAATTCGATCTGATTGCTTGCAAAACGGCCGGCAGTTTTAGTGCCCCTGGTTCCCGAATTCCACCAATCAGGCACTGTGACCCATTGATTTTAGATTTCCCCTGTACGAAACGGCCCGTATATATGGCGGTTGTTAAATGTATTTATGCTCTGCCAATCAGAGACTTGTCCAACCACATAGCCCGTTTCTAATCCAGTGTTGAATGCTGTCTCCCAGGAAACCGGGCCGACGTTTCACTCCTTACCTTGGCGACGATCGTTCCAGGCGCGTCCAAGAGACTACATGGGTTACAACCGGCACTCGGACCTAATCTACAGACCCAAACTCCTCCAAACCGCCCTCACGAGAACCGTCCCTTCCGAGCACTGTCGCCTCGAACGCCGACTCGACGAAGATCGACGACGTTCAGGAATAGGCTTGCACAATGGTATTTTGTAAAGCCCTGACCCGCTGATTTCAACTAGAGTTAGAGCTATCACTAGTTCACGGCATGAAGTTAAGGAACGATCTCTCAAGTACTCTTTCGAAATCTCGTCAATAGTTACATGCGCAATCAAGGCCCCCCTCTGAGGGAGACATACATATCAATATCGAGGAAAATTTATAGGGACCGACATCATCGAGTGGACCGACCACTACGGAATTAAAGGATGCGTAATTTTTGATGAGGACAGAGGAACAATCACATTTACCGAGTATCCTGCGAAACCACACGATCAAATATCCGATGTTACCGATGTTCTGTTCACGGTGCAATTTCGTATCCCTTTTTTGGGACAAGGAGGCCCTCAGTCTATGTGGGTTGGAGACAGAAGTACTACGGGTACAATCCTCTCCCCGAATATCCGATTTTGACGTTTTAGATTGTTGGTTACCGGGGAAAAAGAAACAACCAAATGGAGCGTGGAGGCCAAAGCACCGCCGACAAACCGGAGCGAATGCTGCGGCCTGTCTTAGGCACACCGTTTCCGACGTTAGTCCTTGAAGTCCAATACTTCATTAATCGATATTCGTGATAGGGCGCTTGGACAAGGAGCACAAATCAATAGCGTCATCCCGGTTTCATACATTCGGAACTCGACTCGCCCTGCGGACACGTTCTGGTGTCAGCTCGCCGTCAGGGATATTTTCGCTCCAGCACCGCCTCCAGGGACTCCAAATACATACCCGGCCCCTATCATTCTATTCTACAGTATATCCCGAAGCGAAATAACAGATATTCGCGTGTCGAGGATCCAATTGCCAACCCTCACTGGAAACCTCTTACCCTCTGGAGTCTCCCAACACAATACCTTTACTATCCCGAAATCCCTCCAGACCTCAATCTACCGCTTCCGCCCTCCTTCGACTTCGACATTGCAGTCATAAAACAAACGATACAGGACGAACGCAGGCCTTGAGTTGTCTAAGCCTCATTTCCCCTGCGTTCTGTTTCGGTTTGTATCTTCTTTTGCATCCCTGGCGTGGTGAGTTGACTCGGAATGATACTCGTAGCTCCTCCGAATTCACTGATCCTTCATCATCAACGTCGTCTCACCAACTCCAAGAAGTTCACCGAGTACTTCTGGGTGACATCAAATATTCCGAGGAGGTTCAAAACCATGTCCGAGCAAGCACGAACCGACCGAGCAACGCAAAGGGTTGCTTTTGCTGGATTCGGCTTGCTCCGAGCTCCGAAAGATGTGCTCGGGCTCGGTTTGATCGCAGGCCTACTGTCACGCGACGTATCATGCAATAAACCGTTATAGCGTCATAGGAAGCATCGTAGGAAGCTGCATAGCAACGCAGCCTCAGTGGCTATATATAGAATCCTCCGATCTAATGATGGGTAATAAGCCTGGAATGGCTTCAACCTTCTTCACACATCCTTTATGATATCTTGCGTCCGTTAGCTATCAAACCCGCGATCCATCGTTTACACCCTCGGTAGCGTGTTGCTGTGAATTCTGTTAGACTGTACGCTCGTCTGATGGGACTGGCTGGACTCAAGGCTTCTCTTGTCGATCACCATGTCCCTGCCCAAATCAAGCGCCCATGGCAGAGGCCGTTCCGCCCTATGAATTCTTTGCAGTCGCCAACGGACGTTCTATCGGCGTCTTCAACTCCTGGTAATACACCCCTTCTCTTCTAATCCACAGGGAGGCATGTCGTGAGTCTGTGGATGGTTTCGCCGGCGCCGTTTTCGAAGGATTTCATACGTTTGCGGAGGCAACTAATTTCGTTGCCGAGAACACGTTGATTGGGCTGGGAGACGCGCCGCAGAGCTCTGATGAAGTTAGGAATTGCAGGCTAGGCCAAGGAAGAGCGAGGAGCGCAAATAAAGCGGAGGCGGACCCCTTTGAACGTCTGGATCCTCTATGGAAGCCGATCGCTCTACCCCCGGACGCTACCACGAGAGTCAAACTCGCAGAGGAACGACCACCAAACAAAACAACATGTTCAAAAACAAACCTATCTCCTTGTATTACTCCTCCAACTTCACCCTCCCGTCCCCGATCCTCTCCGTCTTCCACGCGCCGATTCGCAATTCCCCCCCTCAGCAATTCCTCACCCGAACAAAAGGAAATTCTCTCCCTCATTTCAACTAGACAAAACGTCTTCTTCACCGGCGCGGCAGGGACCGGAAAAACTACTCTTGTTCATCAAATCCGACATCTCCTGAAAAGCCAGGGATATACTGAACAGACGGATTTCTTCGTCGCCGCATCCACGGGTATTGTCCCCTGTTGCCACAGGCTGTGGAGGAATCTTCTGATTTTAGGGGTCGCGGGCTATCATATTGGGGGAATGACATTGCATTATTTTGCGGGCTGTGGTCTTGCGGAAGATGGTGTTCTGAATTTACAGATGAAACTTGTCCCACGCGCACGCAAGTGGTGGGAAGAATGCAAAGTCCTCGTGATCGATGAAATCTCAATGGTAAACCCCCACCCAACCCAACCCATCATCATATCATGTCTTATTCATTGCAGCTGCTGACATACACTAGATATCCTCTGAGTTCTTCGACAAGTTAGATCATATCGCGCGGTACGTACGCAAGAACAAGCACCCCTTCGGAGGAATTCAATTAATTCTATCGGGCGACTTTTTCCAACTTGCCCCCGTGGATGTATGTATCCCCCACCCTCGCCAAACCTGCAGCTGATCCATAGTCTTCGCGGAAAAAGCGCCACTGTCCCCGCTGTGGAGCTGACGAGTTAATGAGTGTCGGCAAATACTATAAATGTTTGAACACCCTATCGGTCCTTCCAGAACCCCGCTTGTGTCATTACATATTCCCCCGAAAACAGGGCTATGTATTCCAGAGTTCCGTATGGGAGCAACTCAATCTCCACACCGTCGAACTCACACAGGTACCTCTCCACATACACTAAGTTCCTTACAATGCCTAATACCAATGGTAGGTCTACCGTCAACAGAACGCCGACTTTGCAGCATCCTTGAATCTCGCCCGGAGGGGAATTTTAACTCCCCACATGCTCGAAACTTTCCGCCAATGTTGTCGTCCCCTCACCACCGACAGCAAAGTCAAACCAACAAATATATACCCCACGCGTCTCCTCGCAGATACCGAGAACCGGCGAGAATTCGAAAACCTGGAAACCCCAATTCATGTCTACGCGGCAATCGATTCGAGAGATGATGACGACGACGATGTGTTGAGGGATTTACATGCCGCGAAACGGATTTCATTACGTGTGGGAGCACAGGTCATGCTTCTTGCGAATCTGAATGTAAGAGAGGGACTTGTTAATGGTACCAGGGGTATCATCACTGGCTTCGCGGCGTCAAATGAGGAAATCCATAAGTATGCAGTGCCACCACAACATAACCCCCCGAGTGACTCTGCCGCCCACCCTTTCGAAACCCTTCCAAAAGTCCTATTCGAGACCAAAGACGGAAACAAACAGGTATGTGTTCCTATCCCCCCCGCTCATTCTCCACTAATCCCACCAGATCATTCTCACCCCCTTCACCTGGACCATCCAAGTCGGTCGCCACAAAAGCGTCTCAAGAACACAAATCCCATTACAACTAGCCTGGGCGTTGACGTTTCATAAATGCCAGGGAATGACGCTCAAGCGGTGTATTGTCCATCTGGAGGAGTGTTTTGGCTTCGGAATGGCGTATGTCGCGTTGTCGAGGTGTGAGTGTTCTGAGGGGCTGGAAATTCGGGGGTGGAGGGACGGGAGGGAGATTAGAGCGGATCCTATTGTGCAGGGGTTTTATCGGGGAATTGCAAAGTCGAAGTGTTCATAGCATCGGGGCTTTCAGTATCTTCAGGGGGGGGGATATGATCACAAATACCAAAGGGGGCGGGATTTACACATACATGCAATCGGCTGTGGTTACTAGCTATAGCTTGCAATCCAGACAGTTGCTCATCAGGCACATATAATAGTGACATATCGAGTCAATATTTTAAGTCTCGCAGTGAGCGAACTCATTCCCATTAGGGACAGTGTTGTTGAGGGCTGCGATAGAATGAAGTTGAGCCACCTATGGAAACTAGGACTATTGAGCTGAGCCCTATGGTCCGCTCTCAGTAGATGCTTCAGGGTCAAGCCTGGCAGAGCTACCAGCAGTCTCCTCTCCTTCCTCAACTGAACTGGCATTTTTTCCGGCATCTTCTGTCCCCCACCCTTCCACAAGTTCCTGAGTCGCAAATCCAGTGAGTCGGCCCAAAGTATTTACATCCCTCTTCCTCCTGATTCTGCATTTATAGAGAGTTTTCTTAATGTTACCCATCACGCGGGTGTCAAGTAACTTCGTCAGTGTCTCTGGAGTAGACACCCGTTCGCCGATTTTCCAACGAAACTGGTTGCACAAAGATGACAGATATCCATATTTCCAGTCGAACTTGATTCCGTTCACGGCCACCCTATAATTGGTTTTTTTACCCTACCAATGAGCACATTCAGTGAAGGCGTCAGACAGAGTAATTACTAACACCCCTCCTTAGACGTAAGCTTTTTTCATTCTTCATCCTGAGAGACACCACTTTCCCGTTTCTTCCTCCTTTCCCCTTACCAGCAGTCCTTTCTTCTCACCCTCCGGGTTATTCCAATTGGAGTCAAAAACCGGACTAACCCACTCCTCCAGCACAAGAATTAAAGTCCCCGCTACGAAACTTTTCCATTCGTTGTTGCAGGTACATTTTCTCGGCGCATCTTTGAGCCATTGCTGGAGGACAGAAGGGGGTACGTTCAAAGTTCGTTTTGTGACACCGGGGCCGATGACGAGGGATGCGGCCGGGTCGCATCTGTTGGGTTTGCGAGGAAACGACCAACCACAGCGGACGGGTTCGTGCGGCCCCCAGCCCCAGGCGGACCTGTCCCGGGACGGAAAACCGAGAAAGGGGGAAGCTCTACGAAGTTAGTTCCACTTTCTCTGGAGACTGTGGGCTTACTCTGAATATACTGTCGAAGAAATTGGATCAACATACACTGAACCCGTCGTAAAGGCGACCGTCCTGTTGGGAAACTCCTCCTCCGAGATTGTAACGCCATCCTCCGGCTCTTTCTTTAGGTAGGCTTCAAGCAGATTTTTGAAATGAGGACAATCGTTAGTGTGCTGGCTATCTTAATGCGACTCCAAAACTCAAAAAAGACAAAGGCTCCTAGAACGCTTTGTGGCCCATATGGCTGCGGAATGGCCCAGCCATAGCCTTCGCGACGTGCATCCATTGGAGGTGACGTGGTTGACTGATTATTTGCGACGACCGGTGAAGCTGTTTTATGGACGGCGCTTCCTTTTACCGGTTAGAATAAAGGGTCCTACTAGCATCTTCCTTACGAATCTCGGGCTTAGTTCCATTGTCGATACAGTGATTGACTTGCGCCCCACCATGCAGCCCATCATCGTCCTACTAATCAGGAACAAAAACATCGGTCCTTTGCTCGATTATCTAGTCTTTTGTTGTTGAGCGACTAGCACGAACGCCACGAGGGCGCGGAGGACGACAACAAACGCCGAAAATACTTTGAGAAAAGGAGGCAGCGCGGCCTAACCGGACCTTTTAGACTTGCAGCACTAGAGTGCATGGGCCGGGACATCCCCTTTGGGGGTTTATTGCGTAGCCAGCCAGCCTTAAACGATGACAAACACAAAAATTAGTGTCGAAATGTGGTGAATGGCCTTAGCTCTCCGGAAGCGTATGGGGACGATGCCCGAAGGTTGAATGAATTATGTGGGAAGGTTGTCCTCCGAGGCTCCGATTACTTTCGAAAACGGATCTTCCATCACGTTGCGGGGGTCGTCTTATTTATGTGAGCTTATGATCGGAATAGAGGACGTTAACGTTGCCAACAGAGCCTACTGCTCACATTTTGGTGGGCCCGCGCGGGAGCTGAAATGAAACTGATCTATATTCAAAAATGAAACCGATCTTCAAGAATATGATACTTGGTGGCCCGGATCTTTTGTCCCTTCTCCGTTTGGCCATGGGACTAAAATTGGCTGAAAGGATGGGACAATGACTCGCGCTCGTAACACCACGCCGAAGGAACTTCCGGCAAGGGACACAGATCAAAGCAAGCTTTCCCTTTGATTGCTCAAATACCTGATCCGGCCTTAACGACCCACAGTATGTTAAAAAAAGGATGTGACGATGAACCGGTTCAGAGGCTTGCGGTTTCACGTCGAGTAGATCCTCTTCAGCGGCGTAAATTTCTAATTCTCCTATTCAAAAGTTTCCTCCATTTCCTTTCGATAAGAAATCCAACTGAACTCAGACAACACTTGACTCGGCATACATGCATATACTCCGTCTACAAAACAACACTAGATCACACAAAAAGAAAACAACCTCACATGACAATAAAGAAAACAGCGTGACACTAAGGTCATTACGCGGCAGAAATAGCCGAGGTAGAACTTTGCTCGAGCCAGTTTGGAAACAAAGGACTGCAAGGCGACCTCATGCCGTGAGATAACCTGGGCGATAAGGGGCCTCGTTTGCTAGTAGCTATAGCAGAGTCAGTCACCGGAGAAAGCAAGCGACGTGTTGTGTGTTTGGGCCCATAAAGCGCATCATACGCTGCCTCAAATACACCAAGAGCGAAACTTTCAGCGGCTTCCCCTTCAACATTAGAAATTCGACTTGAAAGAGAAATCACCTTCGTACCCATTGTCAAGTTCCTCAGGCCATTCGCTCCCGTGATATTCGGCGTAGTAGGAATTCCCTGCTTTGATAAAGGTCCATTCAGGCGAAATCGTAAAAGTCTCAAGAACAGGTTTTGCAGCATATGAATTGCCCAAGTTTCCTCCATAAGAGTGTTGGGAATTACTAGTACCCGTCCCACGAGAATCTGGCGCCGCGCTTCCTCCAGGATTTTTCCAGTTGGGGCGCTTTGTCGGTTGGCCTTTCAGACACCACCGGCTAATGTCAGTCCTTATCTACAAAAGGGTTACTGGAATTGATAAACGATCCTCTCTTTCAGGCGTTTGAATGAGATCAAACCAATTTTCGCCGTGCGAATGAAGATAACGAATCGTTCCGTTGAGTTCGGATCGTAGTCGGATTGCAGGAAGTCAAGGTTACCCGCTTGACTAATTCTAAACCCGGAGTCGACAGTTAACTTGATCCTATTAAGAACCTGTGCAGCTAGCCTGAAATTAATTTCTCGGTCGCTTCCTTTGTAATAGCAGTTTGCGTACTGCGGGGTGTCGAGTTTTTCGAGGACCAGAATTAGAGGTCCGAGGCCAGGGGCAATTTGAAGGCCGCAGTAAATGTCGTGCCTATAGTAATCCCACCAATCCCGCATGTCTCCATCTGCAAAACTCGCTACAAGCTTCTCGTGTGACAATGGGTAAGAAGGAAGGCAAACAGCAAGTTCGGTGGTTGTTATTTGCGCCTTGATCTTCACGCCAAATTCTAGAACTTCCGGAACAATGGGTCCACTCAAGTCAAGGCCCTGAGTTCGATAGTTTGTCTTCTTCGAAAGAATCATCTGGCGCCTCATTCGGCCATTCCTTTCAATAGTCCTTGAAGCGGGACAACGAGGGACCCCTGGAAACCGTCTTTCATGCTCCTATCATTATCAGTATGACTTTTTACTTGCCAGATCAAATACCTCATCCGAGATGTCGAAAACATTGCAGCGCCAGTGATAAGTATTTTCCGTAAAATAGGCAACGTCTCCGATGTTCAGCGCATCCGCAGGAACCGGTTGATATATAGCGTCTCCGAAGCCTTGATCCCCAAAAAGTCGTGCGTAAGCTGATTGTCTGGTCATTTCCAAGAGCCGCTGCCAGTGACCGATGCCCTTGCAAAGAGCCATCCTGGGGGATTATATAGACCGAGGTGCTACACCCGCCATTCCCTCTCAAGGCCACTTTCAAACTGATTCAATTCCGACAAGGGGCTACTCACGGTTCGTGACCCTTTGAGTACCCTTTGTCGCTGAATCGATGAATGCCAGCTCCTACGGCAGTGGTCTCAAAAACAGGCCATTTTTCCCGCTTGTAGAATAAAGTTGGAAACCCAAGGGCTGTTGCGCATTGCGGAGTGTCGGGGAACTTTGTTTGGTACCAAGACTTGAAACCCGAGGGTGCTTGAAACCCGAGGAAGTTCGACTCCACCGCAAACCTTGATTGCATATATATGCGAAGTTGGGAGTAAACACAAACGACTCCCGTTTCACAACAGTTGGGTATACCGCCTCCTTTCTCCCTGTCTCCGTTTGGCACTAAAATATCCCAAAGGTAATAGCCCTACCCGAAGAGCCGGAATTATTCTATTTAAGGTTCGCTGATGAAAGCAAGTTTTTTCCCTTTGGACTTTTATTGTTTGATTTGATCATTTACCTAACCCACGTTCCATCCACAGAGTCCTGCACAAGGGCTGTTGTACCCTTTTCGACGCACGGTGTAGCGAACGTAAGATGGACGCAACAAGTGTTGGGTATGGCTATGTTGTACCCATGCCGCGCAACACCGCTAGTCAGCTGGGAAATATCGTTTACATCGACGAAGATGGCGTTATACGAGCCTGGAGAGCATTGGTGGACGATAGTTATTTCAAGGAGATTGCGGCGCAATCAGGGGCCAGGATAGACACCTCTATCAAAGTCGAGACATACCCTACGCGGACAGCCGCGTTCACTAGTGGCTGCTTGGGGGTCAGGGCCTTGACGAAAGACGAAGTTGCAGCGTTGTTGGCCCCTAAGTTGTACTAATTCGTTAGGGACAGAACGATGACTGCTGCTACCCTGATTCCGCAAGCGTCAATCGTGAAAGGCACCTGCGGATGGCAATTTATTCCCACTCGTGGCAAAAGCGGCCTGGGTGACGCTCTTGTTTTGGGACCCCAGCTTCGCAAATCACAAATATCGCTTGACCGAAAGCTCGTGGAACAGTGGGTAAAAGGCGCGCCAGGCAGAAGCTCTACCCTATCTCGCAAACTCGTTCGACAGCTCCCCAAAGTTCTGGTCGTCCTTGAGGAATGGGTCGCACCCGCGTGGACACATGTATCCACGTCCACAGATCCCTCCGAGCCCGATTACCGCCCTTTTGCCGTTGGATTAAACACAGCTCCGTTCCCCGAATGGAAGTTTCTCGCACTCGGGGGAGACACACAAGCAGCGCCCTCACACTTAGGAAGTGCGGTACGTTGATTTCCAAGCACCCATGCTAATAACAGGAGAAGGTAGATTGGATTGTAGCAATCGACGGGCTTTGGGTCGACCCTAAGCCAAAGCGTTTAAGATCAATCTATCGGCGCGTAAAGGCCAAAACTTCTCAAACCCTCTCGACTCTCGCATCTCGCACCGTCTCCAAGATCCCCGTCCCAGATCGTGTATCCCGTGTCTTTGCCAAACTTCATGTCCCGCAAAAGCTGGTTTCTGCCATCCCAAACTTTATGCGAAAAACACCGCGCCGAAGACGCGACAACCTCGGCAAGGTCGTTGGGTTTGCCGTTCAGGAAATCGATGAGCCGTTGCCAGAATCGGAGGAAACGGGTGTGAAGGACGACGAAGGTACTGCGAGTACTCAGGCTGTCGAGATTGGGGAGGGGAGTGATGATCAAGGCGCTCGAGCTGCCGGTAATATTGAGAGTGTTTCTCCAAGTCAGGATACCTCATCTGAGCCGGCTACTGTAGAAGAGACTGCCGTGCAAGAGACAACTGTGGAAGAGCCAGCGGTGCATGAGTCAGCCGTGCAAGAGTCAGCCGTGCAAGAGCCACCCATTGAAGAGCTAGCAGTGGAAGAGAAAGCCACGCAAGAGCCAGCCGTGGAAAAGACAGCCGTGGAGAAGCCAGCAGTGGAAGAGACAACAGGCTAATGTATCACTGAAATCTACAGATAACAAAAATATCACTGAAATCTACAGATAACAAAAATATCTATCAATATAAACAGATTAATTCTAAGCTTGTTTCCCTAAGGATGATTTTATGGACCCTTTCATTCGACATTGCAACGATTAAAATCGTTGTTAGTCTTTCCTGTCGGAAAATACAGTTTTCGTGGTTGCACTGATCTGCGGTGGATAATGGTGCTGTGACTGATTTCACACAGCCTAGGGTGATTGACTGTCAGGGGAAGATCTGGATCGTGATCGCAAACTGATTGATTGATCTGATCAATGGGCAAACAAACACAACTTTGCGAATTCACTTATGAGTTAGATTGAGGATCATTTGGCACCGCTCTCTGACGAAGACGGTCATGTCCATATTCAAGAGCTCTCATTATTTCTGTCAAGGTGGGGTATATTCCCATATCGTTTGACAGAATACTACTTGGTTCGCAGTTGGCGGGCGTTATTGCATTTAAGCTCAGCACGTCAAATCTCATCTATATAAACGTGTCTGCGAAGCTTACTCCTCTGATAATGTTCTTCCTTATCTCCGCAACAGCGATATCAAGAACCCCCCTCTCCGAGTCCGAGATCTCCCCCAACGGCAAAACTCGTTCCGCTCCGTTTAACTACCGTGAGTTCCGCCGAATGGGGTATGTTTTACCCCCAATTCCATCTTCGCCGCAAAATAGTCCAACCCGCCGATTTTCTCTTTCAAGAGATCACCCCCGGGAATTCCAGAAATGTACATATAATTACATTCAACGATACGCTTTTCTCCATTGCAGGCCCGTATTAATGAATCCATGAATCTACATTAACTAAGAAGAAGGGGACCGGTACTTGTAAGCTGCGTATCCCATGCATAAAGTCGCTGTCCCTGCCCCAGCTTTGGCTTCTTGGACTTCATTTCCCCCTCGTTGAACTCTCTGAATCAATTCCGTTTGTTGTTCCAGGGAGAGATGGAGCGCGCGACTCGACTGACTGACTAACGGGACGATCGTGCGCAGTGAATGTCCGCCCACGGCGGGGACACTGATTTCCTCGGGTGCAAGGCCAGTGACTTGGGCGGCAAAAGTCGATGCGCGGACGGCATCAAGGGCAATTATTCCAAATAACTTGTGGGGATTGAATTTGTTCTCTGAGCGCAGAAGTTGGGCTACGAGGGGCGTGAGTGAGTTGACGGGGTTGGTGATGACTAGGACGAATGCCCCCGGACAGATCTTTGCGATTTGTTTCGTCATGTCAGCGAGTAGTCTTGCGTTTGTATCAAATAAATCTACCATAAGATTATAATCCTCTTAAACATGAAAAACCCGACCGTCCCGCGTCATCCATAACTTCGACCTCAGTATCAGCGATACAAATCAAGAAGGGGGCCTCCAACCTTTTGAGCAACACCACATGTGATCACCACGATATCAGCACCTCGTAACGCGGTTGTCAAGCCATCGTTTGCAGGGTAGTGCCCTGTGACTTTCGTAACGGTGTTGATATGACTCAAGTCTACTGCAAGACCCTGTGCATTGACAATGTCGTAAATCGCCAGTTCTCGGACTAAAGCTTTGCACTTC
>Ga0302325_10009472_pt1 | contig 21244 bp, 19 predicted proteins | sample Palsa_T0_2_FD_201948 | JGI IMG/M metagenome (GOLD analysis project Ga0302325, IMG submission 201948) | Peat permafrost microbial communities from Stordalen Mire near Abisko, Sweden - Palsa_T0_2 | ecosystem: Environmental > Terrestrial > Soil > Palsa > Peat permafrost | place: Sweden: Abisko...
TCAGGCCGAAAACGCAGCGCTTCCTGTTCCGCATCCTGCTTTTCGTCAGGCAACTGGAACGGGCCCATTTCGGTCGCTCTCGCAGGATGGTCCTTCAACAGAGGATGTCCGACCCACGTTTTCGGCATCAGGATGCGTTCCAGGTGCGGATGGCCTTGGAACCGGATCCCGAACATATCCCAAACCTCTCGCTCGTACCAATTCGCCGCGGGCCAAAGATCCGTAACCGTATCGATGGGCGGCTGATCGCTCTTGAGAGCGACTTTGACGCGGAAATACTCGTTTCGGTCAAACGACAGGAGGTGATAGACGATGGTGAAGTCGCTTGCAGGCTGCCCGTCGCGGTGTACCCGCATGCGTTCATCGATCGCGGTGAGGTCGTAGAGCATTCGGTACGGCCGGTCGGCGTCCTCCTTCAAATAGAGGAGTGCATCGTGAGCGCTCTGCCGTGGGATCCAGCAGGTCGGGATTCCGTCGGCGGTGGGTTGCAGCTTCAGTCCATTTTCGCCAAGCTGCCGGCGCAATTGGTCAACGACGCTGGTGGGTTCAGCCATGGTCTTTAGACTTCGTCGTTACTTCGGAGCACCGTCGCTCGCTGCCGCTCCGCGCGATTCAGATCGCGCATGGAAGGCAGCGGTGGGCGCGACGTTTCCTGAGATCCGGCCACCCAGCTCAAAGGGCGCCGCTCGGTGCCGACGGCTTTCTGCAATAGCAGCAACCCTTGTTCGAACGCATCGGGCCGAGGCGGACAGCCCGGCACGTACACATCCACCGGAAGGAACTTGTCGACACCCTGCACCACGCTGTAGATGTCATACATACCGCCGGAATTGGCGCAAGACCCCATCGAAATCACCCAACGCGGTTCCATCATCTGCTCGTACAGTCGCAGGATGACGGGGGCCATCTTGATGAATACGGTGCCGGCGACCACCATTAAGTCGGCCTCCCGTGGCGTACCGCGTATGACTTCCGCACCGAACCGGGAGATGTCGTATTTGCTTGTCAGACTAGTCGCCATCTCCACGTAACAGCACGAGAGGCCGAAGTTGAACGGCCAAATCGAGTTCTTACGACCCCACGCCAGCAGATCTTGGAGGCGGGAGAAAATGACGCTCTGCCGGATAGCGTTTTCGGTCGGATTCTCGCCGGGGCGCACAAGTTCCTGCAAGGAATTCCGCTGGTTGAGCGGAGATTTCATGAGTTGTTCTCCTCTGGACGGGGACCCGCCGGAAACCAATCGAGCGCCCCCACCCTCCAGAGATACCCGAGTGCGGCGGCCAGGACGCCAATGAAGACCAGCTCTTCACAGTAACCAGCCCAGCCAAGCTCGCGGCCCGCCACTGCCCAAAGAAAGATGAAGACGCCTTCCAGATCGAAAATGACGAACAACATCGCCACCAGATAGAACTTGGCGGACAACCTCACATGGGCGGAACCTTGCGAAAGAATGCCTGATTCATATGGCGTCCCGGTGGCCGGATCCTGGTGCCTCTGCCCCAAAACGGAGGAGAGGGCCAGCATGCCGGTCACGACCACGATCACTGCAACGAAATAGACAATCAATGGCCAAAGAGTCACTTGCGCACCTTCGCTAAATCCTCACCGTCAGACCGCTCAATGGTCGACGATAACTTCCGCTCTTCGAGTAACTCACTGTTATGCCCTACGACTCGGCCTCGGTCCAGCAAACGGCCTTCCGGCAAGTGCAGAACCGCCGATACCCGATTTCCTCCGTCGCCGAGGTGCTCGCTGCCGCGCGTCTTGGTCTTCACCGTCATGCGGGCACTCCGTAAGCCCGGAGGTCTCCAAAGCTACTCGTACCAATTTCACTTCCCATTCGATTTGACTGCTTTCGCGGCAATGTGGCGATGGCGCGCAATCGCTTGTACGATTGAGGTTTCGGGGCCCCCCGTAACGGGTTCATCCTCGACTCGACGCCTGGGACCTCAACCATAAGCTTCAATTCTTTGTCACTTTCCAGCGGTTCAGCTGACGACTGGCCCGCTCAATCAAAACGATTGCCATTGACATGTTCCCTCTCCCCGGCAGTTCACGAAACGGAACGCGCAGCCTGGCTCGCCGTAGCAACCAGTACAATCGCCTCACTTCAGCGAGACCGCTCAACTGCCGCGATCCGCGCAGCCATGCCCAACTCCCTCGAGCCCTCGGAAGATTGGCCGACAAGTTCACTGTACGGGACTCGCCGTCAAAACGGCGTCAAAAATTTGTTCGGGTACCGGAGTTCGTGCCCTCCCCGTTGTATATCGGCACCCCTAAGCTCAGAATAAAAGTGGACGGGCCGTGTTGCTGGTTCCAAGGACGGTACTCGCCCTGACCAAGCCAAGCGGAGTAAAGTCATATGAATCGGAAAACACTTCTAATCGTTGGTGGATCGCTGGTTGTGGCCGCGTTTCTGCTCGGGTTCGTTCCGCAATACGTGAAGGCCAGGGACCTCGCCAGCCGACTCGGTGCGGAACGGCAGCAGCTCAACTCAGAACGCGAGAAATCGCAGATGGACGAACTCGGCCTGCTGTGCGCGTACGTGTACTTGCAAACTAATCTCAAGAATTACGGCCTGGCGGGCCAATACTCGACGAAATTCTTCGACCGCGTCCGGGCTATGAACGGCCAAGCGCCAGATTCGAGCCGGCAGGCTTTCCTTCAGTCGGTGCTCGCCAAGCGGGACTCAATTACGCAAGGATTGGCGAAAGGGGATCCCAGCATTGTGGGCGCACTGCAAGATCTGTTTCAGAGCACACTGGAGACCACTCAAACCGCGCCGAGGTAATGTTGCAGTAAGTTTCGAAGGTAGAAATCATGGCTTATTTGTGGAGTCTGCGAGGGCTCTCCTGGCGCGAGTTGGCGAAACGCACATGCCGGTGGGTCCGATAGCTATTGACGGACCCTTTTCATCCAGCAACCACCGCTGCCAACTCTCGGGCAGCAGTGCCAGTTCTCCGCAGGCGAAGAGCTTTCTCCGGTCCCCTCGGGAACTGAGCGATTTCAGGACCAGGATTACGGACCCTACAAAGTACCAGCCCACGATGAGAATCGCCAAGGTCTGGTCAAGCAGCCTGGACCCGTACGCAACTCCAATACCGACGATAGAAAGAACGCGACCGCCCCTAACAACACTGGGTGATGACGAGATTTCACAACCTCACATCCCTGCTTTATACAGTATCACCCTAAGGACCGCGGTCTTTTTGACGCCATTTTGACACCGCTTCTCATACAGTAGAGCCGTAGGGCGCTCGATCAGAGGACTTGCAGGAGTCCATATCTTCGTTAAGGAGAGTACTATGAAGCCGACGCAACAGCTCCATGACTTGGGGCAGAGCCTTTGGCTTGATAACATCACCCGAGAGCTGCTGACGAGTGGGACACTACGCCGTTACATCGATGACTTTTCGGTCACTGGGCTGACCTCGAATCCCTCGATTTTCGACCACGCCATCAAGAATTCCAACTTCTACGACGATGCCATCCGCCAGAAGAAGAAGGAAAGCAAGTCAGGTGAAGCCCTCTTCTTCGAGCTTGCGATCGAGGATCTGAAACAGGCAGCCGATCTTTTTCGGCCGGTCCACGACGCAACCGCCGGCATGGATGGCTGGGTGTCTTTGGAGGTATCTCCGTCGCTGGCTTACGACTCGGCGAGCACCGTCAAGGAGGCAATCCGTCTCCACGCTCAAGCGCAACGGCCCAATCTCTTCATCAAGATTCCTGGGACCAGCGAAGGGCACGCCGCCATTGAAGAGACCATCTTTGCGGGGGTACCGGTAAACGTTACGCTCCCATTCTCGCCGGGCACTATATGGCGGCGGCCGAAGCGTACCTTCGGGGAATCGAGCGCCGGATCGCTGCGGGGCTCGACCCGAAGGTTCGCTCCGTGGCATCGATGTTCATCAGCCGCTGGGACAAAGCCGTGATGGGCAAGGTTCCGAAGAAACTTCAGGATCGTCTGGGCATTGCGATCGCAAAGCGTACGTACAAAGCGTATCGCGATCTGCTCGCCTCCCCACGGTGGCAGAAAGCCGCCGGTGCAGGCGCTCTGCCGCAGCGCCTGCTCTGGGCCAGCACCGGAACCAAAGACCCGAAGGCCTCCGATGTCCTTTATATCAAGGCGCTGGCTGCGCCCGACACGATCAGTACCATGCCCGAGGAGACGCTGCTTGCGTTTGCCAATCACGGCGCACTGGGCGATCTTCTGCCGGAAGACGGCGGAGATGCCGAGAGCGTGATCGCCGCGTTTGCCAAAGCCGGCGTCGACCATGAGCAACTCGCCGCCGATCTTCAAAGCGAAGGCGCCGTGTCGTTCGTCGAATCCTGGAAGGATTTGCTAACCTGCATCGCGTCCAAGAGCGCCACTCTGAAAGCCGCCTGAGATCCACCATGACCGTTTCGCAACCGCCCGACACCATCGTTCCGCTCCGCCAGCGGCTGGCCTGGAACGCGCTGAAAGATCACTGCGCCAAGGTACGCGGTTTGAATCTTCGGCAGCTCTTCGCGGAAGACCCCAAGCGCAGCGAACGCTTCACGCTGGAGGATATGGGTCTCTACTTCGACTACTCGAAGAACCGAATCACTGCCGAAACAATTCGGCTTCTCATCGAACTTGCGGAGCAGTCCGGTCTGCGGCAGCACATCGACGCCATGTTCGCGGGCGACAAGATCAACGTCACCGAGCAGCGCGCAGTTCTGCACGTCGCCCTGCGCGCTCCAACGGACGCACAAATCTTCGCCGGCGGCATGGATGTCGTTCCCGAAGTCCACGCCGTGCTCGACCAGATGACCGCATTTGCGAATCTCATCCGCGGCGGCGCGTGGAAGGGGCATACCGGTAAACGCATCCGAAATGTAGTCAACATCGGCATCGGCGGCTCTGATCTCGGACCTGTGATGGCCTACGAGGCATTGAAGTACTATTGCCAGCGCGACCTGACCTTCCGCTTCGTCTCGAATGTGGATGGCACGGACTTCGTCGAAGCGACGCGCGACCTAAGGGCCGAGGAAACCCTGTTTATCATCTCTTCCAAAACCTTCACCACGCTGGAGACGATGACCAATGCCCACACGGCGCGTGAGTGGGCGCTCAACGAGCTCAAGGATGAGAAGGCGGTTGCGCGGCACTTCGTCGCTGTTTCGACGAACACTGCCGAGGTGGAGAAGTTCGGCATCGATACCGCCAACATGTTCGGCTTCTGGGACTGGGTCGGTGGGCGCTACTCCATGGACTCGGCGATCGGCCTCTCGACCATGATTGCGGTTGGGCCTGAGCACTTTCGCGCCATGCTCTCCGGCTTTCATGCGATGGATGAGCACTTCCGCACCACGCCTTTCGAACGCAATCTTCCGGCGCTGATGGGATTACTCGCGGTTTGGTACAACGACTTTTTTGACGCCCAGACGGTAGCGGTTCTGCCGTATGAACAATACCTGAAGCGCTTCCCGGCCTACCTCCAGCAATTGACCATGGAGAGCAACGGAAAGCATGTGACGCTGCAAGGTAAGAAGGTCGCCTATCAGACCGGACCTATCTACTGGGGCGAGCCAGGCACAAACGGCCAGCACTCTTTCTATCAACTCATCCATCAGGGGACGAAGCTCATCCCGTGCGACTTCATCGGTTTTGTCCACGCCCTCAATCCGCTCGGCACTCACCACGATTTGTTGCTGGCCAATGTGTTCGCACAGGCCGAGGCGCTCGCGTTCGGCCGGACGCCCGAAGAAGTTCGGTCGGAAGGTACACCGAAATGGCTTGTGCCGCACCGTACGTTCGAGGGTAATCGGCCGTCAACCACCATCCTGGCCGAGCGGTTGACACCGGAGACACTGGGCAAATTGGTTGCGCTTTACGAGCACAGCGTTTTTACCCAGGGCACGATCTGGCAGATCGATTCGTTCGATCAGTGGGGCGTCGAACTCGGCAAGGTCCTGGCCGGGCGCATCGTTCCGGAACTCGTGAGCATAAATGCGCCACCATTTAAGCACGATAGCTCGACCAACGCGCTGATACGGCATTACCGCAGGGTCAAGGAGACCCTTGCCTAGGGTGGTCCGGCCCGTTCGGAACATATCTGGTCGTCTTTGAGAGGGAAGGAGCCGAGAAAATGCAAATTGGAATGATCGGTCTCGGGAGAATGGGCGCCAACATGGTCCGCCGTTTACAACACGGCGGTCATCAATGTGTTGTCTTCGACAAGAACCAGGATAACGTGACGAAGTCGGCGAAGGAGGGTGCGGCCGGAGCCACGTCGATCGAGGATTTCGTCGCGAAATTGGAGCCTCCACGCGCGGCTTGGTTAATGGTCCCCGCGGCGGCGGTCGATGACACGCTTCGAGGCCTCGGCGCCCTAATGCAGAAGGGCGACATCATCGTAGATGGAGGCAATTCTTATTACATCGACGACATCCGGCGTGCCAAGGAGCTTAAGCCGCGAGGTGTCCACTACCTTGATGTTGGAACTAGCGGCGGCGTGTGGGGTTTCGAGCGAGGTTTCTGCATGATGATTGGCGGTGAGGCTGAGCCCGTCGGCCACCTGGATCCGATCTTCAAGACGCTTGCGCCGGGACGCGGCGATATCGCACGCACGCCGGGTCGCGAAAATTCTTCCGGTACGGCAGAGGATGGCTACCTGTATTGCGGACCTTCTGGCGCCGGCCATTTCGTCAAGATGGTTCACAACGGCATCGAATACGGCATGATGGAGTCGTATGCCGAGGGCCTGAACATTCTGCGGCACGCCAACGTTGGCAAGCACGCCCAGAGCGTCGATGCCGAGACGACACCTCTGCGCAATCCGGAACATTATCAATACGACCTCAACCTGGCTGATGTCTCCGAAGTTTGGCGTCGCGGCAGTGTCATCGCCTCATGGTTGCTTGACCTGACCGCAGCCGCATTATTCGGGCAGCAGGATCTCTCCAAGTTTTCCGGGCGCGTGTCCGATTCCGGGGAAGGCCGCTGGACCATTACTGCTGCTATCGAGGAGGGAGCGCCCGCGCCGGTGTTGAGCGCGGCGCTCTATCAGCGGTTCGCGTCCAGAGGTGAGGATGCTTTCGCTGACAAATTACTTTCCGCGATGCGATTTGGGTTCGGCGGCCATGTCGAGAAGAAGCCATGAGGGCCGCCTCCAAGAAGGCCAATTCGGTCCTGGTGATCGATGTCGGTGGAACGCATGTCAAGGTACTCGCAACCGGGCAATCCGAGGAGCCCGAGATCCCTTCCGGATCCAGGATGACCGCCCGCAAAATGACGAAAGATGTAAAGCGTGTAACCAAGGATTGGGAATATGACCGCGTTTCGATCGGCTATCCAGGGCCGGTAATCCACGGACGCCCTCTCCACGAGCCCTACAACCTCGGCGGCGGCTGGGTTGGATTTAACTTCGACAAGGCATTCGGCTGTCCGGTTAAGGTCATCAATGACGCTGCCATGCAGGCGCTGGGAAGCTATCAAGGCGGCCGTATGCTCTTTCTTAGTCTCGGCACCGGGCTCGGGTCCGCAATGATCGTCGACGGAATCCTGGAGCCCATGGAATTGGCGCATCTTCCTTACAAGCATGGGAAGACTTATGAGGACTATGTTGGTGCTCGCGCACTGAAGCGATCGGGCAAAAAGAGCTGGCGCCGCCACGTGGCCGACATTGTGGAGCGGCTCAAGAGCGCTTTAAGCGCTGAATACGTGGTGCTGGGTGGAGGAAATGCGAAAGTCATCAAGAAGCTGCCTCCAGGCGCTCGCATGGGAGATAACCGAAACGCTTTTGTTGGCGGCTTTCGCCTGTGGGAGGAAAAGCCGATATGAATCAACCCTGTGGCTCTAGGGAAACCGCCGCGACGACGCTGAATGGAGATTGCCTATGACCGCCTCCCTTTCGGACGCGCTGGTGCTATTCGGAGTGACGGGCGATCTCGCCCACAAGATGATTTTCCCGGCGCTATATGCGATGGTGAAACACGGTACCCTCAAGGTCCCGGTAATCGGAGTCGCCCTCCCCAAGTGGAGTCTGGAGCGTCTGCACAAACGCGTGACGGACAGCATCGAGCGATCCGGCGGGATCGATAACCAGCGAGCTCTCCACCAGCTTCTGTCCCTGTTCAGGTACGTGAGCGGAGATTATGAGGACCCGCAGACGTTCGAGGCGATCAAAACTGCACTCGATAAGGCTCGGCGCCCGGCGCACTACCTCGCTATTCCGCCCTCGCTGTTCGAGACGGTAATCAAAGGACTCGGCGCCGCGAACCTGGCCGAGCACGCTCGCGTGATTGTCGAAAAGCCGTTCGGACGCGATCTGGCCTCCGCCAGGGAGCTCAACAAAGTCGCGCGGACGGTGTTTCCGGAAGACTCAGTCTTCCGAATCGACCATTTCCTCGGAAAGGAGGCGATCATGAATATCCTCTATTTCCGCTTCGCCAATTCGTTCCTGGAGCCTATCTGGAACCGCAACTACGTCGCCAGCGTCCAGTTAACTTTATCCGAGGATTTCGGTGTGAAGGGCCGCGGAGCGTTTTACGAAAGCGCCGGCTGCCTGCGCGACGTGATTGAAAACCACCTTTTCCAGATCGTCGCGCTACTCGCCATGGAGCCCCCTTCCGAGAGGGACTTTGGAGCCGTTCATAGAGAGAAAGCCAAGGTCCTTCGGGCCATGCGCCCGATCAAACGCGACGACCTGGTGCGCGGCCAGTACGCTGGATACCGCAAGGAGCCAGGCGTCGCGAAGAACTCCGACGTCGAAACCTTCTGCGCCATGCGCCTCTCCATTGACTCGTGGCGCTGGGAGGGAGTACCTTGGTACCTGCGCTCGGGCAAATATCTTGCCGAAACCGCGACCGAGGTCATGGTGGAGCTGAAGCCGCCGCCGCAGAGGCTTTTCGCCGACTCCGCGCCGACGACAGGCCGGGCCAACTACCTGCGTTTCCGGCTCTCCCCAAGCGCAGCCATCGCCTTGGCCGCTCGCGTCAAGCTGGCCGGGAAGGACTTCATCGGGGACCAGCGAGAGCTCTACCTGTCCGAAGAACAGCCGGGTGAGGAACCGCCGTACGAGCGGCTTCTGGGCGACGCAATGGCTGGCGACGGAGCGCTCTTCGCCCGTGAGGACGCAGTCGAGGCCGCCTGGGCGGTTGTCGAGCCAGTCCTTAAAACACACCACCGGGCTCGCCCCTACAAACGCGGCAGTTGGGGGCCGAAAGAGGCTGATGCGTTCATCGCTCCGGACGGCTACTGGCACAACCCCAGACCAAAGGAGGCATCCGAATGATGCGGCGCTCCAGCCAGAGAAGCGGCGCAGAAGCCGATTTCGAACGCATATGCAAATGCTAGCGATCCAAATTGCTTCCTTCGATCCGCATTCTTCGCAAGCGGTGAGGCTGGTCCAGTTCTCGATTTTCATTTACACCATCTGCGCTGCTGTTCTCCTGCTCGTTACAGGCCTCGTAAGTTATGCCGTGATTCGGTTCCGGGGACGGCCCGGCCAGCCCGATCCAACACCCGGCTACGGACGAGTCAAGCTGGAAATCGCCTGGACTCTCGGTCCGTTCATTCTTGTGATCGTCATTTTCGTTTTCACATTCCGAACCGCACAAGCCGTCGATCCTCCAGCACCCGCCAGTCCCGACCTGGTGATCGTTGCTCACCAGTGGTGGTGGGAAGTCCGCTATCCACGCGCAGGGTTCACGACGGCCAACGAAATTCACATTCCCATTGGAAAAGATCTCGCGTTCCGCATTGAATCCGCCGATGTCATTCACGATTTTTGGGTTCCGCAGTTGGCCAGGAAGATGGACGCGATTCCGGGGCATCCAAGCAATATCTGGATCGAAGCCAATCGAATCGGCACATACCTCGGGGCCTGTTCCGAGTTTTGCGGAGCGGAACACGGGTGGATGCGCTTTCGAGTAATCGTCGACTCCCAAGTCGATTACGACGCGTGGGAGAAGCAGCAGGCCCGGCTGGCGGCCGACCCTTCGCCAGGATTGCCTGCGGAGGGCTTCAGACTCTTCCACGAGGAGACTTGCGTGCGGTGTCACACCGTGGATGGCACGGAGGCGAAAGGAGATGTGGGGCCGGATCTCACGCACGTCGCGAGCAGACAGCGGATTGCCGCCGAGCTTCTTGCGAATACGCCGGAAAACATGACGCGCTGGATGACCGATCCCCAGGCAATCAAACCGGGTTGCCATATGCCGAACATGCAGTTCACCGGCGATCAGGTGAAAGCAGTAGTTGCGTATCTCGAGGAGTTGCGATGAGCGATATGACGCTGGGCCGTCTCCCAATGCCCCTCGGGGCGGAAACGGCGGACAAGCATCATTTGCTGAGTTGGCTGACGTCCGTCGACCATAAGCAGATCGGTGTGATGTATCTCGCCGCGACCTTAGGTTTCTTCGCAGTCGGTGGAATCGAGGCACTGCTGATGCGGATCCAACTCGCCTGGCCCGGGCTGAAGGTACTCTCGCCGGACGCTTACAACCAAATATTTACGATGCACGGTACGACCATGATTTTCCTGGTCGTCGTTCCCATGCTGCTGGGCTTTGCAACGTACCTCTCTCCCCTCATGATCGGCGCAAGCGATATGGCCTTTCCGCGGCTCAACGCCCTGAGCTTTTGGCTGCTGCTGTTCGGCGGATTTTTGCTGTATTTTAGCTTCTTCGCCGGCGGCGCGCCAAACGCTGGCTGGTTCAGCTACGCCCCGCTCAGCGAGAAGCCGTATTCGTCACAACCGGGCACCGATTATTGGGCGCTGGCGCTCTTGGCGATCGGAGTAGGCACCATAGCCGCCGGTCTCAATCTGATCGTCACCATCATCACATTGCGCACTCCTGGCCTTACCATTCGCAGGCTTCCGCTGTTTGTCTGGATGGTGCTGATCAATTCGTTCCTGATTCTGGTAGCGCTTCCTCCGCTGAACGCCTCGCTGGTAATGCTGCTCGTCGACCGGCAGCTCAGTGCGCACTTCTTTACGACCCTGGGCGGAGGTTCACCGATTCTCTGGCAGCATTATTTCTGGTCTTTTGGGCACCCGGAGGTGTACATCATGGTGCTGCCCGCGTTTGGCATGATCTCGGAAATCATTCCAGTCTTTTCACGCCAGCCTATATTTGGCTACGCATTTGTGGCGGTGTCAACCGCTGCGATTGCTTTCCTGAGCACCGCGGTATGGGCTCACCACATGTTCGCCGTGGGATTGGGACACAGTTGGGACTTGGCGTTCGGCGCATCCAGCATGCTCATTGCAGTGCCGACAGGAGTCAAGGTCTTCAATTGGACCGCCACCATGTGGGGCGGAGCGATTCGCTTCACAACCTCCATGAAGTTTGCCATCGCATTTCTGATTACTTTCACAATCGGCGGACTGACCGGAGTAGCTTTCGCGGCGTTTCCGGTAGACTGGCAGCTCACCGACACCTACTTTGTCGTGGCACACATGCATTATGTGTTGTTCGGCGGAACGGTGTTCGCGGTATTTGCCGGTGTGTATTATTGGTTTCCAAAAATGAGCGGGCGGATGCTCTCGGAACAGCTGGGACGGGTGCACTTCTGGCTCACATTTATAGGCTTCAACCTGACGTTCCTGATTCAACATGTACTGGGACTGGCCGGAATGCCGCGACGGGTCTACACCTATCCCAATTTCCTTTCTTGGGGAATCATGAACCTGATTTCCACGCTGGGAGCTTTTTTGCTAGGGATTTCGGTGCTCGTCTTCCTGGTAAATCTGTATGTCAGTCTGCGTGGCGGCAGCACTGCCGGCGACAACCCGTGGGAGGCGTGGACACTCGAGTGGGCCACTACATCCCCGCCACCTCTCCAAAACTTCGAACGAGTCCCACCTGTCCGGAGCGCCCGGCCCTTGTGGGATCTTGCTCATCCGGAGGAGGCCGATTGGAAATGCCATCCGCGGTAGCCGGGAAGAACCCGGCGGTTGAAAAAACGAAGCTCTGCATGATGCTCTTTCTGGCGTCCGAAGCTCTATTCTTCGTAATGCTGGTTCTGGCCTATGTTTACTTCCGCTCTGCCGTATCGAGTGGTCCCACGGCTCACAGCAGTCTCGATCCCGCAGTCACCGGAGTGTACACCGTTTTCCTGCTCGCCAGCAGCGGGACGGTTTGGCTGGCCGGAAGAGGGCTGAAGAAGCAGCGCAGGTACAGTTTTTTTGGTTGGCTCGCTGCGAGTGTGATGCTCGGAGCGGTATTCCTCGCGGGGCAGGGCCTGGAGTATGCTAAGTTGCTGCGTGAACAGGTGAGCATCAGCCGCAACCTGTTCGGTACAACGTTCTTTACATTGACCGGTATCCACGGGATCCACGTCTTGATTGGGTTGGTTCTGCTAACCATTCTTTTTGGCCTCGGCCTCTCTGGCAATAGCGGCAGAAAGCAATCGATTGCCTTCGAAAGCATTTCCCTCTACTGGCATTTTGTCGATGCGGTGTGGGTCGTGATTTTCAGCATCGTTTACTTGTGGAGCGCTGCATGAGGCTCGATGGGTTTCACGATATGGCGGGCGGATACGCCCTTAGCGCGCATATGGCTCAACACATGTTCGTGGCGCTGGTGCTGGCTCCGCTCCTGCTCCTGTGTGTCCCTTCGTCGGCGGCCCGGAAGGCGGCAACGGGATCGGTGGTTCGGCGTCTACTCGGGGTTTTGCGGCGCCGCCGTCTTACCTGGTTCATCGGAATCGGCGCGATGTGGTTTTGGCAACTGCCCACGATAGGCGAAGCGGCAATGCGGCGTCCGGCTCTGCATACGGTCGAGTCCGTTTGTTTCTTGCTCACGGGCGCGATCTTCTGGTGGCCCATCGCTTCGCCACTAACACGGGAACGGATGGAGCCCCTGCCGTGGGCAGTGTTGTACCTGTTCTCGGCATGCCTCGGCTGTACTGTCTTGGGAATCCTGATCGCCTTTGCTCAACCTGGGATGGGACATACACAGCCGGCCGACCAGCAGATCGCGGGATTGGTGATGTGGGTTGGTGGCTGTTTCGTTTACCTCTCCGCGATCATGGCCATGTTCGCCCGCTGGTACAACACGTCCGAGGAGACCGTCCCGGCGTTTGCGCCCGACCGGATAGGCATTAGAGAAGTTTCGAGTGTAGAGTGAATATGCCAGATGAACCCAACGCCACTGAGAACGTTCCCGCGTTCTTATCGACAACCGAAGAAGCGGTCGTCACCAAACCGGCAAATACAGGCGGAGACCTGCCGCCAGGCTGGTACAAACCCCAGCCGGAGAAGCTTCCGCAGCCTACATACTGGCCCGCGGTCTTCGCTTTTGCGGTAGTGTTATTCGCCTGGGGTTGGGTCACAAATATCTCTGTCTCGGCCGTCGGCTTGGTGTTGTTCGCGATCGCCGTTGCCGGCTGGATAGGAGATCTTCGTCATGAATCTTAAACCGGGCGGAGGCGGGTTCGCGCACACCAGGCGTGAACTGCTGGTGATCGTAAATTTCGGTTTTGCGGGCCTGTCGGCACTGCTGGTTGGGATCCCGGTGATCGGCTTCCTCTTTGCCCCGTTATTCGAGAAAACCGCCCGCGAATGGCGCTCCGTGGGGCCCATCGATAGGTTCCCGGCCGGCCAAACCGTGGAAGTGTCCTTCGAGGATGCGTCTCCGCAGCCATGGGCCGGCGTTTCGGCGGAGACCGGAGCCTGGCTCCAGCGCAGTAGCGCAACCGAGTTCGTGGCTTTCTCCCTGAATTGTTCGCATCTCGGCTGTCCGGTACGGTGGCGGGCGGATGCAAAGCTTTTCATGTGTCCGTGTCATGGAGGGATTTATTACAGCAACGGTTCCGTGGCGGCCGGTCCGCCTCCCAGAGGTTTGACACGGTACCCCGTCCGGATTCGAGACGGGAACGTTGAGATCTTGACATCCCCCATTCCTGTGACTTAGACCCGCCGGAGGGAAATCTGTTGTGAAGCTTCTGACATGCATATGGAACTGGATAGATGATCGAAGCGGAATCTCTCGTGCTCTTGGACCGCTATTGCGCCATCCGGTGCCGCCGGGGACTGGATGGAAATACGTGTTCGGCAGCGCCACCTTAATCGCATTTCTGATACAGGTCGTAACCGGAGTCGCCCTTGCGACCGTCTATGTGTCCTCGGCCGGCAGCGCTTATAAGAGCCTCGAGTTCATCAGTCACCAGGCGACTCTGGGCTGGCTGATCCGTGGCATGCACTATTTCGGCGCATCGGCCATGGTCATTCTCGTTGGAATACATATGTTCCGCGTATTTCTTACGGGATCCTACAAGTTTCCCCGGGAACTAAACTGGCTCAGCGGCGTCGTGCTCTTAGGCTGCGTCCTGATGATGGGCTTCACCGGTCAGCTCCTGCGATGGGATCAGGATGGAGTCTGGTCCACGGTCATTGCCGCGGAACAAGCCGGTCGTGTACCGGTGATAGGCCACTGGCTGGCACACCTGACCTTCGGTGGCGACACGGTTGGAGGCGCCACCCTCAGCCGCTTTTTTGCGATCCATGTTTTTGTGATTCCCGCGCTCATCTTTGGGTTCATCGGCCTTCATCTTTACCTGGTGATTCACAATGGCATCTCAGAACCTCCGAAGGCCGGTCATCCGGTTGACCCCCGAACCTATCGAGCCTGGTACAAAGAATTATTGAATCGCAGTGGAAGGCCGTTTTTTCCGGACGCCGGGTGGCGCGACGTGGTGTTCGGTTTCGCGGTGGTTGCAGCCGTCGTCGTGCTGGCGGCAATTTTTCATGCACCGGAACTCTCGCAGCCGCCAAATCCCGCCATTGTCCAAGCGCAGCCCCGGCCGGACTGGTATCTGCTCTGGTACTATGCAGTGCTCGCCCTGAGTCCGCACTACATGGAGAACTATCTCATGGTTCTGCTGCCGCTCGCGATTGGACTGCTCTTTCTGCTCCCTGTCGTCTTTAATCGTGGTGAGCGCAGCATCTCCCGTCGGCCCTGGTCAGTCGGTGTCGTGGTACTGGCGACCATGTCGGTCGTCACGCTGTGGGTACAAGGAAAACGAGCCACTTGGTCCCCCGACTTCGACGCACAGCCCTTAAAGGCTCAAACAATCGGTACTGCAAGCGGTCCCGTTTACGAAGGTGCACAGCTCTTTTTTCGGCAAGGATGCGAGAACTGTCACAGCATCGGAGGACAAGGAGGACATCGGGGGCCAGACTTAACGACCGTCGCCGATCGCCTCACCACCGAGCAAATGACAGTGCGCATTCTGAACGGTGGGACGAACATGCCCGCCTTCGGACCAATTCTCACGTCCGAGGGAATCAACCGCCTTTTGGCATTCTTGGGATCGCGAAGTATCAACACACATACATCGGCGAAGCGGGAAACCGCACGGAACTGAACGTATTCCCTTGAGATGCCTGAAGCCCTTGCTCGCTGATGCGGCTGTCAAGGTGTTCCCTCGATGGGAATCGTGAATTTGAAAACCGAGCCCCGTCCCGCTTCCGATTCCACCCAAATGCGTCCGCCATGGCGTTCCACTACCTTCCTGCAAAGTGCGAGCCCAATGCCCGTGCCGGGAATTTCCTTGCCGTGCAGACGCTTGAACATGCCAAATACGAACTCGGCGTACGCAGGATCAATGCCGACGCCGTTATCTCTCACCGAGAACAGCCAACCTTCTGCAGTTCTCAAAGCGGAAATATGAATTGCGGGTGCCGCGTCACCCTTGTATTTGATCGAATTGCCAATCAGGTTCTGGAAAAGGTGCATCAGCATCGCCTCATTGGCCACCGCGGTTGGCAACGGATCGGAAGTGACCGCAGCCCCGCTCTGTTGAATGACCGTTTGGAGGGATAACAGCGCCTGCGATAGCACGCGGTTGCAATCAACCGGTGATAAGCGATGACTGTCCCGTTCGGTAGCTTCCAAATAGTTGAGTAAACCTTGTTGGAGAGCCTCAATTCTCAAAGCGCCCTCGACGGAATAAGCGACATATTTGTCTGCGTGTTCGCCCAGCTTTCCCGTGTACTCCTCAGCCAGTAGCTGAGAGAAGTTCACCACCATGCGCAGAGGCTCCTGGAGGTCGTGCGCGAGGGCATAAGCAAATTCCTGAAGTTCGGCATTAGTCGTCTGGAGCGCGCGCTCCGCCCGCTTGCTTTCAGTGATATCGCTCACCAGGGCGCGCCACACGGAGGCCCCATCGGCGCCATGTGCGGTGGTGGCATCCACCCGCACCCAGAATGATGCGGCATCCTTTTTTAGGACCCGCAAGGCCCACGACTGTGGGGCGCCCGTTTCCAAGAGCGCTTTGCGGTGCCGGTAATGGATGTCCTGGTCTTCGGGGAGGATAAAGCGCGATAGGGGTTGCTTGACCAAAACGCTTCTTGCCACGCCAAACAACTTGGCGGCTGTTAAATTTGCCTCCAGAATCAACCCTTGTTCGCTAAGCGTGAAATAGCCCACAGGCGCCAGATCGTACAGGTCGAAATACCGCTCCCGCGAGGCTTCCAGTTCTTGTTGGGTGCGGCGCAACTCCTCGTTCTGCATCTCCAATTCGATCTGATGAACCCGCAGTTCATGGAGGGCGCGCCGCGCTGCCTCGGGTGATAAGACCTCTACGTTTTCCGGCATCCCTCCGGCTGCTTCAGCGGCTAATGCCTCCGCCCGCCGGCGCAGGGCCTGCGCTGAGTCTTCTTCGGGCGAGGCTGCCGAATCCACCGGAGGGTTGATTGCCGGCTTTGTACGGGCATCTTGCGGACCCATGACTCTGATCGTACCCTCCAATCTATCGTAGCAGCGGCATACACTCCTCTGGCGCCATCGACGGCCAACGCTTCTTCCCGGTCCTCCGCCATCAAGTCATTAAGGTTCATCGCGTCGGCTTCGCTCCAGCCGTATGTCTTTTCGGGGCGCGGACTTCAGACCAGGATACGCCCCCAAGTCTGCACCGTGATGGCATCGTGCGATCCGCTCACGGTGGCAAAACTCGACTCTTGAAGCTTCGTCGCCATTCTTGCAGCCGACGTTAGGAGGAGGGCAGCAGTCCAAAGACACTCAGTTACTTCGCGCCAACCAGGGCGCGGCGGATCGCATCGCGAAACTCGTGGACCTGATACGGTTTACTCAGGAATGCCTCTGGGCGTTCTGGATGATCGCCGGCCATTACATGGGCCTTGTCGTAGCCGCTCGTCAGGACGACCGGGAGGCCGGGAGCCAACTTGCGCAGAGCAGTCAATGTTTCCCAGCCGTCCATGCGCGGCATGGTCAAATCGCAAATCACGCAGCGGACTTCGTCCTTGTGCTGTCGGAACACTTCCACTGCCTCGACGCCATCCTCTGCTAAAAGCACCGTAAAGCCAAGGCTCGTGAGTACGCCTTCGCCAACTTTGCGCACCATCAGCTCGTCTTCAACCAGCAGCACCGTGCCGCCCCAAGCGATCTCAGGCGATATCGGCTCTCCGTCCGGACGGCTGACGACTTCTTCCTTCGACACCGGCAGGAAGACCCGGAAGGTGCTCCCCCGGCCCAGTTTCGTCTCCACCGTGACGGCCCCTCGGTGCGCTCGCACAATTCCAAGAACCACAGGCAGGCCTAGGCCCCTTCCACCAAACTTGCTGGAAAAAAACGGGTCGAAGATCTTTTCGATGTCCTTTTTCGCGATCCCGCTACCCCGATCCACCACTTCGAGGCAAGCATAGGCATTATCGCGTGGCCACCAGTCAACGGGGAAGCGACCCTGTGCGGGAATTTCGGTCGAGGAAACCGCCTTGACGGTAAGGTGAACAGCGCTCTTGCGGTCACCGCCCGCTTCCCAGGCATTGGTTACCAGGTTGGTCAGGATCTGTTGTATTTCGTTCGCGTTCGCGCTGATTCCTGGGCCGTGGGAGAGCAAATCAGTATCGAGAACCCTGTCTTTTGGCATGGCGGCCTTGAGCAGGCGGAGGCTCCGACGGCAGATCGCAGAAAGATCCAGCGGTTCATACCTGGCTTGCGATTGCCCGAGGTAGGTCAGCATCAATTTGCTCACCTCCGCCGCCTCGCGAGCCGCATGCAAGGCGTCGGTCAATCTTTCGTCGGGTTCCGCATCCAACGGCACTTCGCCGATGAATAGTTCCAGGTTCCCCATCACCGCCGCGAGATGGTTGTTGAAGTGGTGGGCGATGGCCCCAGCCATGCGCCCCAGTCCTTCAGCCTTCTGCAGTTGCCGGTTTTGGGCCTCGACGTTCGCCGTCTTCTCTGCCTCCAACTTGCGCTCCGTGATATCGCTGACGACGGCGCGGCACACGAAAGCCCCGTCGGCGCCGGGCGTCGCGGTTGCCTCCATCTGCACCCAGAAAGGCCCGGTATCTTTTCTTAATAACCGGAACTCCCACCCCTGAGGCGCGCCCGTCTCCAGGAGCGCCTTGCGGTGCAGGTAATAAGTGTCCTGGTCCTGGGGGAGGATAAAGCTCGACAAAGGCTGCTTTACTAGAGCGCCTCTTGCCATGCCAAGCAGTTTGGCGGCAGTTAGATTGGCCTCCAAAATCAAGCCTTTTTCGTTGAGCGTGAAATAGCCCACAGGCGCCAGATCGTACAGGTCGAAATACCGCTCCCGCGAGGCTTCCAGTTCCTCCTGCGTCCGGCGCAACTCCTCGTTCTGCATCTCCAGCTCGATCTGATGCACCCGCAGTTCGTGGAGGGCGCGCAGCGCCACCTCAAGCGGCGGCGCCTCCAGGTCTTCCGGCCTCTCGCCGGCTCTTTCACCGGCTAGCGCTTCCGCCCGCTTGCGCAGAGCCTGCCCTGAGTCGGTTTCGGGCGAGCCTGTCGAATCCGTGGAGCGTTCCACAATCGGATTTGAAACGCCCTCTTCCGGAGTCATGGCTCTGATTGTACCTTTCTCTCCGTGGTGGCAATGGCATACACGCCCCCGGAGTCGTTCACCAGCGCTGTGGCGGTAAGCCAGACCTCCACGATCCGGCCATCTTTGGCAATCCGTTGCATGCGGTACGGCTCCATCGCTTCAGCCATGCTCAACTTCCGGAACACGGCTAACGTTTCCTCCCGCCGTCTCTCCGGGACCAAGTCGCGAATATTCATCGCCAATGCCTCGGCTTCGCTCCAGCCGTACATCCTCTCCGCCCCCGGATTCCAGGCAAGGATGCGACCCTCCAAGTCCTGCACCGCGATGGCATCGTGCGCGTCGCGCACAACCACCGCCAGGCGGCGCAGATCCTCGGATTCCAGGAGCGCCGCCTGCGCCTTTTTGATCTCGGTAATCTCGGTGAAGGTGATCACCGCCCCTTCGATCACATTTTCCAGGGTGCGATAGGGACGGATGCGCAGCAGGTACCACGTACCCGTCTGGGTCTGAACTTCAACTTCCTTGGGCACCAGGCTGTCCAGCACATCCCGCACGTCCGCCGCCAGCCGGTCATAGCCCACCAGGTTGGAAACAATATGGCTCACCGGCCGCCCTACGTCGGTCAGGATCAGATTGATCACCTGAGTCACCGTGGGGGTGAAGCGCTGGATGCGCAGTTGATGGTCCACAAAAATCGTGCCGATCCCCGTGCCGGCCAGCAGGTTGTTCATATCGTTGTTCGAGCGCGACAGATCGGCCACCTTGTTCTGCAATTCGGTGTTGACCGTGCCCAACTCCTCGTTGACCGACTGCAATTCTTCCTTGGAGGTCTCCAGTTCCTCGTTGGTAGATTGCAACTCTTCGTTCACGGACTGCATTTCCTCGTTGGCGGATTTGAGCTCCTCGTTGGAAGTTGCCAATTCCTCGTTGGTGGTCTGGAGATATTCCTCCTTGGCCCGTAATTCCTGCTTCAGCGTCGCGACGCGCGCATCCACGTCCCCGATGATCTCGCCAGCTTCCCTGCCTGCATCCAAGACGGCGGCCGTTTCAGAGAGTGGCGGGCCGGGCGCTGGTGCATCCTCAAAAACGACCAGGAATAGCTTGGCCGAGATGTCTGAATCCGGGCCCGCGGGCACTGGCTGGACCGTCAGATTGACGATCGTGAAATCGCCGTTGGTTTTGATCCGCAGGCCCGGGTGGCGCACGGGCGCTTTGAGCGCCACCGCTTTGTGCAGGGCGGTGGTCAAGTCCGGCCGCAAACCTTCACGGGCCATCTTCAGGATGTTCATTCCAGCCTCACCCGGAGCCGGTTCCAGGTACTTGCCGGTACGGCCGTGGAGGTAGAAGATGTCGCCGCGTTCGTTAACCACCGCGCCAGGCGGGGCGTACTGTTGCAGCAGCGCCCGCTCGGTCAACTCGCGCACCGGAACCTTGCTTTCTCCGGGCGCCTTCTCGGGGGACCGTGCGACGGGCCCATCTCCCGGCAGCCTCGGGAGAAGCCCCGTGCGGTGCGCGCCGGCGACCTCCTCCCTGCGTTGATATAACTTCGACTTGCGATCCAATGTGGCAAAAAGGTCCACGAACTCGCCTACGGTTTCCGACGTGCCCAGGAAAAGCATGCCATCCGGGTTCAACGCATAGTGGAACAGCGGAAAAAGCTTCTTCTGCAGTCCCCCTCCCATATAGATCAACAAATTGCGGCAACTGATCAGGTCGAGTTTGGAGAACGGCGGGTCTTTGATGACGTCCTGCTCGGAGAAGATCACCCTGTCGCGGATGCTTTTTTGGATGCGATAGGCGCTGCCGTCCGGCTCCTGGGAGAAAAAGCGCGCCAGCCGTTCGGGGGAGATGTCGCCGGCAATACTGGCCGGGTAGACGCCGGCACGTGCGCAGTCGATGGCTCGACGGTCAATGTCGGTGGCAAACACTTGCAGCTTGAAACTCTGCTTCAACTCCTCCATGCGCTCCTGAAGCAGGATGGCCAGGGAATAGGCTTCCTCGCCGGTGGAACAACCGGGCACCCAGACCCGAATCAACGTGCCCGCAGATTTGCCGGCAAAAAGCCGCGGAAGGGCATGTTCCTGGAGCGCACCGAAGGACTCCGGGTCGCGGAAGAAGTTGGTGACGCCGATCAAGAGGTCGCGAAAAAGGGCCTCCACATCGGCTGGATTCTGCTGCAAATAGCGGACATACTCTTCCAGCCGCTCGATTTGGTGCACCGCCATGCGCCGCTCCACGCGCCGGACGACGGTGCTCTGCTTGTATTGAGAAAAATCGTGACCGGTTTGAGCGCGCAAAAGCAGGAAGATCTTTTTCAGCGCGTCTTCGGACTTGGGGGCCGCAGGAGAGACCGGAAGCGATGTTTTTCCGAATGCGTGCGCGACGTAAGCGATGAGTTGGGCCGGCATCTCAGCCGCCGGCAGCACATAGTCCACCAGGCCGGTGGCAATAGCGCTGCTCGGC
>Ga0302325_10009473_pt1 | contig 21242 bp, 16 predicted proteins | sample Palsa_T0_2_FD_201948 | JGI IMG/M metagenome (GOLD analysis project Ga0302325, IMG submission 201948) | Peat permafrost microbial communities from Stordalen Mire near Abisko, Sweden - Palsa_T0_2 | ecosystem: Environmental > Terrestrial > Soil > Palsa > Peat permafrost | place: Sweden: Abisko...
CTGCGCGGCCCGCAGTTCGACCTTGAGATCGGCAGCATGGCGGTCAACTTCACCGGTCGGCCGCGAGTTGCGACCGCAGTCAACGGACAGGTTCCCGCGCCACTCTTGCGCTGGCGCGAAGGCGATCTCGTGCGCGTGCGCGTGCGCAATCACTTGCGCGCGCGCACTTCAATCCATTGGCACGGCCTGCTGCTGCCGGCCAGCATGGACGGGGTGCCCGGACTCAGTTTCGACGGCATCGACGCAGGGGCGACTTTCAACTATGAATTTCGCGCGCAGCAGTCGGGCACCTACTGGTATCACAGCCATTCGCGTTTTCAGGAACAGACCGGCCTCTACGGTGCGATCGTCATCGAGCCCGCCGGCGGCGAGCGACACGAGGTCGTGCGCGACTATGTGGTGCTGCTGTCGGACTGGACGGATGAGGATCCGGAACACATCTATGCAACGCTCAAGCGCGACAGCGAGTATTTCAATTTCGGCCAGCGCACGGTGGGAGATTTGTTCTCCGATGCGCGCGCGCTCGGCTGGCGCGCGGCTCTCGCGCAACGGCGCATCTGGGGACAGATGCGCATGGATCCCACGGATCTGGCAGATGTCTCGGGTCACGCCTATACGTATCTGATGAACGGCAGCACGCCCGCGGGCAACTGGACCGGAGAGTTTCAGCGCGGCGAGCGTATCAAACTGCGCTTCATCAACGGCTCCTCGATGAGCTTCTTTGATGTCCGCATTCCGGGGCTGGCACTCACGGTGGTGGCCGCCGACGGACAGGATGTCGCTCCCGTGAGCGTCGAGGAGTTTCGCATTGGTGCGGGCGAGGTGTACGACGTGCTGGTCGAGCCTGCCGAGGAAGTGCCCTACACGATCTTTGCGCAGTCGATGGATGGCTCGGGCTACGCGCGCGGCACGCTTGCGCCGCGCGCCGGCATGCGTGCGCCAGTGCCGCCGCTTGATCCACGGCCGCAGCTGTCCATGGCTGACATGGGCATGAGCGTTGACATGGCCGGCATGCCGCAGATGGCGCGTGCTGCGCAACCGCCGCATGAGAGGAATGCCGGCGTTGACATGCGCGTGAGTGCGCCCGATGACAGTCTCGCTGATCCGGGCGTGGGCCTGCGCGGCAACGGACGGCGCGTGTTGACCTATGCCGATCTGCACACCCTCGGCGGAGCGCTCGATGCGCGCGCGCCGCAGCGTGAGATCGAGCTGCATCTCACGGGCCACATGCAGCGCTACATCTGGTCGTTCGATGGGCGCAAATTCTCCGAGGCGCCGCCAATTGAATTCAAGCACGGCGAGCGGCTGCGGCTCGTCCTGGTGAACGACAGCATGATGACGCATCCGATTCATCTGCACGGCATGTGGAGCGAAATCGAGTCCGCCGCGGGCGAATTTCAGGTGCGCAAACACACCGTCGTCGTGCGTCCCGCGCAGATACTGCGCTACTGCGTGAGTGCCATGGCGCCCGGTCGCTGGGCATTTCACTGTCACCTTCTCTATCACATGGAAGCGGGAATGTTTCGCGAGGTGACGGTCGTTTCTGCCGACGCGGTCGCTCGCGCGGCGCGCTCGTGAGACTTGCCGCGCGCATCACTCTCAGCGTGCCTGTGGCGCTCGCGCTCGTGGGCACTGCCGCCGCCGCGAGCACCATGGCGCAAAGCATGGAAATGAATGACGCATCGCAGCTGGGCATGCTGTGGCTCGATCAGCTCGAATGGCGCGGCTTTGATGAGCCGAACGGCGCGGCCTGGCAGGGCGAGGGCTGGTACGGCGGAGATTACGACAAGGCCTGGGTCCGCACCGAAGGCGAGTCGTACTCGGGCAGGGGTGAGGATGCGCGCGCGGAGCTTTTCTGGGACCACGCGGTCGCGCGCTGGTGGAATCTGCAAGTCGGCGGCCGGCAGGATTTCGGCACCGGCCCTGCGCGCACTTGGGCGGCGCTCGGCGTGCGCGGCATCGCTCCGCAGGGCGTCGATGTGGAAGCCACCGTCTACGCAGGCGACGCCGGGCGCACGACCGCGCGCCTCAAATTGGAATATGAATTGCTGTTCACGCAGCGCTTGGTGCTGCAGCCGGAATTGGAAATGAATCTCTATGGCCGCGCCGATCCGGCGCGCGACATCGGCGCGGGAGTTGCCGACCTTGAGGTCGGACTGCGTTTACGCTACGAGCTGCGCCGCGAGTTTGCCCCTTACGCGGGACTCGTGTGGGTGCGGCATTACGGCGCGGCTGGAAATTCGCTGGGCGCGGCCGGCGCCGATCAGAATGAGCTCAGCCTCGCGGTCGGCTTGCGGTTGTGGTTGTAGGGGCAGCGTAGAATTTGATTGTCGTATTGCGCCGCACGAATGCGCGCACGCACATGACCGCCGGATGCTCGGCGTAGTTGCGCCGGGGCGCGGATCTTCGATTGCGGATCAGGCCGAGCGCGGCTGGCAGAAGAAAACCTGCGCGGGGAGGATATTCAACGGCTCGAAGCGCCGCTCCACGAGGCGGAAGATCCGCTGCAGGTCCGGAAGCACACGGGTGGTGAACTGATACACGAGAAAGCTGCCGCGCGGATCGAGCACCGAATGCGTCGTATTGAGGATGCCGCGGCGCAGTTCCGGCTGCATCGATCCCAGGGGCACACCGGAGATGACGTAGTCGGCCTTGACGTGACCCAGATCGCGCAGCACCTTGTCCGTGTTCTCGGCGGATTCGTGCACCACCTGCAGGCGCGGATCGGCGATCGAACTCTTCAGAAAGCGCACGAAGTCGGTATTGGTCTCGATCGCGATCAAGCTCGCATCGGGACGCATCCGCCGCAGCACCTCGGCGGTAAACGTGCCCACCCCCGGTCCGTATTCGACGATGACCCGGGCATTGGCCCAGTCGACCGCCTGCAGGACCTCGTCAATCAGAAAGCGTGAGCTCGGGATGAGCGACCCCAGCATCCGGGGGTGTTTCAGGAAGTTTCGCGCGAAGAGCAACAGTTCGCCGCGATGGGTAGGGGCGCTTTGAGACACGTCTCGCCTCTTATATTCGGGTCCGGATGAGCGACTGTACCAGCACTGGGGGCTTTGTGCGGTCCCGTTGCGGAAAGAGGCCGTTAGCTCACGGTGCAGGTTTCGCTGGCAGCCCGGTTTGGTTAGAATAGGCGGCCCCCTAGAGGGGGTATTGGAGAGAGTCCCCCGGATTGGGGGGACTGGCGGGGATGCTCGGGCAGCCACGCGATGTGCGCGGGGCGGTGCGGGCTGGGTGCCTCCAAGTGGTCGAGCGGAAAGCCCCCCGTGGGGCTTTTATTTTTTGTGCGCGGCTTTTTGGCCCAGGACGGCGGGATGACCGGGACCTTGCGCGAGCGGCTCATTGCCCTCATTGAGCCTGTCGTGGCCGATCTTGGCTGCGAGCTCGTGGACCTCGACTTGAATCCGGGTTTGGTGCGAATTTTCGTGGACCGCGCGGCCGGTGTACGGATCGAGGATTGCGAGCGGGTGAGTCGAGAAGTATCGGCGCTCCTTGATGTCGAGGATCCGATCCCGACGGCCTATAGGCTCGAGGTGTCCTCGCCGGGATTCGATCGGGTGCTGCGCACGAGCGCGCACTTCGAGCGTTTCGTGGGAGCGCGGGTGTGGATTGAGCTGACGGTGCCGCGCGCGGGCGGGCGCCGTCGCTATACGGGGCGACTGGCCGCGGTCGAGGATGAAGGTATCACGCTGGAAGTCGACGATGAGACCGTCAGCGTGCAGTTTGGTGAAATCGGCAAGGCAAAGCTTGCCCCGCAGCCCTGATGGGCGTGCGTTGGAGGTAATCGGTTGTGAACAAGGAAATTTTGATGGTGGTCGATGCCGTCTCGAACGAGAAGGGCGTCGATAAAGAAATCATCTTTGAGGCGCTCGAAGCAGCGCTCGCCTCGGCTACGCGCAAGAGGTACGGCGAGGAGTTCGATGCGCGCGTGGCGATTGACCGCAAGACGGGCGATTACGACACCTTCCGCCGCTGGAAGGTATTCGCCGACGACTCCACGGAACTCGAAGTCCCGGAGCGCGAGCTGCGGCTCGAGGACGGCCGCGACATCGATCCCGCGGTCGAACCGGGCGGATACGTCGAGCAGCCGATGGAGTCGGTCGCCTTTGGCCGCATCGCCGCGCAGCAGGCGAAGCAGGTCATCGTGCAGAAGGTGCGCGAGGCCGAGCGCGCGCAGGTGGTTGAACAGTACCGCGACCGCGTGGGGCAGCTCGTGAGCGGCGTCGTCAAACGCGTCGATCGCAATGGCATCTATGTTGACCTCGGAAGCAACGCGGAAGGCTTCGTGCCGCGCACGGACATGATTCCGCGCGAACAGGCAAAGCCGCAGGATCGCGTCAAGGCTTACCTCAAGGACGTGCGCTCCGAGCCGCGCGGTCCGCAGCTGTTTCTTACGCGCACGGCGCCTGAATTTCTGGTCGAGCTCTTCAAGCTCGAGGTGCCCGAGGTGGGCCAGGGCCTGATCCAGATCCTGGGCGCGGCGCGCGACCCGGGCGTGCGCGCCAAGATTGCCGTGCGCAGCAACGATCCGCGCATCGATCCGGTGGGAGCCTGCGTCGGCATGCGCGGCTCGCGCGTGCAGGCGGTGTCGAATGAGATCGCCGGCGAGCGCGTCGACATCATTCCGTACGACGCGAATGCGGCGCAGTTCGTCATCAATGCAATGTCGCCTGCGGAGGTGCTCTCGATCGTGGTGGACGAGGAGTCGCACAGCATGGACATCGCGGTCGCCGAGGAGAAGCTCTCCCAGGCCATTGGCCGCGGCGGGCAGAACATCCGCCTGGCAAGCCAGCTCTCCGGCTGGGATCTCAACATCATGACCGAGTCGGACGCGGAGGCGAAGAGCGAGAGCGAGGCGCGCGGCCTCGTCGAGCTCTTCATGAAGCAGCTCGACGTCGATGAGGACGTGGCGACGATCCTTGCGCAGGAGGGCTTCTCCACCATCGAAGAGGTGGCCTATGTCCCCCAGGCCGAGCTCATCGCCATCCAGGAGTTCGACGCCAACATCGTGAAGGAGCTGCGCAATCGCGCGCGCGATGTGCTCTTGACGCAGGCGATCGCGAGCGAAGAGAGCCTCGATCAGTCGATGCCGGCTGACGATCTATTGCTGCTCGAGGGCATGAGCCCGGATCTGGCGCTGGCTCTTGCGCGCCGCGGGGTGCGCACGCGCGAGGATCTCGCGGACCAGTCGGTGGACGATCTGGCGGATATCGACGGGCTGGCAGCCGAAGAAGCCGGCAAACTTATCATGACAGCACGCGCACCCTGGTTCGAAGCGAGCCATTGACCGTGCTGAGGGTTTGAGTTCATGGCCGAAGTAACAGTTTCGCAATTTGCCGAAGTGCTGAAGGTGCCCGTGGACCGGCTGCTGGTGCAGCTCGATCAGGCGGGCATCAAGGTCGGCGGCCCGGACGATCGCATCAGCGACGATGCGAAGCTTGAGCTCCTCACGCATCTGCGCCGCAGCCATGGCAGCGAGGAGGACGGCGGCGCGCCGCGCAAGATCACCCTGAAGAGAAAGACGCAGAGCGAGTTGAAGCTTGCAAGCGTGCAGGGACGTGCGCGCACCGTCAATGTCGAAGTGCGCCGCAAGCGCACCTACATCAAGCGCGACGTGCTCGAAGAGCAGGCGCGCCATCAGCAGGAAGAGATCGACGTAAAGCGCCGCGAGGCGCTCGAAGCCGAACAGCGCGAAAACGATCGCCTCGAGAACGAGCGCCGCGAGCGCGAACGCCTCGACATGGAGAACCGCCGCCGCGCCGAAGAGGAGCTGACGCGCAAGAAGTCACAGGACGAGGCGCGCCGGCTCGCCGAAGTGCGCACCCGCGAAGAGGCCGAACGGCGCGAACGCGAGCAGCGCCGCGCGCCGCCCGAGCCGGCGCGGCCGCGCGTGGTCGAAGCGGTGGTCGCCGAAGAGGTCGACGACAAGCAAACGCGCTATGGGCGTCAGGAGCTGCACGTCGCCGGCGACGTCAGCTCGCGCTACAAGAAGAAGCGTCGCTTGAAGGCGCGCACGGTGGGAGTCGGTACCGATGCCCCGCATGGATTTGAGATGCCGACCGCCCCGGTGCGCCGGGAAGTGGCGATCGGGGAGACGATCACCGTCGCCGAGCTTGCGCAGAAGATGGCGGTGAAGGCGACCGAAGTCATCAAGGTGCTGATGAACCTCGGGGTGATGGCCACCATCAATCAGCCGATCGAGCCGGAGACGGCGGTGCTCGTCGCCGAGGAGATGGGCCACACCGCCAAGGTCATGCGCGAGAACCAGATCGAGCACGAACTGCAGGGCGTGCCGAGCGCGGCGGGCGAGGAGGAGCCGCGGCCGCCGGTCGTCACCGTGATGGGCCACGTCGATCACGGCAAGACCTCGCTCCTGGATTTCATCCGCACGACGAAGGTTGCCGCGGGCGAGGCGGGCGGCATCACCCAGCACATCGGCGCCTATCATGTGGAGACTCCCAAGGGCGTCATCACCTTTCTCGATACTCCGGGGCATGCGGCCTTCACCGCCATGCGCGCCCGCGGCGCCAAGGCGACGGACGTCGTGGTGCTGGTGGTGGCGGCGGACGACGGGGTGATGCCGCAGACCATCGAGGCCATCCAGCACGCGCGCGCCGCGGGCGTGCCGATCGTCGTCGCCGTCAACAAGATCGACAAGAGCGATGCGGATCCGGATCGCGTGCGCACGGAGCTTGCCAAGCACGAGGTCATCCCGGAGGAGTGGGGCGGGCAGAACATTTTCGTCAAGGTTTCGGCGCGCACCGGCGAGGGCATCGATCAGCTGCTCGAGGCGATCCTGCTGCAGGCCGAGGTGCTGGAGCTGCAGGCGCCGCGCGCCGGGCTTGCATCCGGCGTCGTCATCGAATCGAGCATGGAGAAAGGGCGCGGGGCGGTCGTGACCGTGCTCGTGAAGCGCGGCACGCTGCGCATGGGCGACGTCATCCTCGCCGGCTCCGAGCAGGGACGGGTGCGCGCGATGTTTGATGAGAACGGCCAGCCGCTGCAGGAGGCCCTGCCGTCGATGCCGGTCGTGGTGCTCGGGCTCTCCGGAGCGCCGAACGCCGGGGACGACCTCCTCGTCGTGGAAAACGAGCGCAAGGCGCGCGAGGTCGCGGTCTATCGGCAGAGCAAGTTCCGCGACGTGAAGCTCGCGCGCCAGACGACCCGCAGCGAGGATGTGTTCTCGCAGATCGACGGCGACAAGACCAGCCTCATCTCCATCGTGCTCAAGGCCGACGTGCAGGGAAGCGCCGAGGCGCTGCGCGATGCGCTCACGAACCTCTCGATCGATGAGATCCAGGTGAAGGTGATCGCAAGCGGCGTCGGCGGCATCACCGTCTCGGACGTGCAGCTCGCATCCGCCTCCAAGGCGCGCATCATCGGCTTCAACGTGCGCGCCGATGCCGGCGCGCGCGAGGCGTTGAAGGAGACGGGCGTCGAGCTGCGCTACTACAGCATCATCTACGAGGCCATCGATGATGTGAAACAGATGATGAGCGGCATGCTGCAGCCGGAGATCAAGGAGACGATCCTCGGCATTGCGCAGGTGCGCGACGTGTTCCGCTCGAGCAAGTTCGGCGTCGTTGCCGGCTGTCTCGTGACCGAGGGCACGGTCAGGCGCAACAACCCGATCCGCGTGCTGCGCGACAACGTCGTCATCTTTGAAGGCGCGCTCGAGTCGCTGCGCCGCTTCAAGGATGACGTCAACGAAGTGCGCGCCGGCACCGAGTGCGGCATCGGCGTCAAGAACTATCAGGACGTGCGCGTGGGCGATCAGATCGAGTGCTTTGCGCGCGTCGAGGTCGCTCGAACGCTGCAGTAGTGTGTGCTATGCCGCGGGATCATTCTTTCGACGCTCCGCGCCCGCGCAACCGCAAGATCGAGGCCGAATTGCAGCGCGCGCTCGCGGATATCATCGCGCGCGAACTGAAGGATCCGCGCGTCGGCAATGTCACGATCTCGGCGGTTGACCTCGCGCCCGACAAGCGCATGGCGCGGGTATTTTTCACCCCGTTTGCCTCGGCCCACCCCGTCGAGGAGGTGCGCGCGGGCCTGACGCGCGCGGCCGGTTTCCTGCGCGGGGCGGTGAGCCGGCGCCTGGGTCTGCGCTATGCGCCGCGCCTGCAGTTCGTGTTCGACGACGCCTTCGACAAGGCGGCCGAACTCACGGGTCTCATCAATCAGGCGGTGGCCCGCGATCGCGGTGACGGCGAGTCCTGAAAGGGGCCCCGTGCGCACGGGCATCCTCCTCCTCGACAAGCCGCTGGGACTGTCCTCGAACGCCGCGCTGCAGCGGGTGCGGCGCCTCCTGGGCGCCGCCAAGGCCGGGCACGTCGGAAGCCTTGATCCGCTCGCAACCGGCATGCTGCCGATCTGCCTGGAAGAGGCGACCAAGATCGCCGGCGACATCCTCGCGGGGCGCAAGTGCTATCGCTTCAGCATCGGCTTGGGAACGCGCACCGCCACCGGCGATGCCGAGGGCGCAGTCATCGAAAGCCTGCCGGTGCCATCCTTTGAGGTCGCGGACATCCGCCGCGTGCTCGAGGCGTTTCTCGGGCGCCAGGCGCAGGTGCCGCCCATGTACTCCGCGTTGAAGCGCGACGGTGAGCCGCTTTACCGCCTGGCGCGCGCCGGGCAGGTGGTGGAGCGCGCGGCGCGCGCCATCGAGATCAGCTCTTTCGAGTTCCTGTCCTTTGACGGCGCCGTCCTCGAGCTTGAGGTGGTGTGCTCGAAGGGCACTTATGTGCGCACTCTGGCGGAGGATGTCGCAGGGGCTTTGGGCACCTGCGGCTATGTGACCCGTCTGCACCGCGCCTACGTCGAGCCATTCATGTCCGAGTCCATGCACACCCTGGAGTCCATCGCACTGGCGCGCGCATGCGGAGACTATCCGGCGCTCCTGGCGGCGGATCTTGCCGTCGGTCACCTGCCGGCGGTGCATCTGGATGCAGGGCGCGCGCAGCGCCTGCGTCAGGGCCAGGCGGTCGCTACCGACGCGGTAGCGGCCGCTCGTGTGCGCCTCTACGACGAGTCCGGACGGTTTTTTGGCATGGGCGAGGCCGATGGCGAGGGCCAAGTGCGTCCGCGGCGGCTGTTTGTCTTGTAGCCGGACCACCACCACAGGTAGAATTCCGCGGTTGCAATGGCCCTAAAGATCAAGTCCCGGGATTAGTTAATGACGTTAACGAGTGAGAAGAAGGATGGGATCCTCGAGCAGTTCCGCCGCGGTCCGCGCGATACCGGATCGCCCGAAGTTCAAGTTGCGCTGCTCTCCGAGCGCATCAATGGTTTGAGCGATCATTTCACGGCGCACAAGGCCGATCATTCTTCGCGCCGCGGCCTGGTGAAGCTCGTGAACCAACGCCGCAAACACCTCGACTATCTGAAAGCCACGCACCCTCAGAAGTACCAGGAGCTCGTCGAGCGCCTGGGGCTTCGCCGCTGATCCACATCCGGGCCGCGCAGCCTTTGACGGCGCGTTCCCGTGCTTTCTCCAACATCGTATTCACCTCCGAGGATTGAAGCGTGAGCGCTGCCAGCAAATCTTTCGCCTACGGGCCCCATAGCGTCACCATCGACACCGGCGAACTCGCCCGCCAGGCGGATGCCGCCGTGCGCGTTGCGATGGGCGACACCATCGTGCTCGTCACGGTCTGCGCGCAGCAAACGGCGAAGCCCGGGCGCGACTTCTTTCCGCTCACCGTCAACTACGTGGAGAAAACGTATGCGGCGGGACGCATTCCGGGCGGGTTCTTCAAACGCGAGGGCCGGCCGACGGAGAAGGAAACGCTCACCTCGCGCCTCATCGACAGGCCGATCCGCCCGCTCTTTCCGGACGGCTTCCTGAATGAAGTGCAGGTGGTTGCGACCGTGCTGTCGGTGGACCCGGAGATCGATTCGGACGTGCCGGCGCTCCTCGGCGCATCCGCGGCGCTCGCGCTCTCGGGCATTCCTTTCAATGGTCCGATCGGCGCTGCCCGCGTCGGCTACAAGGACGGAAAATACCTGCTCAACCCGCCGGCGAAGGAGCTCGTCGATTCCGCGCTCAACCTCGTGGTTGCCGGTACGCAAGCCGCCGTGCTCATGGTCGAATCCGAAGCGCGCGGCTTATCTGAGGATGTCATGCTGGGAGCGGTCGTCTTCGGACATGAGCAGATGCAGGTCGCGATCAGCGCCATCCGCGAGCTTGCCGCGCAGGCGGGGAAGCCGCGCTGGAACTGGCAGCCCGACCCGCACAATGCCGAGCTTACGAACGCAGTCGCGCTGCACGCGCAGGCCGCAGTCACGCAGGCCTACGCCATCACGGAAAAAATGCAGCGCCGCAACCGGCTCGCCGAGGTGAAGACGCAGACGCAGGCGGCGCTGAGCGCGGGCGACGCCGCCAAGTGGAGTGCCGAGCAGGTTGAGGGCCATCTCTTCAAGCTCGAGAGCAACATCGTGCGGCAGCGGATCCTGAATGGCGAGCCGCGCATCGACGGCCGCGATGCGGTGACGGTGCGGCCGATCACGGTGAAGGTGGGCGTATTGCCGCGCACGCATGGCTCGGCGCTATTCACCCGCGGCGAGACGCAGGCGCTCGTCGTGACGACGCTCGGCACCGGGCGCGATTCGCAGATCATCGACGGCCTGGACGGCGAGCGCCGCGAGTCCTTCATGCTGCACTACAATTTCCCGCCGTTCTCGGTGGGCGAGACCGGCATGATGGGATCGCCGAAGCGCCGCGAGATCGGCCACGGCAATCTCGCGCGCCGCGGCGTCAAGGCGGTGATGCCCGACATGACGACGTTTCCGTACGTGATTCGCGTGGTGTCGGAGATCCTCGAATCCAACGGCTCAAGCTCGATGGCGAGCGTGTGCGGGACGAGCCTTGCGCTCATGGACGCGGGCGTGCCGCTCGCAGGCCCGGTCGCAGGAGTTGCCATGGGACTCGTGCTCGAGGGCGGCCGCTTCAAGGTTTTGACGGACATCCTCGGCGACGAGGATCACCTGGGCGACATGGATTTCAAGGTCGCCGGCACCAAGGATGGCGTCACCGCGCTGCAGATGGACATCAAGGTCGAGGGCGTCACGCCTGAGATCATGCGCGTTGCGCTCAGCCAGGCGCGCGACGGGCGGCTGCACATCCTGGGCGAGATGAACAAGGTCCTCGGCAGCACGCGCGCGAAGATGTCCGACTGGGCTCCCTCGATCATCACGCTCAAGATCGACCAGGAGAAGATTCGCGACGTCATCGGCAAGGGCGGCGCGGTCATTCGGCAGATCACTGAAGAGACCGGCACCACCATCGACATCGAGAACGACGGCACGGTGAAGATCGCCTCGGTGAGCGGCGCCGCCGGGCGCGAGGCGCAACGGCGCATTGAACTCATCACTGCTGATGTGGAAGTCGGCCGCATCTACGAGGGCAAGGTCGCGCGCCTGATGGATTTCGGCGCCTTCGTCACCATCCTGCCCGGGCGCGATGGCCTGGTGCACATCTCGCAGATATCGGACGAACGCGTCGAGCGCGTCAGCGACAAGTTGAAGGAAGGCGATGTCGTGCGCGTGAAAGTGCTCGAGGTCGACCGCCAGGGGCGCGTGCGACTCACCATGCGCAGCGTCGATGCGGCCTAGCCGCAGCGCCTGCCCGCAAAGTTAGCGGAAAAATCTAAGGCGGCCGCGCTCCCCCCGCACCGTCGTCGCCGGGTGCGTCGCGCCGGGCGCCGTTCGCGGCATTGACGAGCGTGCGGTAGATCTCCTCCTGCACCGAGCGCCAGCGCTGATAGTTCTTTTGCGCAAGGCCCGCCGTCGCCTGCAGCGCATCGCCGTCACTCTTGGCGCGCTCGCGCGCGTCACGCTGATGAGAGGCGAACAATTTGAAGCTCTGCTCCAGATAGCTGCCGATCATGTCGTGATAGTGCGTGTCGTGCGAGCGAATGACCTGCGAGAGAAAGTCGCGGCTCATGAGCGGCTCGTCCGCCTGTTCCAACTCGGCGATGACCTGCAACAGAATGCAGCGTGTGATGTCCTCCTGTGATTTCTTGTCCATTACAACGAAATCGATTTGTTCAACGACCAGCTTGCGAACATCCGCCAGCGTGATGTAACGGCTCTCCACCGTGTCATACAGCCGCCGGTTGGGATATTTTTTTATGACCCGCGGTTCATTCATTGCACGCCCCCTTTGGTGTTATCGGCTCTTATTCAATCCTTCGGCTTCTCCATGTCCCATGGCGTCAGGGTCGGCTCGAATGCATACCTTAGTACAACGGCAGGGTAGGACCAAATTAAGGCGCTGGCAGGGGCGCGAGCGCCTTTTGGACCCGTTCCAAATTGGCTGGATTCCAATGTTTGAGCGCCCAGGCAACGACGTCCGCGGGCTTTTCGGCCGCAAGGGACGGAGGCGGCGCCTGACGCAGGAGCTTTAGAGCCTCAATGAGCGCACCGCTTGCGCGGCGCGGGTCTATGGGTAGCGAACGGCGTGATTTGGCAAGTTTGCTGCCGTCGGGCTCGACCACGATCGGCAGGTGGCCGTAACGGGGCGTCGGCAGCTCGAGCGCCCGCTGCAGCAGGATCTGCCAGCCAGTGCTTGGCAGGAGATCCGCGCCGCGCACCACGTCGGTGACGCCCTGCTCGGCGTCGTCGACCACCACCGCCAGCTGATAGGCGACGACGTCATCGCGGCGCCGGATGACGACGTCGCCAAGCGCAGCGAGCGCGAACGAAGACGCACCCTGAAAGCGATCGCTGAAATCCACTCTTTGAGTCTCATCCACCCGAAAGCGCAGGGCGGCGCGGCCGGGCCCTTTGGGGCGTTCGCGGCAGGTGCCGGGGTAGGCGCTGTCCGCGCTCGCGGCAAGCGTGCGGCGCGTGCAGTGGCAGGCGTAGGTGAGGGCGCGGCGCCCTAGTACCTCAATCGCCCGCTCGTAGAGCGCGCGGCGCGCGCTTTGATATGCGACCGCGCCGTCCCAGAGGAGCCCCAGATCCTCAAGCGTACGCTGAATCTGCCCGGCGCGGCCGGCCTCAACGCGTGCGCCATCGAGGTCCTCGATGCGCAGGAGCCAGCGGCCATTGTGATGGCGGGCGTCGAGGTAGCTGCCGAGCGCCGCTACCAGAGAACCCAGATGCAGTGGACCTGTCGGGGAGGGCGCAAAACGGCCGACGTAGCCCATGCCGCGCCGTGTCGCGTGACTTCAGTACCTAGCGGTAGCGGTCGTCGCGGTCGCCGTACTGCCGCTCGCGCCGCTCGCGGCGCTCCTGCGCCTCGATGGTGAGAGTGGCCACGGGACGCGCTTCCAGACGCTTGATGCCGATCTCTTCGCCGGTCTCCAGGCAGTAGCCGTAGCTGCCGTCCTCGACCCGCTTCAGGGCTTCATCGATCTTGCGGATAAGCTTGCGCTCCCGGTCGCGCGTCCTAAGCTCGAGGCTGAACTCCTCCTCCTGAGTCGCCCGGTCGTTGGGATCCGGGAAGTTCGCGGCCTCATCCTTCATATGTGAAACGGTGCGATCCACCTCCTCCATGAGGTCGCGTTTCCAGCTCAAGAGAATCTGCCGGAAGTGCTCGAGCTGCTCCTTGCTCATGTACGCTTCGCCGCGCTTCGAGATGTACGGCTGGACGTTGCGTGGGCCTGCGAGGAGGCTTCCGGGCTCGCCGCTGTCGGTTTCCTCCGCTTCCGGCGGCGCCACGGGCACCGGGGTCACGCGCAGCGGAATCACCGGCGCGGGGGCGGCTTGCGGGCCTGCGCCGCGCGGCGCGCTTGCGCGGCTTGCGTGCGTGGGAGGCGCTTCATGCGCAGATTTGCGGCCGCCCACGGGCTCGGCGGCGGCGGGCTTTTTCGCCTGCGGCGCGGCCCGGCGCAGCGCGACGACGCTCTTTGCTTTGTCCACGGACTTGCTCGCAACTTCCTTGCGGGCTGCGGGCCGGCTCACCGTTTTCCTCACCTTCGTGGGTTTCGGCGCGGGTTTCTTGGCCGACATCGGGCACTCCTCAAAAGCATGGGCCCTGTAAAGGACGCGGGATTATACCGGCCGACTCTCCTATGTACAGGGCGCTATGCAGAAGGTGCGCTAGCGCCGCTTTTGGGGTACTCGACGCTGACGCTGGTGTAGATGCCCCCGCGGACGTTGAACCTTGCGGTCAGGCGCAGGAAGCGCGGCGCAAGCGTTGCGGCGAGCGCATCGACGATCTCGTTGGTGATCGCTTCGTGGAAGGCGCCGCGCGTGCGAAACGAGACGATGTAGAGCTTCAGCGACTTCAGCTCCACGCACAGCCGATCCGGGATGTACTCGAGGAAGAGCGTGGCGAAGTCCGGCTGCCCGGTCTTCGGACACACGCAGGTGAACTCGGGAATGCGCATGCGGATCGTGTAGTCGCGCTCGGGGGCGGGATTTGCGAAGGTCTCAATGCGTTCTGCGGGGTGTGCACTCATGCGCGTTTACTTTACACTACCTCATGCGCTCAACGCCGCCACGCGAGAAGCCATGGCCATGAGATCTTTGAGATGCGGCTGACCAAGATCAAGCTCTCCGGCTTCAAGTCCTTCGTCGATCCCACGCTCGTCAGCTTCCCCAGCAATCTCACCGGCATCGTCGGGCCCAACGGCTGCGGCAAATCCAACGTCATTGATGCCGTGCGCTGGGTGATGGGAGAGCTTTCCGCGCGTCATCTGCGCGGGGATTCCATGGCGGATGTGGTCTTCAACGGCTCAAGCGCCCGCAAGCCCGTCGGCAGCGCTTCGGTGGAGCTCATCTTTGACAATACCGACGGCAAGATCGGCGGGCCGTACGCAAGCTACAACGAGGTTTCGCTGCGCCGCCAGGTGGCGCGCGATGGCACCTCGAACTATTTCATCAACGGCGTGCGCTGCCGCAGGAAGGACATCACGCAGCTCTTCCTCGGCACAGGTCTGGGCTCGCGCAGCTACGCGATCATCGAGCAGGGCATGATCTCGCGCATCATCGAGTCAAAGCCGGAGGACATGCGCTCGTTCGTCGAGGAGGCCGCCGGGATTTCCCGCTACAAGGAGCGCCGCCGCGAGACCGAGAGCCGCATCGGCGAGACGCGCGAGAACCTCGAGCGCCTGCAGGACGTGCGCGACGAGATCGACAAGCAGATACGGCATTTGCAGCGCCAGGCGGCCGCCGCGCGCCGCTACCGGGCGCTGAAGGAGCAGGAGCGGCTCCTGACGGCGCAGCTTCTGGCGCTGCGGCTGCGCGAGCTCGACAGCGGCGCGCACGTGCACGATAGCGCCGTGCGCGCGCGCGAGCTTGCGATGCAGGCCGAGCTTGCCGCGCAGCGTGCCGCCGAGGCGGCGCTTGAAAAGCAGCGCGTCTTCCACGCCGAGCAGAGCGAATGCGTCTCGGCGGTGCAGGGGCGCTACTACGAGATCGGCGCACAGATCTCGCGCACCGAGCAGAGCATTCAGCACACGCGCGAGCTGCGCGAACGGCAGGTTGCGGATCTGGCGCAGGCGCGCGGCACGTTGAATGACCTCGCGCTGCACATGGAGCGCGATGAGCGCGAGCTTGCCGTGCTGCGCGCGGAAGTTACCGCGCTTGCGCCGAAGCTTGAGCTGGCCGCCAAGGCCGAAGCGCAAGAGGCGGCGCGCCTTGCCGCGGCCGAACAGGCGCTCGCGCTGTGGCAGGCGCGCTGGGAGGAGTTCAACCGTTCATTGGGCGCCGCGCACCAGACGACGCAGGTCGAGCGCGCGCGCATCGAGCAGCTGGAGAACCAACAGCGGCGTCTGGCAACCCATGCCGACCGGCTCTGCGTCGAGCGCGACGCACTCGCACAGCAGGACCAGGATGCGCAACTCGCGGCGCTTGCGGATCAGGAGGCGCTCGCGCGTTTAGGCGGCGAGCAGCTCGCGCAGGCCTTAGGCGCGGCGCTCGATCGCACCCAGGCGCTGCGCGCCGAGCAGCTGGCGGTGGAGGCGCGGCTTGAAGGCGCGCGGGCGGAGCGCGAAAAGCTGCACGCAGAGCTCGTCTCGCTCGAGGCGCTGCAGCAGGCAGCGTTCAATCATGGCGCCGACGGCGTCGCGCAGTGGCTCGGGGCGGCGGGACTTAGCTCCCGGCCGCGCGCCGCAGCGGCGCTCGAGGTGGCGGCCGGGTGGGAGCGGGCCGTGGAGACGGCGCTCGGGGATTACCTCGAGGCTGTGTGCGTCGATCGCCTCGATGAGATGGGCGCGGCGCTCGAGGGATTTGCCGCCGGGCGCCTGGCGCTGATCGAAGCGGGCGCGCGCGCTGCGCCTGCCGCCGGCGCGGACACCCTCGCCGCGAAGCTCGCCGGGCCCGCGGCGGTGAGCGAGCAGCTCGAGCGCATTCTCACGGCCGAGTCCCTTGCCGATGCGCTCGCGCGCCGCCGTGCACTCAAGCCGGGCTGGTCGCTCATGACGCAGCGCGGCGAGTGGGTGGGCAGGGATTGGCTGCGCGTGACGCGCGGGGAAGCTGCCCACGCCGGCGTCATCGAGCGCGAGCACCGCCTGCAGGATCTGCGCACGCAATCTGCGGCAGCGGCGGAGCGCGCGCGTGCCATCGAGGCGCATCTTGCCGCGGTGCGCGAGTCGCTCGCGGAGGCAGAGAGCGCGCGCAACGCCGCGCAGTCGGGAATCCAGGGCGCGCATCGCGCGCACGCGGATCTGCTCGGACAGTTGGAGGCGATGCGCGCACGCTCGCAGGAAGTCGGCCTGCGCCGCGCGCGGCTCGAGGAGGAGGCCGCGGGCGTCGCCGATGAGATTGCGCTCACCCAGGAGGTGCTGGCGCGCGCTGCGCGGGAGCTTGCGCGCGGCGTGCTCGCCCTCGGGGAGCTTGATGCGCAGCAGCCGCAGATGCACAGCGATCGCGACGAGACGCGCGAGGGCCTGAGCGCTGCGCGCGCCGCGGCGCAGGCGGCGCAGCTTGAAGCGCGTGATCTTCTCATCCGCAGCGAAGCGGTGCGCAGCGCCGAGAATTCGCTCGCCGTGGGCTTAGGCCGCATGACGGAGCAGCGCGCGCAGGTGGCGGCGCGCTGCACGGACCTCGAGCGCGAACTTGCAGGCGGCGATGCACCGATCCTTGAGCTCGAGGGGCGCCTCGCCGAGGCGCTTGCGCGCCGCCTCGACGTCGAGGCTGAGTTGAAGGGCGCGCGCGGCGCACTCGAGGAAGCGGAAGGCGAGTTGCGCACGCTCGATGAGCGGCGCGCCGCCGCCGAGCAGCGCGTGCTCGATGCGCGCACGGCGATGGAAGAAGCGCGGCTCGCCGCCTCCGAGACGCGCGTGCGGCGCGAGTCGATTGCCGAGCAGTTCGCGGCCACGCAGTTTGCGCTCGCCGAGATCCAGGCGGGTCTGAATCCCGAGGCGAGCATCAGCGTTTGGGAAGACTCGCTTGCCGGCGCGCGCGCCGATGTGGAGAAGCTCGGGCAGGTGAACCTCGCCGCGATCGATGAATTGCAGGAGCAGACGGAGCGCAAGGAATACCTCGACCGCCAGTTCGCTGACTTGAGCGATGCGCTCGCAACCCTCGAGCAGGCCATGCGCCGGATCGACCGGGAGACGCGCAGCCGCTTCGAGGAGACCTTCGAGCGCATCAACGCCGGCCTGAAAGAGAAATTTCCGCAGCTCTTCGGCGGCGGCCATGCGTATCTTGAGCTCGTCGGCGAGGATGCGCTGTCGGCCGGCGTTGCGGTCATGGCGCGCCCGCCGGGCAAGCGCAACAGCACGATTCATCTGCTCTCGGGCGGCGAGAAGGCGCTGACGGCGGTGGCGCTGGTGTTCTCCATCTTTGATCTGAATCCGGCGCCCTTCTGTCTCCTCGATGAGGTGGACGCACCGCTCGATGAGCACAATGTCGGGCGCTTCTGCGAAATCGTCCGCGACATGTCCGCGCGCATCCAGTTCATCATCATCACGCACAACAAGGCGACGATGGAACTTGCCTCGCAGCTCATCGGGGTGACCATGAGCGAGCCGGGGGTCTCGCGCCTGGTGAGCGTGGATATCGATGCGGCGCTGCGTCTCGCCGCGGTGTGACGGCAAGCCGGCATGTCAGAATTGCGCTGGATACTCCTGACGCTGGGGGCGTTGTTCATTGCCGGCCTTGCGTGGTGGGAACTGCGCCGGCCGCGCCAGGCGCCGCGCGATGGCCCCGAGCATCGCGATCCGCCGCTTGCGCTGCCGCAGATGCGCGCGCGCGAGCCGGTGCGCGAGCTTCCGACCCTGCAGGTCCGCGACAGCGTCGAAGCCGCGGCAGCGGCGGCGGTGGAAGGCACGAGCGCCACCATCATCCCGACACCGCAGGTGGTCGAGCCCATCGTCGAGTGGCCGCCGGAGGAGTCGCGGCGGATTCTCACCGTGCGCATCCTCGCCGCGCGCGAGCGCTTCGCCGGCCGCACCCTGCGCCAGGCATTGGCGGCGGAAGGCTTCATGCACGGGCGGCTCGCGATCTTCCATAAAGCCGGCAGCGACTCGCGCGCGGTGCTGTCGGCGGCGAGTTTGACGCAGCCCGGCAGCTTCGAGCTTGCGACCATGGACACGCAGCGCTACGGCGGCATCAATCTTTTTGCCGTACTGCCGGGGCCGCTGCCCGCGCCGGAGGCCTTCGAGGAGCTGCTCGCGACCGCCCGGCAGCTGAACGAGCGCCTGCAAGGTACGCTGCAGGACGAGCGCGGCGATGCGCTCACCGCGGCGCGCATCGCCATCATGCGTGCCGAGCTTGCCGGTGAGGGCGCGCCACCTGCGGATACCCCGCCGTGAAGCGGGCCGACGAGCTGCGCCGGCAGCTCGCAGCTCTCAACTACCGCTACTACGTGCTCGATGATCCGGAGGTGCCGGATGCGGAGTACGACCGGCTCATGCAGGAGCTGCGCGCGCTCGAGGCCAAACACCCCGAGATCGTGACGAGCGACTCTCCGACGCAGCGCGTGAGCGGCGCGCCCGCCGCGCAATTCGGCGCGGTTGCGCATCGCGTGCCCATGCTGTCGCTGCGCAATGCATTCTCCGATGAAGAGGTCGCCGATTTTGACCGCCGCGCGCGCGAGCGCTTGGGCGCGACGGCTGACATCGATTACATGGCTGAACCCAAGCTCGATGGGCTCGCAGTCACGCTGTCGTACGAGCGCGGCAGACTCGTGCGCGCCGCGACGCGCGGCGACGGTGCGACCGGCGAGGATGTCACGGCGAATGTGCGCACCATCCGCTCGGTGCCGCTCCTCCTGCAGGGCAAGCCGCCGCAGCTCTTCGAGGCGCGCGGCGAGGTGTTCATGCCGCTTGCGGGCTTTCGCGCCATGAACGATGCGGCGCGGCAGCGCGGCGAGAAGCTCTTCGTCAACCCGCGCAACGCCGCGGCCGGCGCGCTGCGCCAGCTCGATGCGCAGGTGACCGCCAAGCGCCCGCTGGAAGCGATTTTCTATGGCGCAGGCGCCGTGGAGGGCGCGCCGCTGCCCGAGCGGCAGAGCGAGTTACTGCAGCTCCTGCGCGAGCTCGGCCTGCGTACCAGCAGCGAAGCTGAGCGCGTGCGCGGGCTTGCCGGCTGCCTCGAGTACTACCGCAAGCTTGCCGCGCGGCGTGCCGCGCTTCCCTATCAGATCGACGGGGTGGTCTACAAAGTTGACCGCCGCGACGACCAGGAGAAGCTCGGCTTCGTGTCGCGCGAGCCGCGCTGGGCGCTGGCGCACAAATTTCCTGCGCAGGAAGAGCTCACCCAGGTGCAGAACGTCGAATTTCAGGTGGGGCGCACCGGCACGCTGACGCCGGTTGCGCGCTTGACGCCGGTATTCGTCGGCGGCGCGACGGTGAGTAACGTCACGCTGCATAACATGGATGAGATCGAGCGCAACGACATCCGCATCGGCGATACGGTGGTGGTGCGCCGTGCAGGCGACGTCATTCCGGAGCTGGTGCGGGTCGTCCTGGAGCGCCGGCCCGCGCGCGGCACCCGTGCCATCGTGCTGCCGGCGCATTGCCCGGTGTGCGGATCCCCGGTGTTGCGGGTGGCGGGCGAGGCGGCCGCGCGCTGCACGGGCGGCTTTACCTGCCGCGCGCAGCGCCAGGAGGCGCTGCGGCATTTTGCGAGCCGGCGCGCCCTCGACATCGAGGGGCTCGGCGACAAGCTCGTCGAGCAGCTCGTGGAGGAGGGGCTCGTGAGCTCCCCCGATGAGCTCTATTCTTTGACGCTGGAGCAGCTCGCGGGGCTCGAGCGCATGGGCGAGAAGTCCGCTGCAAAACTCGTCGCGGCGCTGGCGAAGAGCAAGGCGACGACGCTGCCGCGCTTCCTCTTCGCGCTTGGGATCCGCGACGTCGGCGAGGCGACGGCGCTCGCGCTCGCGCGCCACTTCGGCAGCCTCGAGCGCCTGCTGGCTTCCGACGGCGCGGCCATCCAGGAAGTGCCCGATGTGGGGCCGGTGGTGGCAGCTTCGGTTGCGATGTTTCTCGGCTCCGCGGCCCATCGCAAGGTGATTGCCAGATTGCGCGCGCACGGCGTGCATTGGGCCGATATCGAGCGCACGGCGGCTCGCGCTGCGCCGCTTGCGGGGATGACCTTCGTCGTGACGGGTACGCTTGCGAGCCTCTCGCGCGAGGCGGCGCAGGAGCGCCTGCGCAGCCTTGGCGCGCGGGTTTCCTCCAGCGTGTCAGCGAAGACGACGTACCTCGTGCACGGCGCTGATCCCGGCTCCAAGCTCGCCAAGGCGCGCGAGCTTGGCGTACGGCTGCTCGACGAAGCCGCCTTGCTTGAGCTTCTTGAGGCGCCCGCACGCCCCGATAGTTGAAGCGATCGTCAGAGCTTCTTTTCGATCTGCGCGTTCTTCATGAGGCCATCGGTGTAAGCCTTGAACTTCTTGGCCTGCACCACCTGGTCGAGCCTCTGGTGGACCTGGTCGAAAGAGGGCGGTGTCACATCGCGGATATCATCCACGCGGATGATGTGCCAGCCATATTGAGTCTGCACCGGCTTGTGGGTGTATTCGCCTTTCTTCAGCGCCACCATGGCATCCGCGAAGGGTTTCATGATGCGGTCCGGCGTCAGCCAGCCGATATCCCCGCCATTGGTCTTGGAAGGATCCATGGATTCGCGCTTGGCGACGTCGCTGAAGTTGGCGCCTTTTTCCAGCTCGCCGATAATCTTGCGTGCAAAGCCTTCGGTTGCCACGAGGATATGAGCGACGTGGTATTCCTGGTGCGCGAGGAGGCCCACCTGAGTTTCATACTCGGCGCGCGCTTCCTGCTCGGTCGGCTTTTTGTCCTTCAAATACACATCGGAGACCGCCTGCTGCAGCACGTTCAGCC
>Ga0302325_10009475_pt1 | contig 21239 bp, 17 predicted proteins | sample Palsa_T0_2_FD_201948 | JGI IMG/M metagenome (GOLD analysis project Ga0302325, IMG submission 201948) | Peat permafrost microbial communities from Stordalen Mire near Abisko, Sweden - Palsa_T0_2 | ecosystem: Environmental > Terrestrial > Soil > Palsa > Peat permafrost | place: Sweden: Abisko...
ACGACGTCGCAATCTCAACCGGCCAGCGTCTCGTCGACCACGGCCCCTATCGCTGGCTCCGCCATCCATCTTATTTAGGTTCGCTGGTCGCCTATATCGGCTTCGGCATGACGCTGTCGAACTGGCTCGCAATCTTCCTGCCAGCGCTGTGCCTTGGAATCGCCTTCGCCTACCGCATAAGCATCGAAGAGCAAGCGCTCCTGAAAGGCCTGGGCGCACCGTATCGGGAATATATGCGCCGCACCTGGCGCCTGATTCCATTCGTCTATTGAGCCTTCGGGGCGCGATGGGAACGGGCAGTCGGCGAGTCGCTAAGGCCGCCTGCCTCCAGGCTTCTTGCCTCCTGGCCTTGGTCCAGTCCGCTTAGCTCCCGAACCCCCGGACTTGCCTTTGAATCCAGCTTTTGTGAACCCGCCAGTCTTCGGCTTGGAACGTTCTCCCGAAGGAGCGGGCCTGCTCTTGCCGCTCGCAGCCTTACCAGCAAAGTTTGCCTTCGGCTTCCAGCCCGTGCCGCTCCTGCGCTCGGTCCGCGAATCCTCGCCGCGGGGCCGGAAGCCTTCAGCGCCTTCCCCGCGCGGTGTGAAGGGCCGCGATGGCCGGCCCGGCGCGTTGGCCGAGCCGCGTCCCGAGCCGCCTCCCGATCCGTAAGTCCGTCCGCCTGGGCTACCCGGCTTGCTGCTCGGCCGTGCCCCGCCCGCGCGCGGCTTCCCGCTGCTGGTAGTGAATGGCCGCGCCAGACCGCCTTCGCCGCGGAACGGCCGCGCTGAACCTGGCCGCCCTGATCCCGCCCGATCCGCTCCCGGTCGACCCGCTCCCGGGCGATCCGATCCGGCCCGGCCCTGACTCGGGTACCCAGACGGCGGGCGGCCCGACGTCGGGCGCGAGGGTCTTGTCCGCTCCGTCCGCCCGAAATCCTGAACAGGCTCAATGCGCAGCCGCGACGGCGTCTTCGGTCCAGCATCCTCCTTCGGCGCGGAAAATGGACGGCGCGGCGCCTCGAGCCTCGGGCCAGGGGGTTGCCTGAAAGACGACCGTCCCCGGTCCTCGGGCTTCTTCCATTCCGGCTTGGGAGGGAAGTTCCGTCCTGCGGCGGGCTTGCTTCCAAAGGGTCTGCCGCCACCCGTTTTTGCTCCAAACGTGTGGCCCGCGGCCGCCCTGTCGTCTTTCTTCCATGACGGCCGCGCCGCAGGGCCGTCCTCGGACCTTCCAGGTGCAGTCCTGGCCGGCCCCGGGCCAGACTTTCCCGGTCCGCTCCGAACTGGCCGATCTGTACCAAACGACTTCTTCGGCCGGTAGTCCTTCGGCCCCGCGGCTGGCTTCGCGCCGCGCGCTCTGAAAGCAGGTTTCTCCGGCGGAAGCGAATCCATAACATTCCGCCGCCGAATCTCCTTCGCCTTGGGAGTTCTCAGCTTGCCGTCGGCAGCCTTGCGCAGCAGTTCCAGTTCCTGCGGGTCAAGCTCGCGCAAATGCCCCGGCTCCTGGTCAAGAATCAGAGGCCCGTAGCCCACGCGGCGAATCTTCTCCACAAAATGCCCGACTTCCTCGAACATCTTGCGCAACTCCCTATTGCGCCCCTCGATCAGCACCACTTCGTACCAAGGGTTGTCGCCCTGGCGAACCTGCCGTATCCGCGCCGGTGAAGTCCGCACCTTGTCTGAACCAGGTTTGCCCTTCTCGATCGCCACGCCCGCGCGCAGAATATCCAACTCGGCTTCGCTGGGAATCCCGGCCACCTTCACCAGATAGGTCTTTTCCACGCCCGCGGAAGCCCGCGTCAGCTTGTTGGCCAGTTCGCCGTCGTTGGTCACCAGCAGCAGGCCTTCGCTCATGTAGTCGAGGCGGCCAACGGGATAGAGCCGTTCCCGCATCTTGTCGAAGAACTGCATCACGGTGGGCCGGCCCTCAGGATCCTTAACCGTGGTCACAAAGCCTTTGGGCTTGTTGAGTACAAAGTAGCGCAGCCGCTCCGCTCCTTGCAGCAGCTTTCCGTCCACGCGGATATGATCGCGGCCGGCATCGGCCTTGGTCCCGAGCGCGGTAACCACCTTGCCATTCAACTGCACGCGCCCCTGCTCGATCATCTCCTCAGCCTTGCGCCGGCTGGCCACGCCCGCAGCGGCAAGAATCTTCTGCAAGCGCTCCAATTTCGCTGGTGGCCTGGGTCTCGACTCCGGCTCAGCTTCGTCTTCCTCAGCGTCTTCGGCCTTTATCTCCGGCTCATCTTCCGCCGCAGTGAACGCGTCGTCTTCGGCGGCCTCGATCTCAGCCTCGGATTCGGCTCCTTGCGAAGCCTTCGCTTCGCCGTCTGTCACGTCTCCGATGGGATCTTCTATCTCTTCCACTTCAACCGCATCAATCAATTTTTCTTCATTTGCTTCGGGCCGATTTTCATCAGTCATGGGGTACAGTCTCAGTTTCTGCCTGCTCTGGTGGTGGGGAAGCCGCAGCAGGCGCGGCCTATGCGCGGGTGGTCGCCGCTTCCGCCGCCGGTGCACCGGCGATGGGTTCTGTGGTATCCGGCTCCTTGGCTGCCGGAGATGGATTGCTGTCCGCCGTCGCGACGGTCTCTTGCACTTCCTGTTGGATGCTTTCCTGGGTCTGTCCCGCGGCAATCTCCGAAGAATCATCGATCGGATCGTCGGAGTTCACTTCCAAGTCCAGGCTCAAATCATCGTCTGAAACCGGCGTCGATTCCCCCTCGGCAGACGTCTCCATGTCTTCAAATTCAAGCTGCGCCATCTTCTCGAACTCTTCCATCGACGGCAATTCCGACACGTCCTTCAGCCCAAACCGAAGCAGAAACTCCTTGGTGGTCTTGTAGAGAATCGGCCTGCCGATCACCTGCTTTCGCCCCGCCGATGTAATCAGCTTCCGCGCCAGCAGCGACCCGAACACGGCTGACGAATCCACTCCGCGAATCTCGTTCACCTCGGGAGCCGTAACCGGCTGCTTGTAAGCGATCACCGCCAGCGTCTCCAGCGCCGGCAAACTGAGCTTCATCACCGGCTTCAGGCCCTTCACAAACATCCGTGCTGCGTCGTGGCACTCCGGCTTGGTGGCCATACGATAGCCGCCCGCGATCTCTTTGATCTCAATACCCCGATCGTCGCTGGCGTAGGTGGCAATCAGCTCGTCGAGAAGCCCACGCAAGATGGCGCGCACCTCGCGATCTCGCTGCCGTGAAAGGCGCTTTTCCTCAGCTTCAGAATCTCCAGAAACCTCAGCGGAAGTTTCCGCACCGGCTTCTGCGACAGGTTCGACAGCCGCCTCTTCAATCTCAGCTGCGTCGCCGGCCGGCTCCGCTCCAGCTTCCGGAGACTTGTCCAGAGCCGTCTCGGTAGCCGTCTGAGCCCCCGGCTCCCCGTAGTTGAACTCCGCGTTCGTCGGCACCGGCTCGCCGTCTGATTCACCCTGCTCTGCGACGGCAACGGCCGCAGCTTCCCGCTCCGCCTTCCATTCAAAGGCGTCGGTGGCAAACAATACGGCGAGCTGGCCCAGTGTGACCGGCTCTTCCGCGGCGTAAATAACAGCTTCCAGCTTGGCTTTCAGGCTCATGGGGCAATTGGTACCTCAAGTATGGTACCGGAACAGGGGGCGCCCCGCGGGCCAATTGAGACCGCAAACCTTGTGCAAGCCGCGGAAAAAGGGTGTCCGTCGCGGCGAACGCCCTTGAATTGCAAAATAGCAGCTTCGAGCCGATCCCATAAATGCCTGAGGGTTAGTCGAGTTACTTCAGGCTTGCCGACAATCCCCTGGGAGTATGCCCGGCGGGAACGGCATTTCTCTATACAGCTCGTTTTACCTCGAACCACCCGCTGGAGACGCATAGCGGTTGCCAGGAAATGCCAATCAAAATCAAACACTGGCTATGCAAGGTCGGCATCCACTTGTGATCTTTATGTGTTTCTGGTAACAGTTCAATAAATGAATCTGCCCATCCTCGTCTCCGTCCTTTTGCTCGGATTCCTGTCGCTCTACCGCTTCCACCGACGAATGGTCGAAGCCCTGGCTTAGCGATCGGTCTCCCTGCGATCCAGGACGCGAGAGGAAGTAGCGATGAAAAAGAAACTCCGTACGTGGTTGGCTGGTGTGAGCTCGGCCTTTCCCACCGCCTTCAGTCCCTACTGGCGTGTGCTGCCGCTTGGGCGGATGAAGATGTTCCTGGCAGGGTACTTCTTCGTCGGCGCCGCCGGCGGATTTGCGCTCGATCTATTGCAGCTCAATGCTCCGCGCGTCGGCAGAGGTTTCTTTTGGCCCGTCTTAGTGGGCACGGGAGCGATGGCACTTAGGGCTGCCGCAATCAAGAGAGTTCGTCTTACCCCTCTTTTATTTCTGCTGGTTGTCGCGACAGCCTGGCTGGGCTATTGGGCCTCGCACGTTTCGACGCCTCTCGAGATCCCCGTCGCTGTACATTGGCGCGTGTTATTCGATGCGATCGGGATATTGGTTGGTGTCGGTCTCGGGGCGCGATTTCTGCTGTTCTTTGCTGGCACGGTGGGCGTGGCCAGCGTGCGTATGCAGACAGAGCTTTATTTGGCCCACGGTATTCAGGCGACCCTGGTTCCGACCATCTCCTTCCAGAACGCGAGTTTCGAGCTGTACGGCAAATCGATCCCTAGCGCAGAAATGGGCGGCGACTTGATCGACGTCATCGAGAGCGACGGTGGGTTGGTGGCCTACGTCGCCGATATCTCCGGACACGGCCTGCCCGCCGGCCAGCTGATGGGGATGTTGAAGACTGCCATGCGACTCGCCGTGCGATTCCGCCAAATGCCGGCGGCAGCGCTCGAAAGTGTGGACCGCGTGCTGCCGGATCTCAAGGGACGCGAGATGTTTGCCACCCTGGCCCTGCTCCGCTTCGATGACTCCAGTGAGGCCGAATACGCGTTGGCCGGCCACCCGCCGATTCTCCACTATCGGCACGGCAGCAGGGACACGGCACAGCTCTCCATGGAGCAGCTTCCGCTGGGACTGATCCCCGGCGGTTCCTATGCAAGTAAGCACGTCATCTATTCACCGCGCGATCTCTTCTTGATGGTTACAGACGGCATATCGGAAGTGGCCAATGGCAGAGATGAAGAATTTGGCCTGACCCGCCTGCAAGAGCTGCTGACGCGACACGCTAGCAGAGCCTTGCCGGAGATTTGGGATCTCATCATTCGCGAGGTGCGGCAATACGGTCTGCAAGAGGATGACCAAAGTCTGCTCCTGCTGCGCGTGCTGGACCCGGCCACCCTCCCGCGACCTTGATTTCAAAGAAGCGTAGGAAGCCCGTAACCTAGTTGGGCGCACAGTGAGCGAGCCGTAATGTGACCCGGGTTTACATAGTGGTTTCTCCCGGATGACGGGCTAACCGGAAATTGTCCCCGAAACAGAGCAAACCGGTTGGATGGGATTTATGAGATAGGTTTTATTGGGCCATCTGCCTGAACACATAGAAGAGCGTCCCCGAGAGCAGCGCTGCCGCCGGCAGCGTAAACACCCAGGCCGCGGCGATATTGCGCAGCGTCGACCACTGCAGGCCGCTGCCGTTCGCCACCATAGTACCCGCCACGCCCGAACTGAGCACATGCGTCGTACTCACCGGCAACCCCAATTGGTCCCCGGCAAAAATTGTGGACATGGCAACGAGTTCGGCCACTGCGCCCTGCGCGTAGGTCAAGTGCTCCTTGCCGATTTTTTCGCCCACCGTCACCACGATGCGCTTCCAGCCCACCATGGTGCCCATGCCGAGTGCCAGGGCGACTGCTACCTTAACCCAGGTCGGGATAAACTTGGTCGCCTTGTCTACCTGTACCTTATAGGCCGTCAAAGTCGTGGTCTCTGCCGGAGTGAAGGACGGATTGTGGTTCTTTTCCATCAGCCGGATGGCCTCGCTGGCCACGTACATGTCGTTGCGGACGTTGGTCTGCTGATTCGCCGGAACCGACTTGAATTCCTTGTAAAGAGCCACTTCGTGATTCAGGTCTTCCACCAGCTCCCGCAACGCCAGAACCGTATCCGGCTGCAACTGCTTGGTGCGGATATAGTCTGTTACCTCGCTGCGCGCGTCCGCGCCCAGAATCCCGGTCTTGTCGACATGGTTGTTCAGCACCTTGCCCGCCTGCTCTGACGCAGCAATGAATACTTGAACGTCCTGGCCCGTCACTGCATGGTTGAGCGCATAGGCTGTGGGAACGGTCCCGATGAGGATAAGCATGATGAGCCCCATGCCCTTTTGGCCGTCGTTGGAGCCATGGAAATAACTGACGCCGGTGCAGGTGAGGATCAGCAACCCGCGAATCGGCCATGGTGGAGGAGAGCTGTCCTTCGGCGCCTCGAAAAGGGCTGGATATCGGATGAGCCATTTGGAGAGCAGGAAGATCAGCCAAGCCAGCCCAAAACCGAAAACCGGCGAAACGGCCAGGACCTTGAAAACCTTGGTGACCTGCTCCCAATCCACGCCCGAGGTGCCGTTGTGGCCCTGCATCAGTTGGTTGGCTATCCCGACCCCGATGATGGACCCCACCATGGTGTGCGTGCTGGAGGCCGGTAGTCCGAGCCACCAGGTGCCGAGATTCCACAGGATGGCGGCAAGCAGCAGGGCGAAGACCATGGCGAAGCCGGCTCCGGCGCTGACCTGCAAAATCAGCTCGACGGGAAGCAGCGTAATCACCGAGAAGGCCACCGCACCGCTGGAGAGCAATACACCGATAAGGTTGCAAAGTCCTGACCATACAACGGCAATGTTCGGGTCCAGCGAGTGGGTGTAGATGACCGTTGCCACGGCGTTGGCTGTGTCGTGGAATCCGTTCACAAACTCGAACGCCAGCGCGATGAAAAGCGCAAGAATCAGCAGCAGATACGGCCAGATGCTGCCCAGGGTCACCGACTTGAAGTCGTCGGCGACATGAAACCCGATGAAGCCGATGCCGGCAACCAGCGCAACCAGGACCACGCCAGTGCTGATCATGGCGTGGGATTTCTTCATTTTCTTCTCCAGCAGCGATGCCGCAGGCGGGCGGGCAGGGTCTACGGTTGCCACGTCAGACATGGTCGAACTCCAGTGGGTGAGAGTATTAATCTGTCCGGCGACACTGGGGAAGCAATTCCCGGACTCATTCATGGATATATGAGTCATGTGAATGGACGATGAATTCCGGGTAGAGAAGAGGCTTTTGGGCTAATGGGCCAAAACTGAGCAAAAGAGCGCAGTTCGAGAGCGCGGTTCGGCATCAGACTGAAGACCGCAGCGCAGTACCAGCTCACGTGCCTCGGACAATCGCAGAACCTTCCTGGAGCCGAATTCGTAATTCTAATCGGGCCACTATACCGGTTTCACAATTGCGGTATCCGGGAAACACAGCCCTAAAGTGCCTTTTTCCTCAAGAAAACGGCACCTTTCGAGAGACCACAAAGGGCACATAAATTGTGAAACCGCTCTAATGTACGCCTGCGTGGAGAGTTCAAAAGTCACCTTCGGGTTCTGAAAGGACCTCTCAACATGAATACGCGGACAAATGCTTTTCCGCATGTGGCCGCGCTCTTTGCCGCCATCTGCCTTCCCCTCGCAGCTGCCGCACAAGACCTGCCCAATGGCGCGGCGATCGACGCAGAAGTCAGCAAGATACTGGCCCGCACCCACGCCAACGGCATGGCCGTCGCGGTCATCGATCACGGCAAAGTCGGTTACGTCAACGCCTATGGCATCCGCAACGCCAAGGGAGATCCGTTGACCACGGACACGGTGATGTATGGCGCGTCCCTGACCAAGGCAGTGTTTGCCTACACCGTGATGCAGCTGGTCGATCAGGGCAAGCTCAAGCTGGACACGCCGCTCAAGGACGATCTTGACAAGCCGCTGCCGGAATATGGTCCCGATACCACTTACCCCGACAAGTACGGACCCTACAAAGACCTGGCCGACGATCCGCGCTGGCAAAAAATCACTCCCCGCATGTGCCTGACTCATTCCACCGGCTTCAGCAACTTCTGGTTTATCGAGCCTGACCAGAAGCTGCACATTCATTTCGATCCCGGCACACATTTCAGCTATTCGGGCGAAGGAATGATCCTGTTGCAGTTCGTGATCGAACACGGCAGCAAGGCGCAGGGGTTGGGGCTGGACGTTGGCGATCTCGCCAAGACAGATTTCAATCGCCTGGGCATGACCCGCACCAGCCTGGTGTGGTTCCCCGGCGCCGATTCCAATGTCACCGAAGGATGGGACGATCAGGGCCAGGCGCATCCCCATGAAAAACGCAGCAAGGTGCGCGTGGCCGGATCGATGAATACCACCATCTCCGACCTGTCGAAGTTTGCCGCAGCACTGGTAAGCGGCGACGGTCTGAGCCCAGCCTCGCGTGCCGAAATGACAAAGCCCAGCTTGCATATCACCACCGCCGGCCTGTTCCCGCTCTTCCAGCCCGACTTGCCTCTGGACCAGCAGCGCAAGGATTTGGCTTCGGGGCTGGGCGTCACCGTCTTCGACGGCCCGCAGGGCCACGGCTTCTTTAAGGGCGGCCACGATGGACAGACCGCCAATACTTTGATCTGTATTGAGGCCAGTCAGCGTTGCGTGTTGATCCTTTCGAGTGATGTTCGCTCGGAAGCAGGCTACGTCGAGCTGGTACGGTTTATCCTCGGCGATATCGGCGAGCCCTACGACTGGGAATATGGCGACCACGCCGGAAAGTCGTGAGACCGCGTTCGCCGTTTGTTGAGGAGCGGTCCCCGGTTCTACCGAGCGGAGGTATTCTCGGCGAACCAAAGCGCCAGTTCCACTTCGGTCAATTCACCAGCCGCGAGTCTCCAGAACGCCAAGACGCGGTCCTCCTTTGGCGCCGTCAACTGGAGGCCATTCAGGCGAAGGAATGTCACAGAAACGATAAGAGCAGTCCGCTTGTTGCCGTCTACGAATGGATGATTGGCGACAATCCCTTTGGCATACGCGGCAGCGAGTTGGGCGAGTGACGGCGGTTCCTCCGAATAGGCAAAGAGATTTTTGGGGCGTGCCAGAGCGGAGTCCAACAACCCCAAATCGCGCACTCCCTCGGGGCCGCCGTGAAGCATCAGCGATTCTTCGTGCATGCCAATGACAACATCCGGCCTGATCCAGATTGGCTCATTCACTCCGCAAGCCTTTGAAGAACGTCCCTGTTTTCGCGCATCACCTCACGCGCCGCCTCCATCTGCGTTGCGAAGTCCGGATCAAACTGCAACAGGCGAATGCCGTGGGAACCCTCAGTCAGGTAGATCGTGTCACCCTTCTCGACATTCAGCCGCGCCAGCGTTTCCTTGGGCAAAATGATCCCGGCGGAGTTGCCAATCGCAATAATCTTCGTAGTAGTGGCCATTGAGAGACCCTCCCCATCGGCTTGAGTATAACATAAGTTATAACAGCAAATCTAGCGCCAATCATCCCGAGCGTTCGCCAAGCCCTCATTCATCACCGCGTCAAACCCGCTGTGCTTCTTGATGAAGATGTCGCTGAACTCGCGGTCCTGCCGCAGTAGGATAGCCTGCAGTCGAACCAGCTCCAGCAGCGCCAGAAACGTGGCGATCAGCGCCTTCTCTGAGCGCGTCTGGCTCAGCAGCCTGCTCAGCGAAACCGGCTTGTCTTCCATCGCCAACCTCCGGCCCAGAAAGCGGATCATCTGGCCCACCGTGACCGAATCCTCTTCCACGTCCAGCACCGGCCGGTTGCGCGCGCGCTCCAGAATGTCGCGGAAGATGCGCACCAGGTCTACCGTATCCGCGGCAAGCTCCGGCTCGGCTTCCGCATCGTCCTTGAACTCGCGGATGCCCGGATTGCTCCAGGTGGCCGCTTCCAGCATTTGCTTCTGCTGCAGCATCTGCGCCGCGTTTTTGAAACGCTCATGTTCCAGCAGCCGCTCGACCAGCTCGCGCCGCGGGTCCTCCGCAGCCTCTTCCGGACCGCTCCCGGCGCGCGGAAGCAGCATCTTGCTCTTGATGTGAATCAGCAGCGAAGCCGTATAGATAAATTCCCCTGCCACATCCACATCGGAAGCCTTCAACTGGTTCACATAGGCCAGAAACTGCGCCGTAATCTTCGCGATGGGGATGTCATAGATGTCAATGTCCTGCCTGCGAATCAGGTCCAGCAGCAGGTCCAGCGGCCCGTCGTAGACCAAGCCCACGCTGACGGAAAAGGGCGACTCCTCGGCGCTCTCGTCCCGCTTCTTCTGCTGCGCGGCAGCTTTGGCAGCGGCCTTATCATCCGCAACGGGTTGTGCCTGAAGCACAAGTGGAGGTGCCTCGGCATCGCTCTGCGACGCAGCTATCCCGGAATGCCTATCGGCAGCTTCTTCCACGCCCTTCGGACTGGAGTTCTGTTTGGTCAACGCGTTATCGCATCTCTCTGCAGTATCATTCCTCAGCGCCCACCAAGCTCAGCATTTCATTCCATCGCTACTCAATTGCATGGCGGCGCGAACCTCGACCATCGTCTGCTCAGCGCGCACTCGCGCTCGGTTCGAACCGTCTTCAAGAATTTCCTTCACCTGGGCCTCACTGTAGCGCGCGCGCCGCTCCTGAATGGGCGCAAGCACCTGCACCAGCGCGTCCGCCGCCCAACTTTTGCACTGGATGCACCCAATCCCCGCCGTCCGGCAGCCTTCATACACATTAACCAGCGTTTCTGCCGACGAGAAGACTTTGTGCAGGTCGCCCACTGGGCAGATGTCCGGGTCGCCGGGATCGGTGCGCCGCACGCGCGCAGGGTCGGTGACCATCGTCTTCAGCTTCTGCCGCACCACAGGCTCCGGATCGGTCATCAGGATCGTATTGCCGTAGCTCTTCGACATCTTGCGCCCATCGGTGCCAGGCAGCTTGGGCGATGGGGTCAGCAGCACCTGCGGCTCCGGCAGCACTTCGCCCCCGTCCAACTTGTAGAAGTTGTTGAAGCGCCGAGCCACTTCCCGCGTCAGTTCCACATGCGCGGCTTGATCATGGCCCACAGGAACAAACTGCGGCTGGTAGATCAAAATGTCCGCGGCCTGCATCAGCGTGTAACCCAGGAACCCGATACTCGACAGATCCTTGCTGGAAAGGTTCTCCTGCTGCTCTTTGTAAGAGGGCACTCGCTCCAGCCAGCCTATCGGCGTAATCATCCCCAAGAGCAGGGTCAGCTCGGCATGCTGCAACACTCGGCTCTGCAAAAACAGAACACTCTTTTCCGGATCGAGCCCCGCGGCCAGGTAGTCAAGCAGCACATCCTTGGTGTTGGGCACAATTTGCGACGTATCTGCGTAGTCCGTCGTCAGCGCGTGCCAGTCGGCAATAAAGAAGTAGCACTCGTACTGGTCCTGCAGCTTGACCCAGTTGGCCAGCGCGCCCATGTAGTTGCCCAGGTGCAACTTGCCGGTGGGGCGCATGCCGCTCAAAACACGCGGCCGGGACGATGAAATTGCGGTTTCAGGCATTGTTTCTTGTCGATTCCCTTATCCAGTGCAGGGTGCTTTGGGGAGATGCTGCCGTTCGGGCCCAAAGGCCAAATCAGGCTCGCTCCATTGTACCGGCAGGCGGAGGGTGCGCTCTATTTGCCAGGAATCAGTCCCAGCGCCAGGTAGGCAATCCCCATCGCCGGTCCCACCAACAGCCTCAGCACCGTGCCCCCCAATAGGAAAAAGAGCAGGTAGCTCACCCAGATGGGAATCCGGTCATAGGCCACCACGGCGTTATAGGGCAGCATGTTGCGGATCAAGCGGCTTCCGTCCAGCGGCGGGATCGGAAACAGGTTGAAGAAGAAAAGGCCGACGTTGATTTGAATGGCCAGAATCGCCAGCAGCACGAATGCCTGCATGGGAGAGTCGACGCCTACGGCAATTCCCTCAGTGAAGGTGGAAATCACCAGCGCATGGCCTCCTGGCAACGCGATCGAAATCATGGCCAGCGCTAGAAACGCAACAAACGCAATCAGCAGATTCGAGGCCGGCCCGGCCAGCGTGGTCAGATTGTCGTCGCGCGTGATCCTGCGGAAGTTGCGCGTAATCACCGGTGTCGGCTTGGCCCAGCCGATCAGCACCCCGCTGAAAAAATTAAAGCCGATGAACGGCCCAAAGATCGCCAGTCCAGGAAACAGGAGCGTGCCGATGGGATCAACATGATAGACCGGATTGAGCGTCACACGACCCTGCAGCCGGGCCGTCTGGTCGCCAAGATACGAGGCCGTCCACGCATGTGCGCACTCGTGCACGCTGAGCGAAAACAGCAGCAGAACGAACTTGAAAACCGCGATAAGAAACGCGATGGGTTGCAAACGAGACTCCCGTGTGCTGGAACCCTCAGGTTAGCATGGGGCTCATGAGTTTTGGACTGGCGTCGCGGATCAACCCTTGCGCCGGGATCCTCTAGCGGAATGGCCCGTTGCTCAAGCCTTGTCCGCCGGGAAACTGCCTATCGCCTCGCCCGGCGCCACCTTCTGCCCACCCAGCACAATGGCGTGGCTCGCAATGTGCGCCCCATCGCCAATTACTGTGGCCATGGGCGTCACCTTCTCGTAGTTATCCGCTGCGTGCGTGTGCGAGTAGATCCGCGCATACGACCCGATCACCGCATTCTTGCCGATGGTGATGCCTCCCCGGTCGTTCAGCAGTGCTCCCTGCCGGATGACCACGCCGTCCCCAATCTTCAGGTTGTAGCCGTAGGTCAGGTCGACGCCGTGGAAGATCTTCACGCTGGTGCCCATGTGCTCAAAGATGTGGCGGCCAAGCATGCAGCGGAAGCGGACACCCAGCCAGAGATTCAGCCCGATCGGCGAGCGGTCGAACATCTGCCAGAACCACAAGAGCGGCTTGAGTTGCGCGTAGCGCTCCTTGTCCACGTCGTGGAAGTATTCAGCCTCAAGAGTGATGTTGGCCGAGTCCAGGCTCAGGCCCAGGATGTTGCCGGGCAGTTCACTGGTCAGCGTCAGGTTGAGCTTGCCGCCGTGCGGACGGCCCAGATAGAGCTGGTAGAGCTGGTCGCGCACAATCTCCGCGCGCCGTTCCGCGGAGCTGTGCCGGACAAACTCATCATCAAGAAACTGCAGCCAGCGGCGGTAAAGCTCTTCCGCCTCAGGCGCGGGACGCGGGGTGTTGGTCGGTGTCGGGGTTGCGTTGCTCGCGGTAGCCATACGAATTGGACGATACACCAAGCGGCCGGGATGCATCGAGGGTCATTAGAACGCCGGGCCTTGGGATTCTAAGTCGACGATAACAAGCCTTTCAGGCGCACGAAGTGTCAGGGCACGACTTCAGTCGTGCCGCAAGTGCGGGAAAAACATCGTGGGCTTCAGCCCCTGCGGAATGCTTCTTCAAACGTCAGCTCCTGCCCGAGCCATCTTTCGCAGCCTATCCACCCGCAGCTCTGGCCCACCGCCCGCGCCCTCCATCCAATGGACGATGCGCGTCTACAACCAGCCTGCGTTACCATATCCGCACGATGGACACCGAACGGCAGACCGGGCGGCAGATGGGCGTGTGGGCTGCCACGGCTGTTGTCACCGGCGAGGCCATCTCCCTCGGCATCTTCCTCACCCCCGCCGGCATGGCGCGCTCGCTCGGTTCTCCGGCGCTGCTGGGCGCGGTGTGGTGCGGCATGGCCTTGATGACCCTGGCCGGCGCGCTCTGCTTCACCGAACTGGCGGTACGTTTTCCCCAGGCCGGCGGCGAATACGTCTACCTGCGCCACGGCTTCGGCCGCCGCGTTGCATTCCTATATGGATGGATGGCCGCTGTCGTCATGTATCCCGGCGTGGCTGCGGCGCTTTGCGTGGGCCTGGTTCCCTATGTCCAGTCGCTGGTCCCTATCCCCGGCTGGCTTGTTGCCTCGCTCCCGGCTCTTATCCTCATCGCTCTGGGCGCGCTCAATTACGCCGGAACGCGCCTTTCCAGCGGCGTGATGACCGCGCTCAACTGGATCAAGGTTCCCGTGCTTGTCGGCCTGGTCGGCTGGGCGCTCGTTTCCGGTCACGCCACCCTGGCCAATCTCGCCCCGCTCACCCTGCGCCGCACGGGTTCCGACCCACTCACCGGTGCCATTGCCGGGGCAGCCATCAGCGCCTTCTTCTGCTTCGGCGGATGGTGGGAAGCAGGCAAGATCGCCGGCGACGTCCGCAACCCGCGCCGCACCCTGCCCATCGCATTTACCGCCGGCGTGCTCATCGTCACAGCCGTCTACCTGCTGGTCAGCTTCGCCTTTGTCGCCGTCGTCCCTATGGCCCAGATCCAGAACAACACTGCTTTCGTCGCCCAATTCGGCCAGGCCTTGTTTGGAGCCCAGGGCGCCCGAGTGCTTTCAGCCTGTGTGCTGCTGTGCGTGTTAGGCGGGCTCATGGTTCTCAGCATGGCCGTGCCCCGCGTCACCTACGCACTCGCCCGCGAGGAAGCCGGCGATGCGGTCCATTCCGGCTCGCTGGCATTCTTTGCGCGTCTCCATCCCCGTTTCGGTTCGCCCGCCAACGCCGTCCTGCTGCAAACTGGCGTAGCCCTCGCCGTGCTGGCTCTGGGCGCGTTCGATAGAATTCTGGCCTTCATCATCTTTTCCGCCGTCGTCTTTCTCGCTCTTACCGTCGCCACGCTCTTTCGCTTGGATGAGCCAGTCCGGCGCTGGTGGTTCCCAGTCGCGCCCATCGTCTTCCTCGTCGGCAGCGGAGTGCTTGCCGTCATGCTGGTGCTACACAGTCCATGGCCGTCGCTGCTAGGTGCAGCCGTGGTCCTGGCTGGGCTGCCGCTGCGCTGGCTCCTGTTGCGTCCAATGCGCTTTGATCTGGACGCGCCTCGCCATCATCCCTGCGGAGGCGTCCTCGACGGCCCCATCTCGACACAGAACCAGGTGAAAGCCCCGGACTAAAAACAAACCACTCTCGTCCATCACGCACTCGTTTGGAAAAGGAGAAACCAATGCCCCACATCGATCTTCCCACGGGCCATATCGGCATTCGCGGTCCCATGGCCTTCCGCCCTGAGACGGCGCGTCCGTTGAATGACCTGGTTGAAGTCCTGCTCACCGGCCCCAGCACGTTGAGTCGCGGCGAGCGCGAGCTGATCGCCACCTACGTCTCCAGCCGCAACTGCACGCACTTCTGCCACAGCGTTCACGGCGCCATTGCCGCCGCACACCTGGGCGGCGATGAGGCGCTTGTAAAGCAGGTGAAGACCGACTTCACCCAGGCCGCCATCAGCCCCAAGCTCAAAGCACTGCTGGTCATCGCCGGCAAAGTGCAGCAGGACGGCAAGCTGGTTACCGCCGAGGATGTGCGGGTCGCTCGCGTCCTGGGCGCAACCGATCTCGAGATTCACGACACCGTGCTGATCGCCGCCGCCTTCTGCATGTACAACCGCTACGTCGACGGTCTCGGCACCGACCAACCCGACGACGAAGCCCTCTACCGCGAGCGCGGCCGCCGCGTAGCCCGCGATGGCTACGTAATGGTGAGCAAAGAGTATCTCGGCAACCACGCAGAAGCCGCCCACGCATAGCAACTTGGGTGCCCCATCCATCCGCAGTTTCATCGCGGATGGGTGGGAAAGCACGAACCTAAACTTGCCTCAACGTTCCAACCTCTCAGCGCACGCGCATCAAGGAGCAACCCATGCCCCACATCGATCTTCCCGAAGGCTTTCCCGGCATCAGCGCCGGATTCACCTACCGTCCCGAGACGGCCAAACCCATGCGCCAGTTGGCCCAAATTCTGCTCCACGAGCCCAACTCGCTCACACCCGGCGAGCGCGAACTGATTGCCGCGTTTGTCTCCTCGCGCAACAACTGCCACTTCTGCCAGGCCAGCCACAGCGCCGCTGCCGCCGCCCATCTCGGCGACGAGGCGGTGGTGAAGCAGGTCAAGACCGACTTCGCCCAGGCCCCCGTCAGCGACAAGCTCAAGGCGCTGCTGGTGATCGCAGGCAAGGTGCAGCAGGATGGCAAGCTCGTCACCGCCGCCGACGTCCAGGCCGCGCGCAGCCACGGCGCCACTGATCTAGAAATCCACGACACGGTGCTCATTGCCGCAGCCTTCTCGATGTACAACCGCTATGTGGATGGCCTCGGTACCTGGCAACCGGACAATCCCGAGATGTACGCGCAGATGGGCCGCCACCTGGCGGACGAAGGCTACAACGCGCCTTCCATCAAGCAGCCCTTGGAGCATCCCGTCGGCGCCGCCTGAGCCGAATCCTGTAATCCACGCAAAAAGGGACGAGCCATGGCTCGTCCCTCATTTTTCGGAATACCCTAGCGATCAAGTCCTACTTGCGCCCTTGAATAGTCTTCGGTCCGCCCCCGCCGCTATTCTTTTTCTGCTGCCGCTTCAACGCGATCGCATGCATCTCCTTGCCCATCTTCGACCTGTTGATCGAAAGCTGAATGCCAAGATTGATCAGGTTGCCCGTGCACCAATAGAGCGCCAGCCCCGAGGCGAAGTGAGACATTGAGAAGCCGAAGATGACCGGCATCAGAATGGCCATCATCCGCCGCTGGGCGGGGTCCATCCCCGGCGAAGGGGTAATGAACTGCACCAGGAACATGCTGATCAGAATGATGCCCGGCAGAACGTAGAACGGGTCGGGTACGGAAAGGTCATGCAGCCAGAACCAATGCGCCTGGCGCAGCTCGATCACATTGGCCAGCACGCGATAGTAGGCAAAGAACAGCGGCATCTGAATCAACAGCGGTAAACAGCCGCCCGCCACGTTGATCCCCTCCTCCTTGTGAATGGCCATGATCTCGGTGTTCATCTCCGCGCGCTTGGGGTCGCTCACCTTGAGATGTGCGTACTTCCGCTTGACGGCATCGATTTTGGGCTGGATGCGCATCGTCTTCAGAGATGTCTTCATCATCATCAGCCGCGTGGGCAGCATCAGCAGGTTGAAAACGACCGTGACGATGATGATGTCCCAGCCCCAGCTGGGCACCCCATGCTCGTTCAGGAAACGCAGCACCCAATAGAGCGGAGTTGCCAACACCGTCATCCAGCCGAACTGGATAAGCGGCTGCAGCGATTGACCGGTTGGCTTGCCGTCTGCGCCCGTTGCGTGGATGGAAGCCAGCACATCCATCGCCTTGGGCCCGGCGTAAACCCGCACCTTTGTATAGCCGCTGACGTCGCCCACCGCCAGTCCCAGCACGTCCGCCGGTTTCTTCTGGCTGTTGGAGTCATTCAAATCGGTAGGCAGGTCGATCTTGTGGTGCAGTGTAACCACCGTGGTCCCCGCCGGATCGTCCGGCAGAAACGCCGAAGCAAAGTAAAGATCGGTAACTGCCACATAGCTGTAGGGCTGGTCGAGCGTGGCATCGCCGCTCACTTTGCCCGCGGCTTCATAGTCCTGCTTGCCGTCGGCTGCCCAGGCGAACGTCGAGCTTGCCGACGTACGAATCATCGAACGTGTCGTCGACGAAGGCAGGAACTCCTCCATATCGCCGAGCCCTGACGGCCATTGCACCAGCGCACGCACCGGCGCACCGTTGCGCAGCACGTGCGTCTCAACGCTGACCACGTAGCTCGCGTCGAAACTGATGGTCTTTACCACATCCGCGCCGTTGGCCGCATAGTGGAAAGTGAGCGCAGTCGGCGCCAGAACCACCCCCGTCGCCGAGGGCTGCGCGCCAGAAACCGTAAGCTGATAGAGCCCTTGATTCAGTTGCGAAGTCAGCGCCGGCTCATAGGTAAACAGCGAGAGCGGAAAACCGAACTGCGCCGCGACCTGCGGCTGCACCATGTCCAGCGGCTTGCCCGCCGTGTCGTTGTACTTCTTCAGAATCCAGTGCTTCACCTGCGCGCCGCGATTGCTGAAAACGATCTTGTAGAGTTCGTTTTCAACCGTAGTGTCGGTCTCCATGGCCGCTGCCACAGTCGGTGTGCTCAAGGATGCCGCCTGCGTGTTTGCCACTCCGCCCGGTCCCTGGCTCCCTGCGGTCTGGTTCGTGCCGGCTTGACTCGCTCCAGCCTGGTTTGTTCCAGTTTGGTTCGATGCCGCTGTCTGTGTCTGGTTCTGCGTTGCCGAGTCAGGCGTTGTCTTGGGCTTGAAAAAATACTGGTAGCCCAGTAAAACCACCAGCAACAACAGGGCGAAGCCCATCATGGAGCGCATATCGCCCCCGCCGCCGCCAGCACCGCCACCGGGACCCTGCCCCTGAAGATTGGGATTGCGAATTTCTGCCAAAGGATACTTCCTTGTCGTCTAAAGCCCGGTCACAGGCGCTCGAAGCGCTCGGCCATCGGGTCTGCGCTTGCTCTATGGTAAAGGTTCGTGGGGAGAAACGGCGTGCCGATGCGGCTGAGGCCGCCGCGGAGGTACCTCGTCCAGCCCGCCGCGCGCGAACGGGTGGCAGCGCAACAACCTCCACAGGGCCAGCGCCACGCCGCGCGCCGGGCCGTGGATCGCGATCGCTCCCTTCGCATACTCTGAGCAGGTGGGCAGATATCTGCATCCGCCGGGTGAGAGCGAGTGCACCGCCGGAGAAATCCAGCGTTGATAGAAAGCGAGAGTAGCCAGCAGAACGCGCGTCATAAATGGCCACGAGTCAGCTCGTCGGGCGCTTCCTGATTCATGCGCGCCGCCTCCGCCCGTGCCTGATGAAGAATACGCACAATCTCCGCCTCAAGTTTCCCGAATTCCAGCGACAGCACAATCTGCCGCGGGTGCAGAATCAAATCGAACCCCACGGGAAGCAGTTCCACATGGCGCCGCAGAGCCTCACGCATGCGCCGTTTGATGCGGTTGCGTTCGTGCGCCTTTCCCAGCACTTTGCCTGCGGTCAAGCCCACCCGTGGCCCTGGCGGCAATGCGGCTCCAGCATAAGGCGCAGCCTGCCGCGCCAGAAACCAACTCATCGAAGCCGACTGCCGCTTGCGGCTGGCCGCATAAGCACGCTGATAATCGGCGTGCCTTTGCAGGCGGGCTGCGGTCAGCGAATGAATCCGGGATTCGCTGCCGGGTTGAATCTGGGGAGTGCGCCCGGCGTCTGGCGATTGAGGTGCAAGTCGTGTGGATGTGCGGGGAGGGCTGGTCATGCGAATGCCGAGGAGGCCTGCTGCCGTTCATATCAAAAATGACCTGTCATCCTGAGCGAAGCGTACTTCAGCGGAGTCGAAGGCGGGTGCCCTCTGGGCCCGGTTGCACCTCGGAACTCATGCGATGGACATTCGACTCCGGTCGCTAGTCGCGGAAGCCAGCGCTCACCGACACACGCTTGCGGCCAATGGCGCGACGGCGGCTCAACACGGCTGCGCCGCTCTTGGTCTTCATCCGCGCGCGAAATCCATGCGTCTTCACGCGTCTGCGGCGATTGGGTTGAAATGTGCGCTTGGGCATGAAAATGCGCTCCTCTGTCTTCTCGAAAATCTGGCCTTGACGGCAAACCCTGATTATACCGCAGGTTGAGCCCGGAATCCAGCCCACGCATCTTCGCGGCGCCTACGCTGCTCAGCAGGGCACGCATTTCCTCCCCGAGCGAGGCGCGAGAATAGCCAGGGTGAAGTCCACCGCGACGGAGTGAACCCAGGGGACGCATGCCTGCGCTTGATTGCCGCATTTCCTCCTGGAGCGAGGCGCGAGAATAGCCAGGGTGAAGTCGACCGCGACGGAGTGGACCCACGGGACACGTGCCTGAGCTTGGTTGCCGCGTTTCCTCCTGGAGGGAGGCGCGAGAATAGCCCAGGGTGAAACCCTGGGGAAGCATGGCGGCCGAGACCATTCGCCCCGGCGGGGCGAAGCGAGCATACGTGCAATCGCCCTCGTCCACAATGTCGCGCGCCGCTCCTCGCGCCTATGACTCTGGTAACATTTTTGAGTGTTGAAGCACCGCTCGGAGTGACCCTCGCATTGAGTTTCACCACCATTGGTGCAACTCTCCGCGACCACAAAAAAGTATGTGAATGAGACATTGCAAACACCGTTAGATGTGCTACCATCGGGACCGTTCAAGAAAAGTTTCCCAGCGTCCCACGGAACGGTTTCATCCTCGCCCCAAGGAAATATTCAAGGGGCAGACCAGCGGCAACCAGGCACTCGGCCAGCAGTTGTTGGGCGTAGAGCAGACGGCTCTGTGCCAATAGAGAGCCGTTGTCCGAATCTCACGGATGAATCGTTTCGCGCAAAAAACTAGGCGACGCAGGCAAGGATTAGATCGATGGCATTTGCAACTTCTACGGCAACCGTTCTCAACCCCTGGATTCAAATCCTCGCGGCCCTCGAAAAGAAAGTCATCCGCCAGTCGTTCGAGACCTGGCTTAAACCCACGCGCTACAGTCATGCCGCCGGCCGAACGCTGTATGTCCGTGTGCCCTCGCCTGAGTTCCAACATATCGGCGATAAGTATGGCGACCTGATTCAAGAAGCCATCGACCTGCAGTCGCTTGAGTTCGATGACGTCAGCTTCGTCACTGCCGAGGAGGATCCATCGATTCCTCCGCAGCGCCGCGATGGCGGCTTCGGCCCCGTGCCCTCGCATGCGCCCACTGCCCCGCCCCCAACGCCCGCGCGCAATCCGCAGCAGGAGCGCTTCGACTGGTCCACAGCCGCGCAGCTCAATCAGCGCTACACCTTCGACGCATTCGTCATCGGCAACGGCAATCAATTCGCGCGCGCCGCCGCGCTGGCCGTAGCGGAGCGCCCCTCACGCGCCTACAATCCGCTCTTCCTCTATGGTGGCGTCGGCATGGGCAAGACGCACCTGATGCACGCGATTGGTCACGAGGTAAAGCGACGCCAGCCCATGTCCAGCATCTCCTATGTCTCTGCGGAAAAATTCACCAATGAGATGATCACGTCCATCCGCAACGATCGCATGACCAGCTTCCGAGATCGCTTCCGCACCGTGGACGTGCTGCTCATCGACGACATTCAGTTCATCGCCCAGAAAGAGCGCACCCAGGAAGAGTTCTTCCATACCTTCAACGCTCTGCACGAAAGCATGAAGCAGATCGTGATTGCATCCGACCGTCCGCCCAAAGAGCTCACCGAGATTGAGGACCGTCTGCGTTCGCGGTTCGAGTGGGGCTTGATCGCCGACATTCAGCCGCCCGATCTCGAAACCAAGGTCGCCATCCTGCAGAAGAAAGCAGAGAGCGAGCAGGTTCAGCTCCCCACGGATGTCGCGCTCTTCGTCGCATCGAATGTCCGCACCAACGTCCGCGAGCTTGAGGGCGCATTGGTGCGCCTCATCGCCTGGTGCCAGCTCAACCGCATGGAGATCACGCTCGCCTCTACGCAGCAATGCCTGAAGCAGTTCATTGACATGCAGGTGCGCAAAATCACCAT